>Ga0315309_1001076_pt1 | contig 16396 bp, 17 predicted proteins | sample TDP4_MG_FD_203080 | JGI IMG/M metagenome (GOLD analysis project Ga0315309, IMG submission 203080) | Freshwater sediment microbial communities from Lake Towuti, South Sulawesi, Indonesia - TDP4 | ecosystem: Environmental > Aquatic > Freshwater > Lake > Sediment | place: Indonesia: South Sulawesi... | reverse complement strand
GAAGCCTCTATCTTTCACCAGCCGTCCCAATGGAAGTTTTGAAACAGTAACATTAAAGCCCCAATATATTCCTATCTCTTCATTTTTTGCAAGAGAAGCTTGCACACGGTCACCAGTTTTGATAATTTTTACCGTTACACGTTTACCAACTGGGAGATTCTGTTCATCCATCGAAACTGGTTTTTCAACACCGACTTCAACCATAGACCCCTTTGCATCTGATTCTATGATTACACCTTCCCTGTAGCTGCCAGGTTTTATGTCAGACAACTTATTCTTCGTTGGATGATGCGGAGTTCTTAAAGGTGGAAGAATACCGACGTAGCTGAGACTCTTTTCAAATGGAAATAAACGCTTACGCAAGTATTGTGGAGTTTCAATGTAATTTAGAATCTTAGCGATAAGATTCATGTCTCTCGTCTGATCAATTTTTGGTATATCTGGATAAACTATTATTTCATCAATTCTGAAAATTGCTGCAGCTCTACCGATTAACCCAATTTTGAATGTCTTCTCACGTAGGTGCGGTGTATCTGAAACAAGCGAAGCTGGAATAGCGATGGAAACCTTTCTGGGATGTTTAGGAGGTTGCAAAAAAATCAACCAGGAAAGTACTACTTTTTAGTCCGGGCTTTTTCTAGTTTGCTTAGAATTATCTTGTTGGCAATCTGCGGATCTGCTCTTCCATGAGTTGCCTTCATAAGTTGCCCAACAAGGAAATGCGCAGCCCTCTTATCAGTTAAGGCGTCTTTAACAGCCTTTGGATTCTCCTTGAACACTTTATCAGCTATCTTTTCAAGTTCTTCAAAAACGCTTATTCTCGTTAAGCCTTGCGCCTCAACTATCGCTGTGGGCGATTTACCTGTTTTCACCATTTCTCTCAGAACTGTTTTTGCTATTTTCCCACTTATGACGCCTGAATTGATTAGTTTCAACATCTCAACTAAATGTTCAGGTTTAGTCTTCACATTTGCTATATCCAGGTTATATTCATTAATCCAGCGTAGAAAATCAGTCATCAACCAGTTACTGATGTCTTTCGGTTTAGGATAGAGTCTCAAACAATTTTCGAAAAAGTCTGCCAAGGATTTATCGCTTGTTAGAAGCTCCGCATCGTATTTAGGCAGCTTATAGTCTCTAATGAAGCGATCTCGACGAGCATCAGGAAGTTCAGGCATACGGGATTCAGTTTCTTTAATCATATTCCTATCAATGACAACTGGAACCAAGTCTGGCTCGGGAAAATACCTGTAATCATGCTCTTCCTCTTTTGTTCGTAGCGAGATTGTTATCCTTCTAGCTTCATCCCAGTGGCGTGTTTCTTGTTTCACATGAATTTTTCGAGCCATCAAATCCTTTTGTCTTATAATCTCAAAGCTTAGAGCCCTCTCAACCTCTTTGAATGAGGATATGTTCTTAACCTCAACTCGAGGACCACCCATTATTGATATGTTAGCGTCGCACCGCATAGCTCCCTCTAAGCTTCCATCAGAAACACCTAGGTGTTCGAGAATTGAACGTATTTTCTGGAGAAATATTCTCGCCTCCTTCGGTGAAGTTAGATCAGGCTCGGTCACAATTTCAAGGAGGGCTATTCCCGACCTGTTATAGTCAACAAGTGTGTAGGGGGAAGTATCTATTGGACCAAGATGAACAAGTCGAGCTGGATCTTCTTCTAGGTGTAATCTTCTTATCCTAATTTTCTTTGATCCATGGTTCACTGATATAGTTACGTATCCACCTAAGCCAAGCGGTACACCGCCAGCGCGGTCATATTGAGATATTTGGAAGTTCTTACTCATGTCTGGGTAAAAGTAGTTTTTACGGAAGAAGAACATCCTATCTGAAATCTTAGAGTTCAGCGCTAACGCGACCATGACAGCTGATTTAATTGCCTTTTCATTAGTTTTAGGCAAAGAACCCGGAATGCCTAAACAAATTGGACAGACAAGTATGTTCGGTTCTTTCCTTCTATAGTTAGCCGAACACCCGCAGAACAATTTAGTTTTAAGGATTGTTAATTGACAATGAAGCTCTAATCCAATTTTCACTTCGAGTTTTTTAAGCTCAGACAACTTAACTTCACAACTTTGGTTTTTGTTTTCCGAACGGCGTATTCTGCTCAAATGTGTGAGCTAAACGAAGCAGTAGCTCCTCTCTGAACGGAGGAGACATTATCTGCATCCCGATAGGTAGATCTCTGACGAAGCCGCATGGCACAGATATTGCTGGAATACCCGCTAAGTTAATTGGCACAGTGTCAATGTCGCACATGTAAAGTGCCAAGGGATCCTGAATTTTTTCTCCAATTTTAAATGGAGGAATGGGCATTGTAGGGCCAATTAAAACGTCGTATTTCTTGAAAGCCTTTTCAAAGCTTTGCCTGATTATTGTTCTTACCTTCAATGCTTTCAAGTAGTAACGATCGTAGTAGCCTGCAGATAACGCGTATGTTCCAAGTATTATTCTCCGCCTAACCTCCGGACCAAAACCTACTTTTCGATCTTTTGAGAAAGTCTTATCCCAGTCAAGGTTTTCTTCGCCGATTCTATATCCGTATCTTACCCCGTCGTATCTTGCAAGATTTGAACTTGCCTCAGACATAGCAATAGTGTAGTAGGCGGGTAAAGCGTAGTTGAGGCTTGATAGAGATATCTCCTCATAGGATGCGCCTAGGTCTTCTAATTTTTCAATTCCATTGTGGATGATTTTTGCTACACTTCTATCGGTACCTTGCCCGAAGAACTCTTTCGGAACTCCAATTTTCAGTCCCTTCACATCATTGATTAGTTGTTTCGTGTAATCCTTAGAGGGCAAATTTGCAGATGTGGTATCCAATGGGTCGTAGCCTGCTATCACGCTTAGCAGTAATGCACAATCGTAGACATCTTTTGTTATAGGGCCTATTTGCTCCAAACTATTTGCATAAGCTATCAAACCATAACGGCTGACAAGACCGTATGTAGGCTTCAACCCAACAACAGAGCAGAAGCTAGCTGGACAACGAACAGAGCCGCCTGTGTCGGATCCTAAAGCTAAAATTGTTTCACCAGCTGCAACAGCAGCTCCGCTTCCACCTGAGGAACCGCCTGGTACACGGGAAAGATTCCACGGGTTGAGTGTTGCGCCGAAGTAGCTTGTTTCAGTTGAAACCCCCATGGCAAATTCGTCCATGTTGGTTTTGCCTATTATAATTGCGTCTTCTTCTATGAGCTTGTCAACAACTGTAGCGTTGTAGGGTGGAATGAAGTCTTTAAGCATGCGTGAAGAGCATGTTGTGGCTATACCCTCAGTGCAGATAACATCTTTTATTGCTATGGGAACTCCTGCTAGACGCCCAACTTTCTTACCCTTCGTAATTTTCGCGTCGACCTCAGCTGCCTGTTTTATTGCAAGTTGTTCTGTGAGTTTAACGTAGGAGTGAATTTTACCATCAACAGCTTTTATTCGTTCAAAAATCGATGACGTAAGTTCTTTTGCAGTTATTTCGCGTTTTGAAATTTTAGCGACCGCTTCCTTAGCTGTGAGGTCCCAGAGCTTACCCAAATATTGCACCTCAAATAATTTTTGGAGCCTTGAAGTATCTGCCCTTCCGCTTCGGCGCGTTTTTTATTGATTTTTCTTTTGGAAGGGACGGCTTCACTTTGTCTTCTCGAAAAATGTTCACTAGGTCCAGAACGTGATATGTTGGGGGCACATTCTCTGTGTCAAGCTTATCCATTTTTTTGAAGTAGTCTAGTATTTCGTTGAATTGCTTTGTGAACAGTTCTTTTTCTTCTTCAGAGAGCTCAATTTTAGCAAGCCAGGCTATGTGCTCAACTTGTTCCCTCGAAATATGCTGCTTTCCCATCACATCCGCCTCAGAATGTTAATAGTTCTATGAAAGCATCAAAGGTTACGCCTAAAATAAGTTTCTTTACCCTTAGCAACCTCAACATGGCTTTCACCGATAAGTATGAAAATGGCAAAGTGGAGATAATCTAAATCACATATATGTGAGGCAGTAGGCTTGCCGCAGAAGATATTAGAAGTTAGGTGGCATGGTAGAGGCGGGCAGGGAGCGGTAACAGCAGCTACGATTCTGGCTAAGGCAGCGATAAGTGAGGGTAAATGGGCGCAGGCTTTCCCAGCCTTCGGACCCGAGAGAAGAGGAGCACCCCTTCAGGCTTTCACAAGAATTAGCGACAGCCCAATCACAATTAGATCTGAGGTTTATCAGCCGGACATCATAGTTGTACTGGATCCAACTTTACCTAAGACGGTTGATGTTAAATCAGGTTTAAAGACGGAGGGAGTGGCCGTTTTTAACAGCGCAAAAAAACCAGCTGATGTTAAAAATGAATTGAAGATAGGGGGCAAGGTTGCAACCGTAAATGCAACCAAGATAGCGATTGAGACTTTAGGGAAACCAATAACTAATACCGCAATCTTGGGAGCGTTTGTAAAGGCTGTGAACATTGTCAAAATTGACTCAATAATTGATGCAACAAAGGAAATTTTCTCTGGAGACGCTGGCACTAAGAATGCTAATGCAATTAAAAGGGCCTATGAGGAGACAAATGTAGAGGTATGAAAAATGAGTGAAAAACGGAGGGGTTGGAAGAACCTACCTATAGGCGCTGTAATACTGGAACCTGGAAGCTCTGTGAACAATAAAACTAGTAGTTGGCGGACATTTAAGCCGGTATATGATAAGTCAAAATGTAGTAAGTGCGCGCTGTGTTGGACATACTGTCCTGAAGGCATAATTTCAATTCTTGAAGATGGATTCATAGAGATAAACTTGGATTATTGCAAAGGGTGCGGAGTCTGCGCCAGAGAGTGCCCAACTAAAGCACTTGTGATGATTGAAGAAAAAGTGTAGGGGGAGGACATTTTGAAGAAGAGACTGAGTCTTGAAGGGAGCGAGGCGGTTGCAATGGCGGTCAAGCTTGCGGACGTTGATCTCATTGCAGCTTACCCGATTACACCTCAAACACACATAGTTGAAATACTCAGCAAATACGTTGCCGATGGAAACATAAATTCAGAGTACATGAACGTTGAATCTGAACATTCAGCGCTCAGCGCCTGCATAGGAGGCGCGGCTGTTGGGTCCAGGGTTTTCACAGCTACAAGTTCCCAGGGACTTGCGTTAATGCATGAGATGCTTTATATTGCGTCTGGATGCCGATTGCCAATTGTGATGGCTGTAGCAAACAGAGCGCTCTCAGCTCCACTTAACATTTGGTGCGATCACAGCGACTCAATGACTGAGAGGGACTCTGGTTGGATACAGATTTACGTTGAGGACTGCCAAGAGGCTTTTGACTCTACTCTTCAAGCATTTAAAATCGCTGAAGATGAGCGTGTTTTACTCCCAGTTATGATTTGTTTAGATGGATTCATATTGAGCCATGTAATTGAGGCGGTTGAAGTTTTGGACAAATCTGATGTTGCAAAATTTCTCTCTCCGTGGAAGCCTAAGTATACACTCGACCCTGGGCATCCATTAACGATGGGTGCGTGGGCTTCTCCAAGGTATTATATGGAGTTTAAGAGGCAACAGGAGGAGGCAATGAAAGAGGCTAAGGCGCTCATGAAGGAAGTGAATAAGCAATATGGCAAAATGTTTGGTAGAAAGTATGGCGATGGATTAATTGAAACGTTCAAAGTTGAGGACGCAGACATTGTTCTAGTAACATTAGGTTCAATGACTGGAGTGGCTAGAGTAGCTGTCGAGAAACTTAGAGAAGAAGGAAAAGCGGTTGGGTTGTTGAGAATAAGATGCTTCAGACCATTTCCATCCGAAGAGATAAGGGGGGCTCTAAAGCACGCGAAGGTCGTTGCTGTTGTGAGTAGAGATATTTCACTTGGAGCCTCAGGCGGCGCTGCATTAAGTGAAGTCCGCTCGGCATTCTATGAACTTAAGAGGAAACCGCACATAATTGGATTCGTAATCGGTTTGGGCGGAAGAGACATCAGAGTTGAAGATTTTGTAACAATTACGGAGAAGGCTTCTGGAGTTTTAGAGAAAGATAGTGTGGAGAAAGATTTCGAGTTCATCGGATTGGAGGAATGCTGAAGAATGGCGATAGCTAAGGAACTTGGAAGAGAAGAATTTTTTGCACCAGGACATAGAGCGTGCCCAGGATGCGGGGAAACAATTGCGACACGCCTTGTCTGTAAAGCGCTGGGCGGAAAGATCATCGTAATCACCGCTACGGGGTGCTTGGAGATTATAAGTTCACCATATCCGCAGACAGCTTGGAGAGTTCCATGGTTCCATGTTGCGTTTGAGAATACAGCGGCTGTAGCGTCTGGCGTGGAGGCGGCGCTAAAAGCTCAGAGGAGAAAGAGAAAGCGTAAGGATGAAAAGATTCATGTGGTTGGTATAGCTGGAGACGGCGGAACATTCGATATTGGACTTCAATCATTGTCGGGCATGATGGAGAGAGGACATGACGTCCTCTACATATGCTATGATAATGAAGCTTACATGAACACAGGCATACAGCGAAGCAGTGCAACTCCATTTGGGGCTTGGACAACTACAACCCCCCCTGGAAAGTTCAGTGTAGGTGAGTATAGATGGAAGAAGAATATGCCAGCAATAGCTGCAGCCCACAATATTCCTTATGTTGCAACTGCGTCCCTAGCCTATCCGCTTGATCTTGTTAGGAAGGTTAGGAAGGGCGCAGCCGTAGAAGGCCCAGCGTATATACAGATTCTAACTCCATGCGTACTTGGCTGGAGAATTGATAATGATTTAACTATTGAGATCAGTAGACTGGCAACTCAGACTGGTTACTATCCACTCTATGAAATTGAGAACGGCAAATTTACATTAACAATATCGATCCCAAAAAGAAAACCTGTTGTTGAATTCTTAAGGTTGCAGGGAAGATTTCGGCATTTAACTGAAAAGGAAATAAACAAAATACAGGGCTTCATTGACGCTCAATGCAAGCAACTTGGAATCCCCTAAAATCTTTTCATAATCGGAGGGGATGCCATGATAGAAGAAAAAATGCTGAGAGCAGAATTAGTTAGAGTTTCAAAAGAAGCTTACACTAGAGGATTGGTTTCAGCTGCCGGCGGCAACATAAGTGCACGTATATCGGATACAAATAGAGTGCTCATAAAACCAACAGGAGTAAGACTGTACGATTTAACGCCCAAGAAACTCATAGTAGTAGATCTGAAGGAAAAAATCGTGAAAGGAAAAGGAAAACCGTCAAAGGAAATAAAATTTCACGTAGGCATATACAAGGTTAGGAAGGATGTTGGTGCTGTTCTACATACACATTCACCAGCAGTTACGGCATTTGCAGTTGTTGGAAGGAAACTGCCTCTAATTACGGCTCAGGCGATTAAGCTATTAGGGGAGATCCCGCTTGTAGACTACGCCCCATCAGGCTCAACTAAGCTTGCTAAGCTAGTTGTGAATACGTTCAAAAAACGTGATGTAAAAGCCGCTGTGTTGCAGGGTCATGGCTCAATTGCGGTCGGCACAACTCTCGCAGAAGCGTTCAATAATGCTGACTTGCTAGAGGAAACAGCGAAGACAGCGATCCTCGCATTCCAGTTGGGGAAGCCGATGAGGATACCTCGATAGGATGATGATTTATGAAGAAGAGTGCGCTAAGAGTTGGGCTAATAGGATGCGGTGCTATTGGAACCACATTAGCCCAAGCAATTGATAGCGGCCGTGCCGGAAAAATACATTTGACAATTGTTTACGATTCAATTCCGCAACGTTCAAAAAATCTGGTTCGTGGTTTATCAAAGAAACCCAAAATCGCTGAGAAACCGGAGCAGCTTATTAAAAACGAAGGTGTTGACTTAGTCATTGAAGCTGCTTCTCAAGATGCTGTTAGGCAGTATGCGGAGAAAGTACTCAGAGCTGGTAAAGATCTAATGCTGATGAGTGTTGGTGCGTTAGTTGATTATAAATTGCTTAGTAGAATCAGGTCGCTTGCTGAAAGAACCGGAAGAAGAGTTTATGTTCCATCAGGAGCTATCGCAGGTTTGGATGGGTTAAGAGCGGCGGCAATCGGTAGAATATACGAAGTTGTTTTGACGACGAGGAAGCCGCCAAAAGGATTGAAGGGCGCACCTTTCATAAAACAGAAAAAAATAGACCTCGACGCTATAAATGTGGCAAAGAAAATTTATGAAGGCACAGCACAGGAGGCGTGTAAGTTTTTTCCAGACAACGTAAATGTTGCTGCAGCCTTAAGCTTGGCTGGCATTGGACCTAGGAAGACTATTGTTCGTATAGTGGCTGACCCAGGCATAAATAGGAATATTCATGAAATCAGCGTTAGAGGGGAGTTTGGTGAACTTAGAGCCCGCATAGAGAACGTTCCATCCCCTGAGAACCCTAAAACAAGCTATTTGGCGGCTGTTTCAGCTATCGCGAACCTAAGGAAAATTACCGAAAATATACTTGTTGGAACTTAATTTTTTAACCTACAGAAAAGAAAGTTATGCATTAAACTTCAAGGATAAATTGCTATGACTTCCAGTTCAGTTTTGGACAATTTGAAGAAGATTAAATCTGTTGATAGAAACGGTATGTGTAACATTCAGATTCAGTTGCCTGAGAATTGTGGGGATGCGGTGAACCGGGCTGAAAAATTGAGAATTCCACATCGTTTAGAAATTTCAAATAAGATTAGAATTATTTATGGAAAACCCGAGAGGGTTTTAGTTGTTGGAATGGGCGGATCCGCTATAGGCGGTGACCTGCTTCGCAGTTGGTTAAGCGATGTTTCACCAATTCCAATTGATGTTTCACGTGACTACAAGTTACCTGGTTACGCTGATGAAAAAACATTGGTTTTTGTTGTCAGTTATTCAGGAAATACTGAGGAGACGTTAAGCAGTTTTGTTGAAGCTGTTGAACGTAGATGTATGGTCGTTGCCATCAGTTCAGGCGGTCAACTTCTCAGGTTCTGTAAACAGACGGGAATTCCCCTTGTAAAATTACCTAGCGGTATTCCACCTAGGACCGCTGTTCCGTATTTGTTTTTCCCATTAATAGTTGTATTGAAGAAGATGAAGATTCTTGATGGGAGAAATGTTGATGTAAACGAAGCTATCATCATCTTGAAGAAGGTTAGAGAACAGATCAAACCTGAGACACCTTCTTCACGTAACATAGCGAAACAAGTTGCGTTGAGGGTTAAAGGCACTATTCCTATAATTTATGGATTCCGCCACTATAGTGGAGTCGCTGCAAGAATTAAGACTCAATTTAACGAAAATAGTAAGGTGCCTGCAAAATGTGAAGTTTTTCCAGAATTAAACCATAATGAAATCGTAGGGTGGCAGGGACCGGAGAAGCTCACTAAGATTTTTTCAGTAATTTTGCTTAGGGATTTAGATGAACCATTGGAAATTAAGGTGAGAATTGATTTAACTAAAAAACTTGTTTTAACAAAGAAAGCGAGCAGAGTTTTAGAGTTATATGGTCAAGGAAGATTTACACTTGCAAGAATGCTTTCCGTTATGTACATTGGAGACTTCGCCAGTGTCTACCTTGCAATCTTAAACAACATTGACCCAACACCAGTAGACATCATAACTAAAATGAAGAGTGAACTTGAGGAACGTGTAGACATAGCTGGAGAAGTTAAGAGAAGATTAGGTAGAATCACGCATAATCTTTGAGAATGCCTGAAACTTTAACCAGAACAGGTAGAAGAGCGAGTATAGTGTATAAACGCATATACTTCACCCGCCCAGCCTCCACAACAGCGTTTCTTGATCCTCCGGCAGATAAGTAGCCATCGACGAAGCTTTTAGTTATAAGTGAAATCCCCCTTGTAGAATCAATTAGCGATACATAATGACAGGAAAAGTATAGGAACTCCGATATATCCCAAGCTGGATCCCCACCTTTTCTAGCCTGCTCTAAATCCACAATGCAAACCTCCCCATCTTCGGTGACTAGTATATTATCTGGTTTAGTGTCTCCAAGGGTGATCTGCGATTTATGAATCAGCGCGAATGTTTCTCCAACTTTTCTAATTATATTCTTTTCATCTTCAGTTGCACTGCCATTTAAGATTATTTCTCTAACTATGTCTGCTAGAACCTCTCCTTCAATAAATTCCTCAAGTAATAGGTGTCTTGCTCGATTAACGAATAGTATTTCTGGAACTTTGAAGCCCTTCTTTTTTAGAATCTTGTTAGCTGTGTATTCCCTAGCTAACCTACTTCGGCTTGATATAGAGAAGCTTTTGGTGCCAATGGCATATATTGCGGCTGGAAGCCATTTTAAGCCAGCCCAATCATCGTAATTCTTCATCATAAGCTTACATTCTCGGTCGTTCTTTCTGAACCTGATCTCAAAAAGTGTATTGAAAATACTGCCGAACTTTTTCACAGTGATGTCAGAAATATTCGCAGAGGGATCAGTTCTCTTAATTAGTTTTTCAATAGTTGCTTCATCTATCACGGATTAACATCCGCCTTACCAGAAGATATCTGTTTGAACTTTTTAGTTTCATAACGCTCATTGTGCACAACAGTTTCCAATGGCCACCTATCGGTGGGGGCTGGTTTTTCAGCTGGATAACCTATGGGAAAAATTCCAATTGGCTTAACCCATTCAGGTAAATTCAAAATCTTCTTTATACTTTCATCCTCAAACGCTCCAATCCAACATGACCCCAAACCAAGCGCATGGACCGCAAGGAGTAGATTCTCGGCTGCTGCAGCGGCGTCAAGAATGGAGTATAGGTTTTTACCACGATCACCATATTTTGAGGATGAACGCTCCTCATTTGCACATATGATGATGTTTACCGGCGCCTCCATGATGAACTGGTCTAAAGCAGCTTTACAGAGCTCACTTTTTACTTTAGGATTCTTAACCACGATGAAGTCGCGTGCTTGGAGATTGCCAGCGGAAGGCGCAAGTTGAGCGGCTTCTAAAATCTGGTTGATTACCTTGTCGGGAATAGGGTCAGGTTTGAATGCTCTTATGCTTCTCCTATTTTTAATGGCTTCAAATATATTCGTAACAACTCCCTCTTTTACACTAAACATTCTACTTTCCAGCCTATAAATGAGAGCTGTCGTTTGCTAGGCTATGCCCAGTGTGAAGAATAGGAATGCTGAAATGCCGAATAATATGCTCCAGACTGTTTTATCCCAATCAAAAATCTTCTTTCCATCTAATGGAGGAAGAGGAAGAAAATTGAAGAAGGCAAACCAAATGTTCAGAAAGGCGATTAGCGCTAGTATCCAACTTGAATACAGCCGTAGTAGGGAAACGGCGATCAGAGCTTGAGCAATATTTGTTAGAGGCCCTGAAAGCGAAACTTTCCCAATCTGGTCCTCTGTGGCTCCGAATCCATAGATCATGACTGCGCCTGGAGCAATTATTTTGAAGGGCAAAAATATTGATAGAAGTGTAATTAGTAGCCCTGAACTGGTCAACCTGAACTCTGCCCATAGACCATATTTCTGAGCGGTGAATTTGTGTGCAAGCTCATGCGCTATGAGGGCTAGAAAGACGATCACAGACAAAATTGTTAGCTCCGCGAGAGAAAGATGGCCGGAGCTAAATAATGGAAAAGCTACTATTAGAATTAGAAGAATCACAGCTACTGCTATGTGCTCGATCTCTGTGATGCTTGTTCTCATTCTCAATGAAAGCTTCTGTTCTGGAGCAGGCGTAGGAATTCTAAGCAGTTCAACTCTTGGAGGTGGACGCGCTAAGGTCACCATCTGACAGCCGTGAGCTTCAGGTAGACGGTGTATTGCGCAGAATTCTAAGCCGCAGTAAGCACATCTAAATGGAAGGATCAATTCTTCTCCACATAATTGACATTTTGCCAAGCTTTAATTCACCTTATTTTAACTCAGTAGGAAGAGAATTTCCCACTTTTTAATCTTAATGTCAATTGAAAGCTAAAATATTTGAAGGCGTATGTTTGCAGTAAAAGAAGAAGCTTTTGAAATAGAGATAAAATCTATTATGCTGGTGAAAAGCACTTGATTGAGATACTTCATTTCACTGCCAATTCTTCAGCGCCATGTAGACAGCTAACCCCCATCCTTGAGGAGGTTGGAAAAGAGCAGTCGGATGTCAGAATAACTAAGATTGACGTGGAGGACCCAAAAAATAGTGAAATAATAAGGAGCCTTGACATTAGAGCTGTTCCAACGTTAATTTTCAAAAAGCCTGAGGGAAAGCCTATTCACAGGATGACTGGACTGAGGAGAGATACGAAACAGGCGATATACAATGTTCTTCAACTTATACGTGAGAAGAAACTGCCTAACCAAGAGTTGGAGGCGGCTAGATCCCAGTTGGTTGAGGAACTGAAACCTCTTGCAACTGACACTCCAATTGGGCAGTTAATAGAGTTAATGTACAGGACGACATATGAGGCTAAGACGAAAAAGGAGCTTGATGACTTCGTAAGGGACTGCTTAGTTTACTTGGATATGAACACTGAGCAGCTTCAGAAATTGAAAGAAGTGCTTGAAAAATTTCATTATAGAAAATAGGGTTAAGAAATTTTAATTTCTCTGCCCAACTCTGGAACCATTAGACGTGTTTCTCTTGAAACAATTTTTCTGAAAGCCAGAGGGTTCGTTGTGTGCAGTGGAATAACGCCCTTCTGAGGGTTAATGTCCTTAACTATGCGCATTAAATCCTCTTTGTGAGCATGTCCCGAGCAGTGGCTATACTCATATTTTAAACCTACTAACTTCATCCAGTTTGAAAGCCTCCTGAACTCTATTTCAAGCTCTTCACTGAATGGTTCTGAGGTGCTCATTAAGTAGACGCCGTCTTTGAATTTGTTATAGTCGTTCTCTTCAAAGAGTTCTCTCAATTCAGTTAGGGAGTAGAATGCAGTTAAGAGGATGTGGTCTCGAGGATTCTTGACTATGTCCTCAGCAGTTAGAGCGCATTTAAGTGAACCGCCGTATACGTGCTCAACTTCACCCTCACATTCTTTAGAATGAGCTGCACCAGCAAGGAATTGGGTTTGCCACTTATCAGGCCTCTTTCTTTCAACACAGTAGACAGAGGTCTCACTAAGTTTCGGGAAGTTCTTTATCCGTTGATTCCTAAGGCGTGCAAGTGTGGCAGCTATCTTTAAGCTGAGAGCAAGCTGTCGACCAACCGCCTCATGGTTTGCAACCTCAAAGAAAGTGTTTATCCTATCAGTGTCGATCGATGAAATATTGACCACCACAAGACCTTTGCAGCTCTTGACAATGTCGAACACATGGTTCTTGACATCGCTCTCCGTGTCAAATGTTCTTCTAGTTTCTTCGGTTGGTTTACTTAGCGATGTGCCCTCACAGATTAGAAAATCAATTGGTTTGAATTCCTTAATTTTCCTTAGAAAGCTACTGGTTAACTCTCTAGCTGGGCCATGCCACCTTAAGTCGCCTGTGTAAACGATCCTTACCTTGTCTGTCTCTATTATGAAGCCATAGGCGCCTGGCACGCTATGATCTACAGATACTGGATGTATGTTGAAGTTGTCAAATCCTAGGATGTCGCCTGTTCGGTATGTGAACATGTTTTCCCCGTCCTCAAATCCTTCCAGGTTTGTTTCACATGTTCTTGTGCGGCCGTGTTCTCTGTAGGCTTTCTGAATTGTTCTAGCTGTTTCACCTATGTACATTCTGATTTTTCTGTTTAGCAGCGACATGTAGCCTACATGGTCGCCATGTATGTGGGAGTATATGCAGGCGTTTATTTTCGACTCCTTTTCACCATCAATTGAGAAACCGCTTCCCATCTCGCATGTCGTATATAAATTGTCAATTTCATTTTTTGGGGCAGGAATTATCCCTGTTTGAATTAACTCTCTAATACTGCTTGGCTCTAGAAAGGGCATCTCGTAATATTCTGTCCATCTCGAGTAGGACTTACCGAAATCTAGAAATATTCTATCGTTACCGTTACTGAGTAGAACTTTATTTCCGCCTACCTCACCAACCCCACCATATAAAGTGATAGAAACCAATTATCATAACCACTTACCATTAGTGCGCTCTAAATGTAAAATTTCTTATTGTAGTAAATAGTATTTGACTGGGGGCTATTAGACGGAGATAATAAGCAACTTCACCTTGGACGAGATCCTTGAAGATTTAGGCTACAATTTACTAAAGAAGGGGATGCGAGAGAAGAAAATTAATGTCGGCACCTTAAGAGGCGCCAGTGCACCTAATTTTGACAGCGTTGGAGAAAGAAACGGCTTCATTGTGAATTTAGAGTTGATTAAACCTTCAAAGAGATCTCTTGGCGGTCATGCTGCTGGTAGCCAGAACGAGAAGATGGGGCGTATGGATAAATTCTATCAGTTATGCATGGATCGTAAAGCCAAGAGGGGGCTCTTGGTTTTCATAGAGTTTGAGCGTAAAATTTTTTATCCTAAAGCCTTAGAGGCGCGCCCAAGAAGGTTGAGTGAAGTTAAGAAGTTTAAATGCGCACTGCCCGGTGGAGACGTTGTTTTCAAGTTAATAGATGCTGAAATCATTCCAATACCTTACGATGAAAATAAGCTGCAGTTGAAAAAGAAAGTTCTAAGCGTGCTTTCCAAGCATTCTTTCCCATAGTTACTTTCACTGATCACTCACCGCTAAAACTATTCGACACGCTTTATAATTTACATGCCTAATTTCTGTAGGTAGGTGGTTGTCATTATGTCTGAACGTAAAAAAGAAATCCTAGAAAGAGTCCCTCAAACATTCCGTGAACAGTATTTCTCGCTTTTCGCAGGACCTGAACCTGAAACAATACATGCGGACCTATATCAGAATCTAATAGATGAGGGAACGGATCTAATTCTTGAACATCTGAAAGCCTACAATGCGAAACGTAAGGAGATTCTGAAGAAATGTATTGAATTAGTGAAGATTAAGGAAGCTAAACGCGATGAAGAGTTGGCGAATACAAGGGTCATAGCCTCTGACGCTGGAAACAATGGCGTTGATTTGAGATCCGCTTTTGCTCCACTTTATGCTGGCACCGCCCTAGCGGCTGAAGGTTGGAATATCCTAGGTGAGCCCCTATGTAAGGCTTGTAAGCCAGACCTTTGGGCTGGTGAGTTTAAACCTGAGGACCGTGAGGCTATGCTTTCGGCTAAGACGCAGTTTGATGTGACAAGGCAGGCGGTTATCAAGTGGAAGCCTAAGTATGCAGTTGTCGATGGAACCATTCTGCTTAACATTAGGCTGATGCCTGGTGTGAACTCGGGTAAGGAGTATCTTCAAGATTATGAGGAGACGCTTGAATCGGCTGTTAGGCTTCTTCAAACATGTTGGGAGAACGATATTCCACTGGTCGGATTTGTTAAGCGGACACGTATGAATCAGATTAGCAGTAAGCTTGGAGTGGAGACCATCCGAGATACAGCTTTGCTCGACCTAATTCTTAGATTAGGGCAGTACACAGAGCCGATAGACGGGATGAGGGGCACTATGGTTGAGAAGTATAAAGAAAAATCTGAGAGACTGAAAATAAATTCAAAATTCGCTGAAGATTGCCTAAACATTTATTCACTATACATTAGAACTGGGTTGACAACTCCGTTTAGACTTGAGATTCCGAAATATGCTTTAAGTAGATTGCCTGAGATTTGCTCAATTCTTTACACAACAAGCGAAGAGGACGGCATACCGTATGCTATTCATGAAGTTGATGCTATGACAAGGATTACAACAACGCTATCCAACATAAGGACCCTTATGCTTTTCAGCAAAGCCTTTGATTTAGTTAAGAGGGGAGAAATGGAGCCGGAAGATCTAAACTTGCTCGCTCTTCAATATGGTGAGAGTTGGGGAATTCGTGATGAAGAGTTTTGGTCAAGCTCGTTGACTGGGGGTAAATGAAGATGAAGGAAATTGGTTACGCGTTGTCAGGATGCACCCAAGACTTTCTCAGCTTGGTTGTTGTCGAAACTGAGAAGGTTAAGGTGAACAACTATTATTTCATCAAACACCCGATAACTGGCCAGAATGTTCTTGTCCGCGTATACCAGATTCGTCCGTATAACCCGGAGATGATAACTGGTCGCACAGGACCCTTGGCTGGGAAGAAGGGTAGAGCTGCGAAGTACGGAAAGAGGTTGGAGTATCAGGTGGCTTTCGCTGAGATTCTCGGGTTCTATGATGAGGAGCACAGGTGGCGTGGACTTGAGGTTGCACCATCACCTTGGGACGTAATCTACGAGCCTGATGAAAGTGAGCTTAAGGAGTTCTTCATACCGACTGAGTATTCTGTTGAGGCACATCATCTTGAGATAGGCAAAGTTCGTGGAACAAAAATTCCGATTTACATTGACTTGAACACCGTTGCTAAGGGGCACATTTTCGTTGCGGGTATGACTAGGAGTGGTAAGAGTAGTTTTGTGATAAATTTGGTTGCGAA
>Ga0315309_1001075_pt1 | contig 16412 bp, 15 predicted proteins | sample TDP4_MG_FD_203080 | JGI IMG/M metagenome (GOLD analysis project Ga0315309, IMG submission 203080) | Freshwater sediment microbial communities from Lake Towuti, South Sulawesi, Indonesia - TDP4 | ecosystem: Environmental > Aquatic > Freshwater > Lake > Sediment | place: Indonesia: South Sulawesi... | reverse complement strand
GGCGGCCGCAACAGCGAACCTTATATAGGTGTAGACTTTCCACAGATGATGGCCCGTAAGGATGAGGTGGTAGATACCCTGGTGACCAGCGTGATCGAACTGGTGAAGGGCCACAAAGTTGACATTTACGAGGGACTCGGCACGATTCTGAAACCGGGCCTGGTGCAGGTGAAGATGAATGTGAATGGTTCAGAATCCGGCATCCGGCAACTGGCAGCCAAGAAAATCATCATCGCTACGGGCTCGGTGTCGGCCCGGCTGCCCATCCCCGGCCTGGACCTGCCCGGTGTACTCACCTCGCGGGAGTTGCTGGCTTTAGAGGAGCTACCGCCAAGTCTGGCCATCGTCGGTGGCGGGGTGATCGGTGTCGAGTTCGCCTCCATCTTCAATGCCCTGGGGACCAGGGTAACGGTGGTCGAGATGCTGCCCCATCTGCTGCCCCCTGTTGACCGCAGGCTGGCCCGCCGCTTTCAGCGGATATTGTCTGCTCAGGGGGTAGAGGTCCAACTCAATGCTCCAGTGAAAGAAATCAGCCTGGAAAATGGGCGCTTACGGGTCAAGTTTTCCAGCGCCAGGGGCGAAGGGGCCATCGTCACAGAAAAGGTGTTAGTGGCCGTAGGCCGTTGGCCCTACACCGATGGGTTGGGTGTGGGTGAGTTGGGCATCAAAATGGATGGACGGCGCATCCTGGTCAACGAGTTCATGGAGACCAGCGTGCCGGGCATCTACGCCATCGGCGACGTGCTGGGCACCTACATGTTGGCTCACGTGGCTTCTTACGAGGGTGAGGTCGTTGTGGAGAACGCTCTGGGCCACCGCCGGGCCGCTGACTACCGGGCGGTGCCCTATTGTGTCTTCACCACTCCCGAACTGGCCGGGGTGGGCTTAGGAGAACAAGAGGCCAAAGAGCAGGGCCTCGATTACCAGGTGGTCCACTTTCCTTTCTCGGCCAGCGGCCGGGCTTTGGCCATGGGCGAGGCGGAGGGGCAAGTGAAGATGATCTGCGAGAAAGGGTCGGGCCGGGTCCTGGGCCTGCACATCATGGGCCCTCGGGCCAGCGACCTCATCGCCGAGGGGGCCCTGGCTATCCAGTTGGGGGCCACGGCCGAGGACCTCGCCCAGACCATCCACGCCCACCCCACCCTGCCTGAGGCGGTCATGGAAGCAGCCAAAGCGGCCGCTTTCGGCGAGGCTATCCACTTTCGGAAGGTGTAAGCTTGGCAGACGAGATCAACGTTTCCATTGGTACAGCCACCGTGCTTGGCCTGGCTGACGTCAGAATGGATACCGCACCTACCACGGCCTATCTGATGCTGGGTGGGCGTTGCCGCATGGCCTGTGCCTTCTGCGCCCAGGCCCGCACTAGCCTCGCCCTGAGCCTGTCGAAGGGTTCAGCCCGAGCTATTAATCTCTCCCGCATCACCTGGCCCCCATTCGATGAAAGGGAGGTGTTGGGCCGTCTGAGCAAGGCCGCTGCGCGGGGCGATTTCCGCCGCGTCTGCCTCCAGGTGACCGCCGGTCCGGGCTATTTCCAACATACCTTTGAGCTGGTGGAAGCCGTCCGTGGGGTCTGCGACCTGCCGGTGGACGCGGCCATTCTGCCGCGCAATGTGGACCAGGTAGAGGCCCTGCTGAGTGCCGGTGTCGAGCACATCGGCTTTGGGCTGGACGCTGCCTGTGAGCGGGTCTTCCGGCGGGTGAAGCGGGCCCGTCCTGAGCCAAGCCCTGAGCGCAGTCGAAGGGAGAGTCGAAGGAGCGACTGGGAACGTAATCTGGCGCTCATCGAGGAAGCGGCTCGTCGCTTCCCGGACCGCGTGGCTGTCCATCTCATCGTTGGCCTGGGGGAGACCGAGTGGGAGATGACCGAGATGATCCAGCGGATGCACGATCTGGGGGTGGTCGTGGGACTCTTCGCCTTCACCCCGGTGCGGGGCACGGCCATGCAAGATCAGCCCCCGCCGCCACTGGACACCTACCGGCGGATGCAGGTGGCACGCTATCTTATCTCCTACGACCTGGCGGCTCTTGAGGATTTCACTTTCTCTGCCGAGAGGCGGTTGGTCTCTTTTGGCCGGCCTGATCTGGCCAAAATACTGGCCGATGGCGTGGCCTTTCAGACCTCCGGTTGCCCCGACTGCAACCGGCCTTTCTACAACGAGCGGCCTGGCGGCCCTTTGTACAATTATCCGCGTCCGCTGACGCCAGCCGAGGCGCTAAGAGCGGTCGCTGAACTGGCGGCAGAAGATTCTAGAGGGTATTGACAGTGTAGCCGAAATGTGATACGATAGTTGTGTCAGTCCAAATTCCAGTCAAAAGTCATACTTTGCTCGGTTTGTAGTGAGCCACGCAGCAGCAGAGTGGCGCCGGGACGGCACTCCGTTTCGTGCCTGACTACGAACATAATACTGAGGAGGTAAGTGATGGCTTATGATATAAATTTCCTAGAACGGGTTGCACAATTAGCTAGCCAGGCTGCCGACGAGGGGCATAACCTGGAAATTTCTGCGGGTGAGGCAGCGGAACTTGCCAGGACGCTCATTGAAGTAATCGAGGATTTGGAAGACGCAGAGGAACTGCGCCAGGCAAAAGGTGAGGGAGACGAGTTGATTCCGTGGGAACAGGTTAAAGCGGAGTACTGGGCAGAGCATCCCTAGTGGAGAAATATAACATTCTCTTTCGAGGCAAAGCGGCCAAGCAAATGAAGAGATTGCCCCCGGACTATTTTCGCTTGGTGCAAACGCATATTGACGGGCTGTCCAGCGATCCGTACCCGCCAGATTCCAAGAAACTAGAAGGGGGCGTGGGGCGCTCTTTACGGGTGGGCCAGTATCGGATCTTGTACGAGGTAGATGACGACGCGAAGCAAGTGATCGTTTACCGGGTCAAGCATCGCAGAGAGGTATATCGGCGATGAGGTTCAAAGGGCATATGCCTAAGAAGAAATATCCACACACAATTGCCAACTGGCCCGCTGAAGAACGTCCACGGGAGAAACTGCTCCTGAAAGGGCCAGATACACTCTCAGACGCAGAACTTTTGGCGATCTTTCTGCGAGCAGGGGTAAAGGGAAAAAGCGCCATTGACTTAGCGAAGGAGCTTCTTTCCACGTTCGGCTCTCTACGAGGACTTTACGCAGCCCCCGTTGAGGAATTACAGGCAGTGATGGGCTTAGGCAACGCCAAGATCGCTCAGTTGAAAGCCGGTCTAGAACTCAGCAAGCGGTATCTCTCAGAAGGCATTCTGAATCGTCCTTACTTGGAATGCTCGGATGACATCTTTAGGTTGCTCTACCAGGAGATGCGCGACCTGGACCGCGAGGTCTTCAAGGTCATCATGCTGAACGGGCAGAACGAAGTGCTGACCATTGTAGACGCTTTTCAGGGCACGTTGACGGCCAGCGCCATCTACCCGCGAGAGGTAGTGAAACTGGCGCTACGGTATTCGGCAGCAGCCCTAGTTTTCGCTCACAACCACCCCTCTGGCAAAGCCGTGCCCAGCAACGAGGACAAGCGCATCACCCGTGATCTCGTTTTCGCAGCTCGGGTGATGGGGATGAAAGTCCATGATCACGTCATCATCGGCAACAACCAGAAATTCAGCTTTGCCGATGCGGGACTGATTGACCAGTACAACCTAGAGTTCGACAGGAGAAGTGCGGAATGATGGCCCAGAAACGGTTCGAGATCCTTGAAGAGGCTGAGAAGCACGAAGGTGAAATTCAGGACTTTATCTCTGGCCAATGGGTGAAGGCTACGCCAGAAGAGGTGGAAGCTGTGCAAATCCTGTCGCGCCGTCTGGTCGAAGATTACGGCTACGATAGAGAACAAACCCAAACCCGGCCCCAGTTCCGCGTGCGGAAACACCCCTCGGACGAAGAGAAGTCTTATCCCGTGGATATCGCCCTGTTCAAGACAGATCGCAAGACTGAGGACAACCTGTTCCTGATCGCTGAGTGCAAAAAGAAAAACCGCAAGGATGGCCTGGCGCAACTCAAACTCTACATGGATATGTCGCCGGCCGAAGTGGGGGTGTGGTTCAACGGCCAGGATCACGCCTATTTGCGCAAGGTCTTACACCCGGATGGGAGCCGGATCTACGAAGAGCTTCCCAATATTCCCCGCAAGGGGCAGCGCATCGAGGACATCGGGCTTTTTTATCGCCGCGATTTGAAAGCTCCCTCGGACCTGAAATCGGTCTTCCGAGACATCCGCAACCACTTGGCCGGCAATGTCACTGGCATCACACGAGACGAAGCCCTGGCCCAGCAGATCATCAACGTCCTCTTCTGCAAAATCTACGACGAAATTAACAAAGGGCCAGACGAGATCGTGACCTTCCGCAGTGGCACCGGGGAACCGACCGATGAGGTGAAGGAACGCATCGTCGGACTCTTCCAGGACGTGAAGAGGGATTATGACGATGTTTTCGACGAGGGCGACCTGATCACGCTGGACGCCGATAATCTGGCCTACGTGGTGGGGGAGTTGCAGATTTACTGCATTACTGAGGCAGCGCGGGATGCGGTCGGTGATGCTTTTGAGGTATTCATCGGGCCAGCCCTGCGGGGCAGCGAAGGACAGTTCTTCACCCCACGCAACGTGGTCAAGATGATGGTAGACATCCTGGATCCCCAGCCAGGGGAGATGATCATTGACCCGGCTTGTGGGAGCGGTGGCTTTCTCATCGTAGCCCTGGAACACGTCTGGCGACAATTGGAACGGGAGGCTGAGGAGAAAAAATGGAGCGCGGTGTTGTTGGACCGCAAAAGACGTGAAGTGGCGTCCAAGTTTTTCCGAGGTATAGATAAGGATAGTTTTCTGGCGAAAGTGACCAAAGCTTACATGGCCATCATCGGCGACGGACGGGGTGGTGTCTTCTGCGAGAACAGCCTGCTACCGCCGGCCGAGTGGCACCCTCGGACTCAGGAGGCCATCAAGCCTGGTAGTTTCGACGTTTTGTTTACCAATCCACCCTTTGGCACCAAGATACCGATCAAGGGGCAGCACGTTCTCTCGCAGTACGAGCTCGGCTACAAGTGGAAGAAAAACAAGGAGAGTGGCGTGATGGAGAAAACCACCGTGCTCCACGATGACCAGCCGCCTCAACTCCTCTTCCTGGAGCGATGCTTGCAATTCTTGAAACCGGGCGGACGAATGGGAATTGTGCTTCCTGAGGCGGTCTTCGGCATGCCTACCTATGGATACGTAGTCACGTTCATCCGGCAGAAGGCCAAGATTCTGGGTATAGTTTCCATGCCGGAAGCCTTGTTCAAGACCTCAGGCAAGGGCGGCACCCACACCAAGACATGCGTTCTGTTCCTGGAGAATACGCCAACAACAGAAGACTACGACATCTTTATGGCTGATGTGAAGTGGTGTGGCCACGATTCGCGGGGTAATAGAACAATACGTAGAGATGCTGCAGGTAATGAGATCTTGCTCGATGACATTCCCACAGTTGCGGCTAAGTACAAGGAACTAGGGAGGAACGAATGAACACCTATGATCACCTCGGGTTCAAGATTCGCTTCTCTCAGATGGCTGGTCTTGTGCTGGTGCCAAAGTATTACAACCCCGAGATTCCGGCGCGTTTACAGGCTCTCAGCCCAACCCACGACCTTGTGCCCATATCTGCTCTACACGATCAGAAAGTGCTCTCGTTCTCTACAGGGGATGAGGTTGGCAAAATGGCGTATGGCACTGGCACGATCCCTTTCGTCCGAACGTCCGACATTTCAAACTGGGAAATCGTTACAGACCCCAAGCAAGGGGTTAATGAAGACATCTTCGAGAAGTATCGGTGCAAGCAGGACGTGCGACCAAACGATATTTTTTTCGTCCGGGATGGCACGTATCTCATCGGCAACTGCTGCCTTGTCACCGAAGCCGACACCAAAATTCTGTACCAGTCACACATCTTGAAGATCAGAGTCAACCAACCTGCTGCGCTCCGGCCTGAATTGCTACTTGCTCTGCTGTCCTCGCCTGTCGTACGGCGGCAAATCAAGGCCAAGCAATTCACAGCCGACATTATTGACACTTTGGGCAACCGGTTTCTTGAGATTGTGTTGCCTATTCCCAAAGATAAAGAGCGCGTAGCAAGGACTGTGAACGCTGTCTCGGACATTGTTCACCAGAGGTTGGTCCTGAGGGAACGGCTCAGGAGAATACCCCTTTGGACAGAGGGAGTGATCGCATCGCTGGACGATGAAATTCTAGACACAGAGGCAGATGAAGCTGGATCACCGAGCCCATTGTCATTTAGACTGCGAGCCGACAAGGTCCTCAACAACATCTTCGTTCCCCGCTACTACGATCCCCAAATTGAAGAGCGGTTGCAAGTTCTAAGTGGTACGCATGATCTGGTATCCGTAGCAGCATTGAGCAAGCAGGGTGTTCTTTCCTTGGATACAGGAATTGAGATTGGCAAGATGGCCTATGGCACCGGCCCTATCCCTTTCATCCGTACCTCAGACATCACCAACTGGGAACTCAAAAGCGACCCGAAGCAAAATGTCAGTGAGGAGCTGTACGAGCAGTTCAAGGACAAATTGGACGTTCGCGCTGAAGACCTCTTCGTCGTGCGCGATGGGACCTATCTGGTGGGCACGTCCTGTATCCTGACCAAGCACGACATGCGAATCCTCTACTGCGGTGGGTTGTACAAGATACGGGTGAAGAAGAAAGACCAACTTGACCCTTACCTCTTACTGGCCCTGCTAAATTGCCCCATTGTGAAACGGCAGATGCGCGCCAAGCAATTTACCCGGGATGTGATTGACACCCTCGGCAAGCGCATCTACGAGGTAATCTTGCCCATTCCCAAAAACAAGGCATTGCGCGACAGAATTGCAAGGGAGACGCGGGAGACTGTGCTGGCCCGGGTCGAATTGAGAAACAAGGCGAAGCAAATTGCCCTTGCGGTTGAGGGTGCTACCGAACCAGCGGAGGAGGAGAAGGAGCTTTTGGAGAACATTTGAACAAGGAGACATCATGAAAGGTTATCTAGAAAGTATCCGGGACACGGCAAAACGCCACGGTGTTCAGTTCATGGACGTCCGTCTGTTTGAGGAAGACAGTACCACCGTAATGGTCCAGGACATGAAGGCCGACAAGGTGAGCCAGGGAAAAAGCTCGTCTGTCGGCTTGCGTGTTCTCATGGACGGTGCCTGGGGCTTTGCCTCAACGGATGTGGTGGATTCCCAGGCACTGGACCAATGCTTGCAAGCTGCGTTAGAGATGGCGAAAGCCTCCGCGGTCAGGGTAGCTCACCCCGGTGTGGTGGCAGAGATTCAGCCGACAGTAGATGTAGTGAGGATAGAGGTGGACAAGGATCCACGCTCCGTTTCATTGGCAGAGAAGGTGAAAAGGGTTCTCGACTATGAGAAAGCAGGCCTTGATTGTGCTCAGGACAAACTCTGTAATACCATTGTGGGCTACCGTGATTCCTGGACTCGCGAGACAATCTGTAACACCGCTGGCACTCTGATCGAGCAGGAAACGATTCGAACTACAGTACAAACAGCAATGACAGCGGTTGAGGGTCCGGTTCGTCAAATGGCCCATGAGCGTTTCTCTGAACAGGTTGGCTTCGAACTCTTGGACAGAATCAGTTCAAAAGATTTCACTGAGAAGGCTGCCAAAACGGCTGTTTCGCTTCTGAGTGCCCGGAGGGCCCCTTCGGGACAATTCCCGGTTGTCCTGCATCCATCCATTACCGGCCTCCTGGTTCACGAGGCGCTGGGACACAACGCCGAAGCCGATCATGTTTTTAACGGTAGCTCAATCATAGAGGGAAAAATTGGCGAACAGATCGCTTCAGAGCATGTCACCATTATGGATGATGCCACCATTCCCAGGCTCAACGGCTCATATCGCTATGACTCGGAGGGTATTCCGAGTCAGAAGAGGATCATTATTGAAAAGGGTGTTCTCAAAGGTTATATGCATTCTTTAGAGACAGCCGCTAGATTTGGAGTGGAACCCAACGGCAGTGCGCGCGCTATGAATGGTCACTGTCCTCCCATAGTGCGCATGAGCAACACCTTCATTGCGCCTGGCGAGCTCGGTTTTGAGGAGATGCTCAGGGACATTGATGAGGGTGTCCTTATGGAGGGAGGACACTGGGGGTATGTATTTTGTGAGAGGGGCCAATTCACCTGTCACGCTGGTGAGGGATGGATGATCAAGAACGGGCAGTTAGGCGAACACTTGCGAGACGTTTCATTCTCTGGCATGACCCTGGAAGCGCTGATGAACATTGACGCCGTAAGCAGGGACCTGGAATTCCTTTTGCCCGGGATGTGCGGCAAGTCCGGTCAGGGCATGCATATCAATGCCGGTGGGCCTTATGTTCGGGTAAAGGAAGTCGTGGTTGGCGGTCAGGAATAGGAGAGGAGAAAACAAAATGTCCGATCTTTTGGAACTAGCTAAGAAGGCGTGTGAAGTGGCTCTCAAACACGGGGCCCAGTTCGCTGACGTGGAACTTGCGAGCGGGCGTAGCATTTCTATCAATGTGGAAAAGAATGGTATTCACGACTCTAGCGAGAAAAAGTATGCAGAAGTATCCGTGCGGTCTGTTATAAAAGGTGCCACTGGATTTTCCCATTCCTCCGGCTTCAGTGTGGACGATGTGCTGGAAACGGCGAAATGCTCAGCCGATGCGGCCCAATTAGCCCAGCCTGACCCTGACTTTGTGACCCTGCCAGAGCCATCGGAATATCAACAGGTACCAGGACTCTACGATGAGAAGATAGCGCAGATGAGTGCCGGGGACCTCATTCAGTTATTCATAAGAGAGATCGACGCTGCCCGGGAAATTTTCCCAGAGGTCAGGGTGCAAGGTGGGGTGCACCTGCAGGTATCAGAAAGAGTGCTGGTGAACTCTTTGGGTATTGAGCTAGAAGATCAAAAGACCGATATAGAGCTCTATGTCTTCTGTATTGTGAAAAAGGGAGATGACGTGGGCTCCTTTTATGACTTTGATATGGCCAGGATGGAGGAGGATTTTGATCCTCAAGGCCTGGGAGCTAAAGTATGTCAGGGAGCTGTGGGATTTCTCGGATCTAAGAGTATCAAAAGTGCCTGTCTGCCTGTGGTCTTTGGCCCCCTGGTTACGGGTGATCTCTTCCATGCAATTTGTGCCAGCGCTGGTGCGGAAGCCATACAACGCCAGCGTTCCTATTTTGTGGGCAAGAGGGGACAACGCATCGGCTCTAAACTATTGACTCTCAGGGATGATGCTTATATTGCCAAAGGGATAGCCTCGGGGTCTTGGGACGACGAGGGGGCTGTACGTAAAAAAGTGACTGTAGTGGAGGAAGGCATTCTGGTGAATCACCTCCACAACTGCTACACAGCCCACAAGGCAGGCGAAGAGAATACCGGACACGGCAATCGCTGGGGAGGTGTAGCACCGACCAATGTCATCCCCGAGTTAGGAACTTATACAGGGAGTGAGATCATCAGCGATACGAAAGAGGGAATCTATGTGAACATGGGATCTGTCTCCCCGCATCCAGTGAATGGAGAGATTTCTGCCACGATTGACTTCGGCTACAAAATCGAAAACGGGGAGCTTGCCTATCCGCTCAGAAACACGATGCTGGGTATCAATGTCTTTGACCTGCTCAGCAATCTGGATGCCATATCCTCAGACTATCGGGAGGAGCCGGGCATGATGATGCCCACAATCCGGGTTCAGAACGTAAAAGTAGCCGGAGCCGATTAGCCATGGTCATTGCGAGCGAAAGCGAAGCAATCTCGCGCAAGACTTGGGATTGCTTCGTCGCGGAGTTTATCCTGAGCTTGTCGAAGGACTCCTCGCAATGACGTATTCGGCTGGTTTATACCTTTTACATGCCCGGTTGTAAAATCTGCAAAACTACCGAAGGAGAGAGGCAATGGGGGAGGGCACGGTGATCAGGAGCGTATGCCGGGGGTGTCACGGCGGCTGTGGGGTCCTGGTCCGGGTGGAAAGGGGAAAGGTGACCGAGGTGAAGGGCGATCTCCAGGGCCCCATCAACCGGGGAAGGATTTGTATCAAGGGCAAGATGGCTCCCTTTCTGGCCCATCACCCCGATCGTCTCACGGCCCCCTTGCGGCGGACTGCCCAGGGTTGGAAGGAGATCAGTTGGGATGAGGCCCTGGGTGAGATCAGCGAGCGGTTTCTGGCCATCAGGGAGAAGTGGGGCGCGGAGGCCCTGGCGTTGGGCTATGGTACAGGTCGGGACAACGAGGCCTTTATTTATCGCTTTGCCAACCTGTTTGGCACCCCCAACGTCCTCACCGCCGGCCATGTGTGCTATGGCCCCCGCATCGCCACCGGGATCGCCATGTGCGGGAACCTGCCGGTGGTGGATTATGAGGGGAGGCCCCGGTGCATCCTGGTTTGGGGCAGCAACCCGCTGGTCTCCCATCCCGATGAGTACAAGGGTTTTTATTTAGCGGATAGCCTCCGTGGGGGGGCGCAGCTCATCGTGGTGGACCCCCGCAGGACTCCCCTGGCCAGGCGGGCCGATGTCTGGCTCCCCCTGCGGCCGGGCACCGATGGGGCCTTGGCCTGGGGGATGTTGAACGTTATCATTGACAATGGATGGTACGATGAAGGATTTGTGGCGAACCATGTCCACGGCTGGGAGGAGTTTTGTCAGCGAGCGAAGGAATATCCCTTGTCCTGGGCTGCAGAGGTGACCGGATTGGACTCCCAAAGGATCGAGGAGGCGTCCAAGCTCTTCTCCCACAGCTCACCCGCTGCTATCCATTGGGGGGTGGCCATCGAGCAGGGGAGGAACTGCACCAATACTATCAGGCTACTCATCTCCCTGATGGCCATCACGGGGAATCTGGACGTCCCCGGGGGGAATGCCTTCTTCAATCCACCGCCGGTGGTGAAGGCGAGCAGTCTGGGTCTCCACAAGCGCCTCTCCCCCGAGCAGAGGAAGAAGAGGTTGGGAGGGGACCAGTTTCGCCTGGCGGACTGGATTGCAGTGATCACCCCCAAGGCGGTCTGGCGGGCCATTCTGGAGGAGGAGCCTTACTCGGTAAAGGGTCTCTTTCTCATCAGCACCAATCCTCTGATCACCCGGGCCAACGCCCGCGAGGTGAAGGCCGCCCTGGAGAAAGTGGATTTTATGGTGGTGGCGGACTTTTTTCTCACCCCTACGGCAAAAGAGGCCGACATCGTCCTGCCCTCGGCCACCTGGTTGGAGGTGGATTATGTGGCCGACCTCTGGAAGCGGCACGGTCTGGTGATGGCCAGGCAGAAGGCGGTGCAGGTAGGGGGTTGCTGGTCCGATTATCAGATCCTCAACGAGCTGGGCAAGAGGGTAGGGGACGAAGCGGATTGGTGGCCCACGGTGCGGGATGCTCTCAACTACATTCTTTCCCCTTCCGGGCTTACCTGGGAAGAGTTCTGCCAGCGGGGGGTTCTCAGGGGGGAGCAGACCTTTAGAAAATATCTGCGGCAGGGTTTCTCCACCTCTACTAAGAGAGTCGAGTTGTACTCCACCCTCTTTGAACGCCTGGGCTATGACCCCCTGCCCGGCTATCTGGAACCTCCTGAAAGCCCTAGAGCTACACCGGAGCTGTTAAAGGAATATCCCTACATTCTCATCACCGGGGCGCGCATCCCCTATTTCTTCCACTCCGAGAACAGAATGGTAGAGCTCTTGCGCGAGCGCCATCCTGATCCCATCGTAGAGATCAACCCCCGACTGGCTGAGGAGAAGGGGTTGCGTGATGGAGAGTGGGCCATGATCATTTCCCGGCGAGGGAGATGTCGGCAGAGGGTCAAAGTGACAAACAGAGTGCCCCATGGGATGGTGGCCGCCGAGCATGGTTGGTGGTTCCCCGAGGAGAAGGACGGCCTGGGATGGGATCGCTCCAATATCAACCTCCTGACCGAAAACGACATGGAGGGGTGCGATCCGGCCATGGGGTCCACCAACCTCAGGACCCTTCTTTGCAATGTCCATAGGGCAGAGGAGGGGCGATAGCTTAGAATCGCCGTAGCAGAGACCCTAGCCGTCCTAATCACAGGGCGGCTTTGCTTTTTGGCCCACCGCCCAACTGTGGTGAGGCGTGTGAACGCTGAGGGCCTGGTCCTTACATTGCAATTCCAGGTGGATGTCAGGGTGAGCGTATCACGCTGGGGACATACAGGTAGGTGAAACAGGGCAGCGGGCTCTGTAAGGTGTTGCAAAAGGGGTAAGGTGTGGTATAATAGAATCGTCACCAATAAACAAAAGACCCTTGTTGTGGGGTCACTCTCTCGTTCGGGTATCTTAATGACTGGAGGCTGAAATGTGTAATTTTTTTGTGACTGGGGTAGGAGCTATAGGAGTGTGTCTGTGCAAATCTCCTGTGCGGATGTATTGCAGTGCGATGTGCTGATCATCGGTGGCGGTGCGACAGCCCTGGTGGCTGCTTTGGAGGCCCGAAAAGAAGTTGACGATGTGGTGATGGTTTGCAAGGGCAAGGTAGGTAGAAGCGGCAACATCATTGTCAGCGCTGCTCAGTTTGCTGTCTCTGATCCAGACTCACTGGACTCCATCGAGCAACACTTCCAGGATACGTTGCTGGGTGGGCAGGGCATCAACGATGAGGCTCTAGCGCAACTCCTCGCCTCGCAGATTGGCCATAGGGTACGTGACCTCGAAGGATATGGGGTGCCCTTTGTCAGAGTAAAGGGCGAGCTCAGGCGGCAGCTCGCCCCTGGTCATTCTTCCCCCCGCTGTATTTCCGTCCAGGCAGGTGACCATCCCCAAGCGATCCAAGGCCTATCCATCACTCTGCCTCTCCTCAAGCAGGTGGTGAGCAGAGGCGTGCGCCTGATAGAGCGTACCCCCGTCATCAAGCTGTTGGTTGAGGAGAGCCAGGTCTGCGGGGCCATCGGTTTGGACATTGAAGGCCAGCGAGCGATTGTCCTGCGAGCCAAAGCTGTGGTGTTAGCCTGCGGTGGTGGAGCAGATTTTCGCCCTGACTGACAATACCCTCGACGTCAGCGGCGATTCTTATGCTCTGGCTTTGGAGGCCGGAGCCACCCTGCGCGACATGGAGTTCGTGCAGTTCTATCCCGCCTGCATGACTTCCCCCCTGAAGACCATCATCCCCACACGCCTTTTCGCCCAGGGAGCCGTTTTGAGGAACAAAGCTGGTGAGAGGTTCATGCCGCGCTACGATCCAGACAGGGCCGAGATGGCCACCCGCGATGTGATGTCGCGGGCCATCTTCCTCGAGATGCAGCGCACGGGAGAGCAAGAGGTCTATCTCGACTGTACCCAGGTACCGCCGGATGTCATTGAACAGCGGCACCTTGCCCTTGTACGCGCCCTGCAGAAGCGCGGCCTTGACTTGCAGAAGGATTACCTCACCATCTCGCCCGCCGTCCACTTTATCATGGGCGGCGTCAAAATTGACAGCCGATGCCAGAGCACCGTCCCAGGCTTGTACGCCGCCGGTGAGTCGGCTGGGGGCCTGCACGGAGCCAATCGCATATCGAGCAATGCTTTGAGTGAAACCATCGTCTTCGGTGCGATCGCTGGGCGACAAGCTGCCCGCTATGCCAAAGGGATGAAGGGATCAAATTTCCCAGTAACTGATATGGGTCTAGTTGTCCATCCCAGGAAAGGCGATATCTCCCTGCGTGAGGTGAAGGAAGCATTGCGGTGGGTCATGTGGGAGGGTGTCTCCATCGTGCGCTCGGAGGAGTCTCTCCAGGAGGCCAGCCTGAAAGTCCGGGGATGTCGGTTGGCCCTAGGGAAATGCTCGGTCAGCACCTTCGCTCACATAGTCGAATTGTTGCAGATTCACCGCATGTGCATCACGGCCGAGGCCATCGTCGCCTCTGCCCTTCTTCGGACGGAGAGCCGGGGAGCTTATTACCGTGAGGACTATCCATCGTCGGATGAACGCTGGCTTGGAAGCTTTCACGTGGCCAAGGCAGCCGACCAGTTGGAAGTGGGTTTTGTAGCCAAAGGGACGGGTTGAACTACCACCCTTGCGAAGGTTGCGGGTGACCCTAACAGTGGGGCGATTCCCGGCGGGCGAGATCGCTTCTAGCCTGAGAGCTGCTGCCAAACCTTCGCAAGGGTTTCCCCACCTGAACGGTAGGGCAATTGCATTTCCTGGCACCTTGCGAATTTGTCATTCTGAGCGACCGTAGGGAGCGAAGAATCTCGTTCATAGCCTGCAAATCACCGCCACAAAACGAGATTCTTCGTCGCTTCTCTCCTCAGAATGACAGTTTGAGCGAGTTTGAACATAAGTGCAATTGCCCTAATCCGAATGGATACTGGAATTCTTGAAGAGAGGGAGAACGTGTGCTATGGCCAGATTGTACGAATACCAGGGGAAGCAGATTCTGAAAGAAATCGGGGTCCCGTCCCAGAAGGGGACGTGGCCTCCACGCCGCAGGAAGCCAGGGAGATCGCGGAGCGAATCGGGAAGCCCGTGGCCGTTAAGGCCCAGATCTGGGCCACCGGCCGTTTCAAGGCCGGCGGCATCAAATTTGCCGATGATCCCAGTGGGGCCGAAAAGGCCGCTGGAGAGCTTCTGGGCGTGGAGGTTAAAGGCTTCCCGGTGGAAAAGGTCCTGGTGGAGGAGAAGCTGGACGTTGACCGGGAGTATTACGCGGGCGTCATCGTTGATGACTCCTACAAAGTCAAGGGGCCAGTGGTCATCTTCAGCACCGAGGGCGGCGTGGACATCGAAGAGGTAGCTGAGACATCCCCGGAGAAGATATCCCGCTTGAACGTGGATATTTTCAGGGCCTTCGCTTCTACGACGCCTACAACCTGGCCCTGGCGGTTGGAGTGAAGGGGGCTCTTCTGGATCTGATAGGCAAGGCCATCCGCGAGACGTATGAGCTTTTCAAGAGGTGTGACGCACGCTCGGCTGAGGTGAACCCCCTGGTCCTGACTGCGGATGGGAAGGTGTATGCCGCCGATTGCCGGGTCAGCGTGGACGATTCCTCTGTGGTTCGGCACCCGGAACTGGGGATAACGGTGCCCCGCGAGAGCGATAGCCCGCCCACCGAATTCGACCAGATCGCCTGGAAAATCGAGGAGAACGATTACCGGGGGGTGTGTTTCCTGGTGCAGATGACACCCGAGACTGAAAAGGGAGGCTACATCGGCTATCATGCCATCGGTGGCGGTAGCGCTCTTCTGGCGGCGGACACCCTGGTCCGTCATGGGCTGAAGCTGGCTAACTATGCCGATACCAGCGGGAACCCCACTGCGGCCAAGGTCTATCGCTGTGCCAGGCTCATCCTCTCCCAGCCTGGCCTGGAAGGTTATTGTCTGCTGGGAGCCGTGATCGCCAGCCAGGATCAGTGGCATCACGCTCACGGGCTGGTCAAGGCCTTCCGCGAGGAGTTAGCAGACAGGCCCGGCTTCCCGGTGGTGATCCTCATTGCAGGCAACAAGGAGGAGGAAGCTCTGGAAATCCTAGACGAGGGCCTTAAAGACTTGCCCATCCGTTTGGAGCTCTACGGACGCGAATACATTCATAAGCTGGATTTCGTCGCCGAGCGGATGAAGGCCTTGGTAGAGGAGTATCAAATGCGAATGCCTTGAAGCTACAGCGAAATATCATATCACCAGGACCTTCTTCGTCCAGGGGGTATATTCAATGAGGGGGTCTCGGTCAGGGTATTTCGATTTCGCTTTCTGTTCGGCTTCTTCGTAGGTGTCGCCAACAAAGAGTTCCTGGTTGACGATGGCAAAGTACTTTCCCGGATGCTGTTCCTCGATTTCCTGGGCGTGTTCCACCAGCCAATCGAAATCCGCCTGATCTTGCCTGGAGCGTTCACGCTCTTCTGGCGTCAACTTGCCAGTTTCAATCAATTTCAGTGCCATCTTTGTTTCTCCCTTCTTGGTCTACTTTCGGGCTCATTATATCACTGGCACTTGATTTGAGCAAGTTAGATGTGAGCTTTACCCATGAGTCCCGACTACAAGCATGGAGGTAACCTTCTATGTACGAATTCGAATTCAGAACGGGCAAGGTGTCCATTAACTGGACGGTTCAGGCCGGACTGGACGGCATCGTGCTCCCCAAAGCCGAATCGGAAGAGGATGTCCTCGAAACGGAGAAATTGCTCTCAGCCTTGGAGCAAGAGAGGGGGTTGGAACCAGGCAGCTTGGTCATCGTCCCCACTCTGGAGACAGCTCGTGGCGTGGTGAACGCCTACGAGATCGTGACGGCCAGCCAGCGGGTGGTGGCCATTGCCTTCGGGGCCGTGGATTTCACCCGCGACATGGGCATCCATTTGTCCAGGGAAGGGACGGAGCTTTTCTATGCGCGCTCCCACATCGCCGTAGCGGCCAGGGCGGCCGAGGTGCAGGCCATAGATACACCCTGGATAGACGTGGCCGACCGAGAGGGACTCGTTCGGGACTCGGAGCGGGG
>Ga0315309_1001073_pt1 | contig 16417 bp, 3 predicted proteins | sample TDP4_MG_FD_203080 | JGI IMG/M metagenome (GOLD analysis project Ga0315309, IMG submission 203080) | Freshwater sediment microbial communities from Lake Towuti, South Sulawesi, Indonesia - TDP4 | ecosystem: Environmental > Aquatic > Freshwater > Lake > Sediment | place: Indonesia: South Sulawesi... | reverse complement strand
GGTGAACATCGGGGCTGCGACAACCAACTCTGACCTCAAAAACACCTATGGAACGGTGCAGGTTCTGACTAGGGGGAGAAACTTGGACACGGGTTTGACTAGGGTTGGTTGTTTCATAGGCGACCATGCGAAAACTTCTGTTGGAACCCAAATCTACACGGGTAAGAAGATTGGGGTTGCGTCGCATGTTCATGGTTTTGTTACGAGGGATGTGCCTTCGTTTACCATCTGGTCTGAGAGCTTTGGCTCGAAGCCAGTGGAACTCTATCTCCAGTCAGCCATAGAAACTCAGAAGAGGGTTCTTTCTAGAAGAGGTGTGAAACAAACCAGAGAGGACGTTGAATTGTTGAAGAGGCTCTTTGAAATCACCGCCCAAGAAAGGAAGAAGGCAGGTGTGGTCAAGGAAAAGTTTGTGCTGTAAGTGGTTTGGCGCCGCCGGTCGGACTTGGACCGACGACCAGCTGGTTAACAGCCTCAGCCTCTCTTTGCTTAGCCTATCAGAGTCAGCTGCTCTACCACACTGAGCTACGGCGGCGTTTATGCGCTGTTATTTCTAACGGACTTTCAGCCGTATTTAAGTTTACTCAGTGGATGAGCGTGTGTGTGAGTATCCGTTTGCGCGTGTGTGAGACCCTATACGTAGGGGGAGGGAGTATGTTGAGTGAGAATGTGTTTTGCGTTTGTGTGTGCGTAGGGCTAGCCTAGCCCCTCTATTTGGCTTCAAATAGGCGCTGTTAAGCTTTCAAGTGCTTGATTGATTTGAAAGAGGATTATCAAAAGCCTTTTCAAAGAGTTGTTGATAACTTTTGGTGGTTTGTGGTGTGTCTGAGGAGTTTGGTGTGGAGTCGATTCTGAGTCAAGCTAGGGAACAAGAGAGAGTTTACGATTGGTTGAGGGCAGCTGAGTCTTATAAGGAAGCCTTAGGTTTGGTTTCTGAGCGAGATTTCCTGAGGATGAGTGATATTTGCGAGCGGTTGGGCTACGCTTTTTATCGGGCGGCTATGCAGGGTGAAACCGCTGATGAGTTTGGTGACAGGATGCGTCAAGCTATTGTCAACTATGAGAAGGCTAAGGAGTTCTTTGCTAGGCTGAGTGAGTCGGGAAAAACGCCAAGAACATCTCGTTGCGATGCCATGATTGCATACCTAAGCCATTGGCTCACATCGGAAGTTCCTGAGAAGAGGAGGCTGCTTAACGAGTGTTGGAGGCTGACAAAAGAGGCTCTGAGAGCCTTCGAAAAGGCTGGGGATGCTTGGGAATTTGGGAAAACCTACAACCAGCTCTTGATAGGCGCTCTACTCGGATTCTTTCTAGAGTGGGATTACCGAGTTCGAGAGAGTACGATGAAGGAGGCACTGGAACATGGAGAGCGAGCAATCGCGTTTCTTTCCACGTTTGGAGACCCTGAACTCACAAGAGCCTACGTAAGAACCGCAGTTTGCCTAAGTACACTCGCCTATTATTTTCTGGATCAAGACGAGAAAGAGGAGGTTTATCAAAAGGCTAAGGCTTACATACTGAAGGCAGAGGAGCTTTCTGAAGAGACAGCGTCTACTGAGTTATTGTCTGTTTTTGGAGGAACGAGTTTGGCTCCTGGAGTAGAAGGCTCAGATGAAGCTCTGAGGAATCTTGAGAAAGCGTTAGAGTATGGTAGAAAAACAAAGGACAGATTCATCATCGGGTGCGCATTAGATTTCTTGGCGTATCATACTTTTTGGAAGACGAGTGAAGACCCAGATGAAAGAATTACACGTGACAAGAGAGCCTTACAGTATGCCGAGGACGCTAAACATCACTACTCCCCGATTTCCTTCGTAAGTGTGTGCAAAGGCGTGGGTTGGGTGGAAGCTCCGTATGCTGAATACTATTGGCGATTGGCTTCCAATGAAACCAATCTAGGTAAAAGGCGAGAGCTATTGGAAAAAGCCCTTGAAGCTTCACCAGACCTGCTGAAGCGAGCAGAAAATTCTGGATGCCCAGAAAACGTTGTTTATGCGCATCACGCATCTAGAATACTACTCATATCTTTAGCCGAGGCTGAATCAAACCCTGAGGAGAAGAGGAGGCTCTTAGAAAAAGCCTTGGTGCATGGAAACGAGTCCTTTAGGCTTGTTGAACAGATTGAAACCCACAATTACTGGGACCGAGGGATAATGCAATCGGGCTTAGCTTCCATAAAGTATGAACTTGCTGGCTTAGCTGAGGACCCAGAGACCAAGAAGGACATGATTCAGGAAGCGTTGCTAGATTTAGATACAGCCGAAAAACTTTGTATCAAGGGTTTGGCACCTTATGGAGAGGAAGCTCCGGCTTCATTATCTGTTATTTTAGCAAGGGGGCAATACAATGTTGGAGTCTGGTTGAACCGTCTTTATGAATTTACCAAAAACGTCGAGCATCTGAGAAAGGCAATAGAAGCCTTCAGGGAAGCGGCTGAATCGTATCAAAAATTCAACGTTACAATCCGCGTGGCGGAGTGTTATTGGAAAATCGCCCAAACATATGACAACCTATACGAACACCTAAAGGCGGCTGAAAACTTCGACATCGCATCAGGCAATTACAAAAAGGCCGCAGAAAAGATTCCTCAACTCAAAGACTTTTACCAAGACCACGCGCTTTACATGCAGGCCTGGAGCGAAATCGAGAAAGCAAGACACCACCATGCAAGACAGGAATACGGCTTGGCAGAAGAGCACTTCGACAAAGCTGCCAACCTGCATCAATCGCTAAAACAATGGAGTTACTTAGCCCCAAATTATTCTGCTTGGGCTCAAGTTGAACATGCTGAAGAGTCGAGCAGAAAGGAACAGAGCGAAGAAGCCATCCAAGCCTTTGAGCAAGCGACCAAGCTATTCGATGAAACCAAGAAATCCCTCCAAACACAACTCAGCAAAATTGAAAATCCAGACGAGAAACAGATGGCAACTAGCATGCTTAAAGCAACTGGTTTGAGACACGAGTACTGCATCGCCCGAATCGCCCTCGAAGAAGCAAAAATCCTCGACAAAAAAGGCGATCACTACTCCAGTTCAGAAAAATACGGTTCAGCAGCCCAAACCCTTGAGAAAATAGTCCAAGCGTTAGACTCTGAACAAGAACGGAAAGAGTTCAAACTAATCATCAATCTTTCGCATGCTTGGCAAAAGATGACACGAGCCGAAGCAGAGGCTTCGCCAGCCTTATACACAGAGGCTTCCCAACTCTTTGAAGAAGCAAAAGAGTTCAGTCCGAGCGAGAAAACTAAAATGTTAGTGCTCGGGCACAGCCGCTTCTGCAGAGCTCTTGAGGCAGGAACAAAATTCGCCGATACGAGAGAAATAGCCGCGCATACTTCTGCTATAAAGTATCTAGAAAGCGCCGCCAACTACTACGTGAATGCAGGCTTTCAAAAAGCATCGGAATATGCTAAAGCCACCAGACTGCTCTTTGACGCTTACGTTCACATGGACAACGCCAAAGAAGAAAAGGATCCCGAGAAAAGAGCCAAACTATACATGATGGCTGAAAAGGTGCTGCAAACGTCAGCTGGCTCATACATGAAGGCAGAACACCCAGAAAAAAGGGAACGAGTTCTGAGACTGTTGGAAGAGGTAAAAGAAGAACGAGAGTTGGCTATGTCCCTAACTGAGGTGTTTCACGCACCGTCAATCGTCTCTGCAACAATAGCCTTTCCCACTCCAGCACCAACCCATGAAGAAGCGGTTGGCTTGGAAAAATTTGAAAACGCCGACATACAAGCAAACATAATAACCCGCCAGAGGGAGCTGAAAGTGGGCGAAAACCTCGATTTAGAGATAGAGCTCGTTAACGCCGGAAAAGGTCCTGCTCTCTTGATTAAGGTTGTAGAAGTTATTCCTGAAGGCTTTGAGCTGACAGAGAAACCTGAAATCTACCGTGTTGAAGACAGTTACCTCAACATGAAGGGAAAACGACTGGACCCACTAAAGACAGAAGAGATAAGACTTGTCCTCAAACCCAAGGTTCAAGGCGCATTCGAACTAAAACCCAAAGTACTATACTTAGACGAGAACGGCAAGTACAAATCCCACGAACCAGAACCAATAACCATAACTGTCAAGGAACTCGGAATCAAAGGCTGGCTCAAAGGAGAAAGATGAAAAACCCCGCGCACTCGTGCAGATTTTGCGGACTCCGAAAGCAGCCTGTTTCAAACGCTGTTCACCCCTCACAACCCAAAACAACAACGGTTCAACGCGCCTATTAGACCCCCCTAGCCTACGCTCAGAAATTTTTTTCTTCCCTCTCAGAAACTCAAACCTTAAGTTCCAAGCAAACAATAAACTCTCTGATCGAGGACGCAAAAATGTTGTTTGTAACCCTTATGCAACCAAAAGGAAAAGGAGACGAAGCCATCAAATACCTCAAAACCCTAAAAGCCCCAAAAGGCATAACACTCAGAGAAGTCTACTTCACCTTCGGAAGATACGACGGCATAATCATATTCGAAGCCCAAAACGAGACAGCAGCCATGAAATTCGTCATGCAAACAGGATTCGCAACCCACTACACAATGGAAACCCTGATCGCAGTGTCAGCGAAACAAATCTAGACAAAAACAACTCTGCTTTCACTACTCCCCCAACAATTGCAAACGTATATCCGTATAACACAGTGGTATTCGGTTTCTGAAAGAACAGCCATTAGTATGGTTACTACATAAATATTATATGCTTAAGAGCATATTTTGTATTCCAAAAGCAATAAAAAAGCTTCAGAGGAACAAAAATTGAAACCAAACAAAATCTCATTCCTAACCCTACTCACACTAACCCTAATCCTACTCCCAACCATCATGACAACCCAAATCAAAGCACAAGGACCAGAACCTCCAAAAAAGGAGCCTCCAACCCCCGAAGGAAAGCAGTACAACGGAACCATGATCGCATGGAGCAAACAACAAAACACCACACAAGAAAACTGGAGCTGGATGAACCAAGCATGGGAATTCGGACCATACCCAAGATTCGCCATATACCTCCAAAACGGAACCGAGGTCACCGACACCAACTACATCCCACTAGGCGAACCCTTCAAAGCCGTAATAACAGTCAAGAAAACCATATTCACAGGCAACAAAACCCTCGGAAGAGCAGGGCTGCAATGGCACGCTGAGATAAGATCACAAAACGGAACAATCACAGGAAACGCAAACTGCAAAATGGTATACGTAAACAAGATGCTCACAAAGTACTGGAACGAAACCAACACATGGCACGTGGAAAGCTTCGTCTTCAACCAGAGCAAAACCACGGCACCAATGGGTCAACCTCCGACGCCACCAGAACAAACCCAACAGCTCACATTCTACCAATTCAACAGGAACGCAAGCAGAAGCATCGAAACCAGCGAAGCCTGGGCAATAGAAATTGTAGGCACCTTCAACGCCACAACCACACCAGTCGGACCATACTGGGTAAACCTCGAAGTCACAGACTCATCCGACAGCTGGATAGACTTCGGCTACCAAGCATGGGAAGGCAAAACCTCACCAAACCGCATGGTAGCAGTTGGCAGGGCAGGTTTCACCTACGGAGGATTCCAAGACTTCTGGACGTTTGAGAAACTCGACATGGAAAACAAACCAGTTTACTCGGTTTCCAAAGGCGCACCTTGGAAGACGCGATTCAACGTAACCTCATCACAACTCGACAACATAACCATAGGGCTTGACCTAGACTGGAACGTCAAGACGTACGTAAACGTAACGGGACCATACCAGACAACTGTAACCGAACGAGGCGGCTGGATGTACAACGAAACATCGGGGACCTACTACTGGAACAGCACCGTGCTGGTGACAAGAACAACGCAGGTCTTCGGACCCCACCTCGAAGAGCGTTGGACACACGTATCACACGATCACAGGGTAAATGTCACCAGGCAGTATTGGGACCCCGTCACAGGAGAGCAAAGATTCGTTAATGAGACGTTTTTTGCCAACGAAAGAATGTATCTAGTATATGACCATGCAACCCACACTTTCAAGGTGAAACAGGGTTACTCGTATTGGGGTTATGATCAAGAGTTACGAAGAGACCGAGAACACGTGTTTCTGTACCCACTCAACACCTCAGACCCAACAACGAGATTTTACAATCTTACGCTAAGCGATTGCAGTTGGCAGGAGGTTGAACCAAACAAGTTTGTCATAGAATTCGTGGGCGCCTTCTCGAACTCCACATACTCGGAAAGAAAGGATTATTGCCTCTCCCCATCGGTTTACGGCGAATATGGGCAGATGTGGGCAAACTGGGAAGCTATGGGACCTTCCACCTTCCAAATAGCTGTCGACCAACTCGTAGCCATCACAACGATAATCGACAACCTTGGACACTCGGTTAAAGGATGGATGTTCCAAACAAACCCAGGAGAGTTCTTCATAATTCGGAGCAAACTGCAGGGAGCAGCCGTCGCATACAGAGATATCGACGGCGTCGGTGTTGTCTTCCGCACAGGCGAGGGAAGATGGGACTCAGCCAACGAGAGCTACTGGTCTGACGTTGAGGTTCGACTCACACTGGATTTGACAACGGACACTCTAAGTTCAGTCACCTACAACAGAACAGGCAAAAACGCCTACGTTTACGGTCCGCATCGAGGATGGGCTCTGGTAAACGTAACAGACTGGCACACGGAATACAACTCGACCACTGGACAATGGGATTGGGTTGAGAGTCCGCACTTGATATGGAACGAAACAATTCTGACGGATTGGCACTGGGAGTACTACAGCCTAAACCAAACTGAATACGCGCTAAACCCCGACTCGCCGAACATTTGGATGGACAGACAGAGCACGTGGATAAGTGACGAAGATCCAGCCTTCAGAACACCGTCAAGTTATGCCTCACTCAACTCAGCCAACATCTCTCTTGTTGAGGGCATAGTCGTCGTAGACATGAACATAACCTTCTCTGCAATCGCTCCTCAGCGCAACTACTGGTGGAACGTTGTTTTCAAGAACATGACGTACGGAAAAGATTGGAGCAAGGGTTGGGGGGAGCACGCAGTAACCGAATGGACTTCAGACTCAATCTACTACGTCAACGGAACAGCTACTAACAATCAGGCTTGGTATGTGACGAAACCGTCAACTCCGCTCTACACCATGTACAACGGTGGAAAATACATACTCGAGCAGACGCCTTACATCACAATAGGCGGCGTTGACCTCCCCATTCGAGTGCGCACGCAATACGACCAATGGAGACAAGAAGAATGGAGAGAGTATCTGTTCCGAGATCGATACGACCCGAGACTTGGAACAGAGCCCAGATACTACGAGCTGCTAAACGGAACCAAGATCTATGTGCAAGAAGGCTACCAGGCTTTAATTCGAACACTACATTTGAACTGCACGGACGCATACAAAATAATTGATGGAGCAATCGCTCCATTACCCAACGGGACAATGTTTGACACCTTCATGGACCGAGCTGTACAAGATTGGTCGAAGCGTTTCTGGGACCCGGTCCTTCAGCGCGAGGTAGTTCCATACTCCTACGAGCTCATAAACGGCACCAAAGTCTACAGAGATGAAGGATTTGAAACACAGACCTACAATTGGACTACTTACCGCTGGGAGTTGTCAGGCACTCTCTACACTGAAGAAGCCACTACACTAATGGTAGACTACCTAGGACGCGGCGTCACATTGAACCAAACAGTTGTCTTAATCCGAGAACCAGGCTCGTGGCAACCCTCCCCAGACGGCTCTGGATACTACCTCGTAATGACAAACGGAACGCGCATAATCCACAAAGATCCATGGTCAGTGCCCGACGAACAACGAGTCGTAGTCATAAATGGCTTGAAATATCTGGTCAGCTGGCCCACAGAGTATTACTCTGGCACCTATGAAGGCATTTCTCTAACGATTCGAGGCGGCGGATGGGAGGGCTATGTACATAGGTTTTACTACACAGACCTGGGAGTCTCAGGCGGAACCAAGTGCGAACTGCCCTATCCAGGAGCGATGGCTACGTCTTGGTGGGAATTGGAGGGCATAGAGTCTGAGGGTCGCAAGCTGCGAACGTTCAAGTCTGTGAACATAAATGGCGCGACCTGTGTTCTCTATCCAAGCGAAGACAAGAGTGGCTACTACATCATTGTTGATGGAGAACGGGTTCCAGTTACGCACCCAGCCCGAGAGGTAGGCTATTACTACTCACAAATAAACGGGGAAGAATACTGGAACGTAATTCAGAACGGCTGGATTCTACACTACGGCACCTACTCCGATCGGTCTGGGCAGCTCTCTTCCTCTGGGTCGTTGACTTCGACAACTGGTTACGATCCAACTGGTCGTCTGTGGAGTGAACACAACAGATACGGCTACGACCGTGAAAACGCGACTCTCTACATTCAAACCACAGAAGGCGTGAGATACGATCTTCACTCTGGAATCTACGTCATAGTGTGGAAGGTTCAGATAGGCGACCAAGAATACTATACAATGGATCCCCGTGACCGTTGGGAATCAGTCTACGACAACAAGACAGGTCAAACCTACCAAACAAACTGCATTCAGACCCTCAACGGAACAAAAGTGTACTTCACTTGGGACAGAAACCCAGCGAACTGGATAGAAGAAATCCACATTCCAGTGCCGGGAACCAACTACACTCGACTAGTGCCCTTTAGTTGGCAACCGCAACAGATATTCGACACCATATGCGTTTTCAACATAACAATCCCAGAAGTGCCAGGCTATCCGACGCACACGGGAGTTTTCTTCGAGAACGGCACAGAGGTTCCAGTTGGAACAGCCTTCAAAGTGTTCGGCACCCATTGGGGTCCGGGCACACGCTATAACTACGGCTGGAATGAGGGAATGTGGACTGAATGGGGAGCGTATATACCAAGAACCTCGGCTCCTTGGAACTCCAGCCTATGGTGGCAATACTTCGTAACCTTAGACGAAACCCGCATCTACAGCGACAACTTCGGTTGGATAGACAACCCACCCCATTGGGGAGACGTAAAACAATGGAGTTTCATAGACAACGACCCTGCGGCTGGTAACAGGACGGCGAATGTGGTTGAAGGCGGATACCGAGTCTACCTGAACAACACAATCAAAGTTGACGTGACAACGAGATGGCCGCAGGGAGGAATGCCTGACCAGTATCTGATAATGAAGAATGGCACAAGCTTCGCAGTGCACTGGATAGACGGCGTCCAGACGTACGTAACCATCATAGATGATAAGCGATACTACTTCAAGCAGGTGGTAACTTACTACAACCTCACGGACTCGGGAACACTCTATAACATTGCCGACATCTTCGACACAGACCAGTATAACACCCAGTATAAGATGTTGAATCCAACGATGTATCTAGCGCCCGTGATAAACACCGACCGCACCACATGGGTTTTGATGAACTCAACCTCAGAAGCCGTGCTGCACGATGTCACAGGATACTACGTGGTAAAAGCCTCTGACCTCACCCGATTAAATCTGACACTAGTGAGCGACTGGTGGACTCTGCCAGAACAAGCTCTTCGAAATGTCTTCAGCAACGTTGATGAACTGCGTGAGATGTCTCCGAGGTACAATGTCACAATTGACGGAAGAGAATACTTTGTGCTGGATCCAAGTCCAGTCGTCGGAAGATGGGACGGAGAATGGAGCGTTGAGCAAGCCCTGTACAGGTATCCTCGTTCGATAAACGCCGTTCTCGGCGGAACCACATACGAGATTGTTCTGTTTGAGCAAAGCGGTTACTGGAGACCCGATATACGATGGAGACGCTTCGAGACGATACAACTTGATGGCTCCAGCTATGAGGTAGAGGAGCAACACCAGTGGAAGCCATCCTATCAGGTCACTCTTAGACCCAGCGGTCAGCTCACCAACATCGAGTTAGACACGATGAGCATCTACAAGAGGCACACAATATGGGGCGAAGTCTACTGCTGGATGCTGACCGACTTAAACGTATACACCCTACGCTCAATCAACGATGTCATTGTGGGCACACCAAAGTGGGGAATGTGGGGGATCCGAGCCTTCTGCTCGGTTCCAGAAACTGGAGCAGTGGACTTAGACGGAGACCTCACAACAACAAACGACCAATACTTCGTTAGAAGAGAGCGCGGTGGATCCGACACGCGCAACGAAACGGTAGACCGCATGTGGGTCGAGCTTGTCTGGGACCCAAACTCTTCCAGAACAGGCGACGAGATACATTTGAGCGCATGGATGGGCAAACTTCACGTGGTCTGGGAACCAGAATGGAACGAAACATACTACTGGTATTACGCCTCCAACATGACCCTAGTCAGCCATGAAACCATGCGGCTAATAAACGCTACAGTGCTGGAGAGCACAACCGGGCGCCCAAACCCCGGCTATTGGGACATCGCCCACATGGTCAAAAACTCGACTTGGGCTGATGTTTTGGCTCAAGCCAAGAGGGAAGGTTGGGACTGGGTCACCGATAGAAAGAACGAGTGGGAGTGGCTGTGGTTTGGGACTCAGCAGGACTACATGACGAGCTGGGTTGAGGGCAACATAACCAAAGAAGCAGGCATTGGACTGAGATACGAGTTTGCAGGGTTGTCTCTATACAACAACACAAAGCAGACGCACTTCTTCATGCCCAAGAACATCGGCAACATCACCTTTGTCACTCCGGGTGAAGCCTTTGGAAACACGAACGCCACGGACAGCATGATTGTTTCCAAAAACACCACAATAACCTTTGGGGTCTCATTTGAGGGCGTCAACGGTACACTGTTCCCCTACATGGAAGAAAGATCCATGTGGGGTTGGTGGGACAAGCCCATCTTCGGAGCGGACTTCAACGTCCCCAACTTCATGATTAGACCAACTGAATCTGCGGTTGATAAAGTGTCCTTTGCGATTCACTTCAATGCAACCGCCACCGAGGGCGCTGGGTTGAACAACGAGGCTTCGATGAAAATCGACCAGTATATAGGGAACTGGGAATTAGATCCTAACATAATTGATGGTAGGCAAAAGAACGCCAGCGGCGTCATGGTCTATCTCATGGGCAACGACGTGCTCCTCAACAGAAGCTTAGCCACAAACTATTATGTAACGGCTTTCAGCGGCTTGGCTTGGGATGTGATGGATGAAAGGGGTCAAAGCGTGGACAACAACAATGTCACTGAGTCTTCGCAGTTCAGTGTGGCGTCGAGGTTAGCCAACGCAACCTTCGCGACTGTGAAGTTAGGAAGCACGTATGATTGGGGCAAGCCCACGAGTGCCACTGACACGATTCGAACCCTCAACGTTACGAGCAAAACTTCGCCCATCGGTGCGTTCCAGGCTAGCTATCAATCTGATTCTGGGAAATCTTCGACGGGCTTTGACATATCTGCCATGATGTACTTCTTGACTGTTGGGTTCCAAAACTGGGACGGATACGCTATCACGAACGACCCAGAGGTGGTCTTCCGGGTTAGCAAGGGTGTCTTGTACGTTCCTGGTGAGTTGGGTGGAACACTGTTTGGTCAGCCTTGGTGGGTGTGGGTTCTGGGCGGTTCTTTGGCTGCGGTGGCTGTTGTGCTGGTTGTGTTCCGTGCTAAGGTTAAGCGTCTTCTGTCTCGTTCGCGAGGCGTGTCAGGGAAGAGCAGTGGTTCAGAGAGCTTTCAATCTTCAGTGCCCAATGTTTTTGTTCTTTTTTCTGGTTAAGATTAACTTCTTTTGTGTTTGGTGCGTGTGAGTAAGTTTCTGTGTGTAGGATTTTACCCTGCTGGGAAGAGAAAAAAATATTTTTTGTAGCTAGAGGGGGGTCTAATAGGGGCGCTGAACAGGGGCTGTTTTGGACGCTGAACTTGAAAGGGAATGAGAGTTGGGTTCTGTTTGGTTGGCGCAAAATCAGCACGAAGAAGGCTTGAGCGAGCGCGTGTGCGACCTCTCTACCTACGGGGAGGGGGCATGTTTGTTCAATTGTGATTTGAATGCGAAGTCTTGAAAATCTGTTTTGAGTCTTCTTGCTTCTTGGTTTTTGTTTGTGCTTTGTTCTTTGAGGGGCAGAATTTGAGCGTGGGTTTTGGTAGATGTGTTTTTTCGTGTTAAACGTTATATAGCTGCAGAAATGATAATTGCGGAAATGTGACAGCTAAGATGGCTAGCAAAAGTTGGCTGTCTGCTGTCGCAACAAAATAGGAGAAAGAGTGAGAATGAAGATTGGCAAAGACTTTTTGTTTCCTTTGTTTCTCGTCGCGATATTGATGCTTCCAGCGACTGTTATAACGCCTACAACTGCTGTTTCGTCTGTTCAACCTTCTGTTCCCGAGACTGAGGGAAAACAATCGTCGAGTCAACAGAGCACACAATCAGAAGGCTCACGAAGTACTGACGTTTTGAGACAGTTCCAGTCTTACTTGCCAGAGGAAAAGATTGACCCCGGTATCAAGGTTGAGATAAATGGTGGAGCCAGCGACGTAAAAATAATAGTGTTCTACGACTTGGCACTCAAGAAGAGTGTTATCGCCTCTGTTCCTGCTTCTGTTAGGATTCGCACAGACTTCTTTGGGGCTTTGCCTTTCTTGTCGATGAAGGTTCCAGCTGACATGAGCGTCATAGAGGCTATCGCTGGAATTTCTGGAGTGCGAGGAGTGTACTTGGATAGAAAGTTGTATGCGCAGGTCATGCCAGAAGAAAACGTGGCGGGCAGTCCTCGTGAGCAGTTTGAGAGTCCCTACGAAGGTGTGCCACCCTTCCTTCTGAACCAAACAACCGAGCTCATAGGCGCTCGAGAGCTCTGGGACCTAGGCTACACTGGAGAAGGAGTTGTGATTGCTATAACGGACACTGGCATAAACAAGAATCATCCAGACTTCTACTTCCCCGACACTGGCAAGAACAAGGTGATATTCGAATACGTGAGTGTTGACAATGACTTTAATGGTGTTCCAGATGTTAGTCCAGACGACGCATACGGTCACGGGACGCACGTAGCCAGTATCGCAGCTGGCACCGGGAGAACTGGAGGAGCTGATTATTTCTATGACCCAACCAACGGCACATACAGAACCGTATGGCTTAACCCAGGAGATGAGAAGGGAGTTGCGCCCGACGCCTACCTGATGAACATCAAAATCAGTCATGATGGATGGGCTTACACGAGCTGGATGATGGAAGGCTACGTGCAGGCGGTGTTGCATGGCGCAGACGTCATAAGCACAAGCTTCGGCGGACACTACGATTATCCCCCCTACGACTTTCCGTGGCTTTACACGGTTGAGTGGGCGGTTCAGAATGGCGTGGTCGTGTCTATCTCAGCTGGGAACGAAGGTCCAGACTTCGGCACAATAGCTTCTGCAGGATACAGCGACAGTGTCATCTGCGTCGGCGCAACAACCAAACTGGATAGGATTGCTTGGTGGAGCAGCCGTGGTCCATCGACGGCGCTAGCCGTGTTCGGCAACAGTTTCTTCCCATACTTTGATCCCTATGCAAACACCTCTGGCTCACAGAAGATGAAACCCGACATAGTTGCGCCTGGCTACAGAATATCGGCTGCAAACGCCTTCTACACCTCGCCAGAGGGAAGAATGTACGTCACATTCAGCGGCACGAGCATGGCTGCTCCTCACGTGGCAGGCGCGGCGGCACTTCTCTTGGAGGCGTTTCCTGGAGCCAAACCCGCAACTGTCAAAGCTGGGTTGCTTAAAGGCGCTGAAGACTTGGAATTAGACCCCAATGTGCAGGGATTTGGTCGATTAGACGTAAAGACCGCTTACGACATAATGAACGAGGCTGAGGGTGTCTCTAACACCATTGGGTCTCCACGAGAGAGTATTCCAGCATATCCGCCTGAATACTCGCCTTATCCATACTTTAACGAGACAGACGTGCTCGTCGAAGACACTATCTGCAACTACGAGAATTTTCTGGAGTTCATTGAGATGCTCGATTCATACGGCGCAAACATCTACTACTACTCAGATGAATACGGGTTGCCTGGCTTCAACTTAACAAACTTTGACATGCTCCTGATGCTTGAACCCTTTGCACAGGGCGCAGGTTGGCTAAGCAACTCAACCCTAAATAACTACGTTAAGGACTGGGGTGGCAAACTCCTCTTAACAGGCGACTGGCTCGACATGATACCGAGACCCGACGAAACAGACCCCTACGCTGGCTACAACTACTACACCAAAACCTTTGACATAACTTGGCAAGACACTGTTGGCGGAGGCTACTCGACCAACATAACTGATCACGACATCACAGAAAGCGTAAATACGCTCTACTTTGGCGGACCGCTCGGAAGTCTGATTACAGGCAGCGCCGCAACAACTATTGCCTATGACCCAGTTTTCCCAGGCGTCGATGTGTTCACAAGTGGTAATGGCAAGCTAGTTGTTATATCGGATGACGACGTCTTAAACGACGCTTACCTCGACAATCCACTGTATGAGTCCGACAACCTTCGTCTGGGCCTAAACATCATCGCTTGGCTCGCTGGCGTCGAAACCACGATTTTCGACGACCAATACACGGTTGATATTCATGACATAGGCATGGGTATATTATATCCTCTCTATGTCGTCAATGGCACGTCAGCCACGATAACATTGAGCGTTGTCAACTTTGGAAACTACACGGAAAGCACGATTTACGCTTGGCTACAAGTCTTCGACTCAACCTTTGCTATCACGTATAACCAAACCACTTCCTTATCACCGAGCGGAGGACTGGAACCAGGCGATAATGCCACGATAACCTTCGTGGTTCCTGAAGCAAACATAACAAGTGGAGACGCATTCACTGACACGACATGGATCAGGGCGAAAATCAGCTTATGGGCTAACATGACATGGGGTTACGGAGACGACTACCCGTCAAACAATGGCTTCCCATGGGATGTAGGCGGATACTACTGGATTACCTACGATTACATCTGGTGGTTCGGATACTCCCTCCTTCCAATAAACCTGATCGCCAAAAACGAGAGAACAGGGCTAAACCCAATCTTAAGCCTCACAGAGCCAGGAAGCTTTGACTCTTACACGTCGCCCTTCGTTGCAGCCTTTCCAGGAGATTGGAAGCCTCTCAACGTGACCTTCCTCACAAGCGGTGACATAGTAAACGGAACGATGAGGATAGAGGGCAACGTCACCGACATCGCGGACTTCTACTTCTACAACTACACAAGCGAAGGGATGGAATCCTTAGGAGACAACATCAACATCACCCTGAAGGACATGGGCTGGTGGCAACCAACGGACCCCTACATATGGCTGTGGTGGCTAGACAGCACATACGAATACGACTGGAACAATCTGGTATGGTATCCAGCCTACATCGTACCGTCAATGAACACGACCGGTCACGCCTTCGGTTATCTGGAAGTCAAAATACCAGAAAACGCTGATACTGGTGTAGTCTACACGGGGAACGTAGGAGTATACAATGGAACAACACTCATTTCATCGATGCCGATGAACATCGAAGTAAATGAGCCCTTAGCCAAACTCCTGTACGACGACGTCGGACACTTCTGGACGCTATTGTGGTCACTCATATACGTATACGAATATGGGGAGTGGCCAGACGACTGGCTCTACGACTACAAGTTCCTCTGGAACGCCTACTACGACCTCTGGGTCAAAGCCGCTCAATGGGGCTTAGACATAGACTCGCTGTTCATGACCGAGTATTTCATGGAGACCGACCTCGAAAAAACCCTCAAAGAAGAACTGCCGTGGCGCTACGAGCAGATAATAACCTCAACATTCGAGGAAACCTTCTCGCAATACGGTGCCATACTCGAGTTCAACAACAAACTCCTAGACCTATACAACGACTACGACTACGGGCAGGTTTACTACAGAGAATTCGACTCTGGCCTCTATGGTCCAGGCGAGGTTGAGTACACTCTTCTAGACATCTACGACCTCATACTAAAGGCAGAGGGAAACGTTGTCGTATTCGCCGACGAACTCGCACCCATAGATTATGGGGATTGGGATCCCTACAACGACCTTCTGAACTTCCTGGGCGCAGACGTCGAGGTTTCAACCACCGACGTGTTCAACTGGACGGTCACAAGAGACCACATGGCTGACTTTCCACACTGGATAACCCACGACGTAGAGAACTTCACAATGGCTGGATGGTGCTGGCCAGGATACTCAAGCAACGCGCTAGACTGGGGCGGGTACTTCCTCGACATGGACGAAACGGGCACAACAGCGGTGCTAACCAATATCGAATCACCGCATCCATACCCGAACAACTACGTAAACGAGTGGAACATCACAGTGCCAGACGCAGAATCTATCAGAGTGCACTTCACGAGAATCGACCTCGAGGAAGACACGGGTGACAGAAAGGGTGACTGGTTAAAGGTGTACGACAACAACCACACACTCATCAACAGCTACACCGGCTACCACGGGAACCAGT
>Ga0315309_1001072_pt1 | contig 16423 bp, 12 predicted proteins | sample TDP4_MG_FD_203080 | JGI IMG/M metagenome (GOLD analysis project Ga0315309, IMG submission 203080) | Freshwater sediment microbial communities from Lake Towuti, South Sulawesi, Indonesia - TDP4 | ecosystem: Environmental > Aquatic > Freshwater > Lake > Sediment | place: Indonesia: South Sulawesi... | reverse complement strand
GGAGCAGTTCAGAAAGGTCTTGAATGATAAGCGTTGGGGCGCCTGCTTCCATGTTTTCTTTCAGTCTTTGGTTGATGCGGATAATGTCTACGAGTTTGTGGGTTAAGTCGTCTTCCGAACGAATGCCGGATTCAAGAGTTATCGAGGGCCTTACATATACTGGCGGAACCGGTAATACCTGCAGAATCATCCATTCTGGACGTGCGCTTTTTGGGTTGAAACCGAACAGTTCAAGGTCTTCGTTGGATATGCGTTCAAGTCGTTCTCGGATCATGCTTGGCGTTAGTCTCTGTGCACCCTCCTCAGAGATCTCGTGGAAAGTGGTGGGTTTAGTGAATTCTATTTTGTACTGTGGGGCACCACAGTGAGGGCACTCTTTACCCTTCGCCTCCTGATGAACCCGTTTGTAAAGCTCATCTGGCACCGCTCCCAGTAGCTTGCGCGTGCGTTCAAGCTTCTTCCTTAATCGTTCAATTCGAGACTCAGACAGCATTATACGCCCACAGTTTCGACACGTACCATTCAACAAATCGTGAACAATTTTTGTAAACTCCACGTGAAGGATTGGCACGGCGAGTTCAATGTGTCCAAAATGTCCTGGACATCTTATGGCGGTATTGCCGCAGGTTTTGCATCTCTGTCTCGGTTCTAACGTTCCAAGGCGCCCGTCCATGAGCCCAGATGTGATTGGGGCACCATCTTCGTCGTAGGTGTCAGCTGTCTGTATTTCAGCCACTGAAAGCCTGCGGGTGTCTTGTGGTGATAGAACGCCGAAGTAAAGTTGGTCAACAACCTTGTGAACCGTCTCCTCCGCGGCTGCCATTTCTATGCTCTCTCCTTTAATTTGAGTTTGGGAGTTACGCAAAGACTCATTAGTTCTTGCAGAAGTAGCTTGAAGGCGTACGATACAACGACTGGCGAAATCTGAGCTTTGTCTTCGCAAACTCGGCATATGTATTTGCGTTGTTTAATGTCATAGAAGGCGATGTAGCCGCATTTTTCACACACGTAGAGAAGGTATTTGTCTGATTCTTCCAGCAGTCGATCTCGCAGTAGCATGGCTGCACCATGACCTATCAAACAGTCTCTTTCCATTTCGCCGAATCTCAGACCACCGCCTCTTGCTCTACCCTCTGTTGGCTGTCTTGTCAACATCTGCACTTGTCCTCTAGCCCTAGCGTGAATCTTGTCTGCAACCATGTGGTGAAGCTTTTGATAGTAGACCACCCCCATGAAGATGTCCACTGAAAAACGCTCACCCGTGATACCATTATACAAAACATCTCGCCCTGTGTGACTGAAGCCTAGATCCTTAAGCATGCGTTTGAGTTCCTCTGGTTTCTCGTTTACAAAGGGAGTGCCATCAACAGGTCTTCCTCTAGCCGCCCCAACTTTTCCAGCTATCGACTCTAGGAACTGCCCGATGGTCATGCGGGAGGGCATAGCATGGGGATTAATTATTATGTCGGGAACGAGGCCGTCCGTGCTAAAGGGCATGTCTTCTTGAGGAATAATCATTCCGATGACGCCTTTCTGTCCGTGTCTTGAAGCAAACTTGTCGCCTAACTCTGGAATGCGCTGGTCTCGGACCCGTACCTTCACGAGTTTGCTTCCCTCACCAGTTTCGGTTATGAAAACCTGGTCTACGACGCCTGTTTCGGCTGGCCGCATGTCAACTGAGGTGTCACGCATGGTTGGGCCCTTGACTTCGAACTCCTTGTATTCCTCAAGGAATCGAGGTGGGCTTGTGCGTCCGATAAGCACGTCTCCGCCTGCCACATCAGATTCAATGCCGATTATTCCGTCTGGCTCTAGCAATCGATAATATTGTTCGCCTCTGTAACCCCTAATGCCCGGTTCAGGAGTTACGAACTTGTCTTTTAACCCACCTAGATATTGGCGGCATTCGGCTTCATACATTCTGTAGAAAGTAGATCGTCCTAATCCACGTTCAATTGAAGCTTTGTTGAATATAAGAGCGTCCTCCATGTTGTAGCCTTCAAACGATGCAACTGCTACAACACAGTTTTGTCCTGACGGATGAAGATCATAACCGATTATGTCCATGGGACGCGTATCAACCATTGGCTTCTGTGGATAATGAAGAATGTGAGATCGTGAATCAACTCGCAGCAAGAAATTGGTTGAGTGAATCCCTAGGGCTTGTTTAGCCATGGCGGCCTCATAAGAGTTGCGTGGAGACTGATTGTGTTCTGCATATGGAATTAGGGAGGCGCATATGCCCAGAATAGTGTACGTGGTGATTTCCACATGGCTGTGTTCACCATTAACTTCATCGTAGTTAAGTGCAATGTAGAGGTTCTCTTCTTCTTCAGCGTCAATGTATTCTAAAATGCCGTTTTTGACTAGGTCTTCCCAGCTCCATTCACCAGCGCGGATCTTTTCAATGTGTTCTGCTGTTAGTTTTGGAACACCTTTTTCAACAACTATCAGAGGACGGCGTACTCGACCTTCATCGCAGTTGATGTAGATTTCGTCTTTTTCTTTTCCCAATTCCTTAGAGAAGTATGTCACGTTTATTTCGGTTGAGATTTCTCCGATTCGTCGTTTCATTCTTATTTCAGCGGCTAACTCCTCGGGTGTGAGGCTGTAACCCACAAGGTTGCCGTCAACGAAGACCTTGGCGCCTGAGGCTCGAATGGAATCATTCGCGTCGTGGGTGGGAATGACTCCCATTCTGTAAAGAGAGTTCTTCACTTTTTCAGGATTTACGCTCACAGATATGCATGAGCCTAGGGCGAGGTTCTTGACCAATCCACAGTTTGAACCTTCTGGTGTCTCGTTGGGGCAAAGTCTTCCCCAGTGGGTGGGGTGGAGGTCTCGAGCCTCGAAGTTTGGTTGGCTTCGACTCAGAGGCGACTGGAGTCGTCTAAGATGGCTCAACGTGGAAGTGTGATTTGTTCTGTCCAGCAGCTGTGTAATCCCTACGCGTCCCCGTCCCCAGTTCCCAGTCGCAACAGCGTGCTGTAGTCTTTCGGTGATTATGCCGGGTCGTACAGCAATTGAAACCGTGAGTAACTGCCGTTTGACACCCATTCGCTCAAGTTGATACTTGATGTCTCGGGATAGGTTGCGGAAGGCAATCCTGAACAGGTCGGCGAGTAATGGTCCCGCGAGTTTCAAGCGTTTGTTTTTGAAGTGGTCCTTGTCGTCTGGCTTGCGCTTGCCAAGTTTTAGTTCTATGACGCGGTTCGCCATTTCACCTAGAAACATGGCTTTGTCTCTTCGTTTATCTAGAGTCCGTCCAATGTGAGGCAGAAAGTTTCGGTCGAGTATGCTCTCGGCTTTTTGACGTCTGTATTCTTCAACCTGTCCATGAGCAACACGGCTTCCGATGTACATGATGGCCTCGGCAACCGTGTCAATGCCCAATGCCTTTTCAAACGACGGGTCAATCTCGCTCTGAATGATTTTTTCCGGTGAAACAGCGTCGGCAATTTCTTTGTCAGACTTCAATCCTAACGCTCTCATAACAATAACGAGTGGTATTTCGGTTGGGACACCTGGCATAGAAACATAGATGCAACTGTCTGATTTTAGGCGCAATTCGATACGGGCTCTGAAACCCACGGTTGTGGAGAAGATTTTGGCTTGATAGACTGGTGTTGCGCCACGTGTATCGATGTCAACCAAAATGCGATTAGGCGCTAGGTCTTCAAGAGCCACGATAACTCTCTCAGACCCGTTGATAACGAAGTAACCGCCTGGGTCGCTTGGGTCTTCACCGTGTGCGATTAGCTCTTCGGACAAAAGTTGAGACAGGACGCAGAGTTTTGACTTTAGCATAACAGGCAGGTTGCCAATCAAAACTAGTTCGGTTTCCTGCTCTCTTCCATCAACTATCGGTGTCATTTCCAACGAAAGTGGGGCGGAATATGATAGGCTACGGAATCGGGCTTCAAGTGGATAGATTTCATGTTTGGTGCCGTCGACTTCGGTGATATATGGTCCGCTGATTTTAGACTGGGGGTCGATTATCCAAATCTGTCCGAGTTTAATCTTGTACGGTTGTTCAGGCACTTCTATGTTGATATCACCAACTTCATTGATCACTTCCTGCAGACCTTTCTCTATGAATTCGTTGTATGAGTCCAAGTGTTGTCTGACCAAGCCTTTCTCTCTGAAGAAAGCCTTCTGCAGCATGAGAAAGTCGTCTTGAGATATTGAAACTTCTTCCAACTTTATCTGCTTCTCCTTAAACTCTCATTTACAAAGGCATCTATATGAGAACGGATGAGGGTGTATTCTTCCAAACTAGGAGGTTCCTCCAACGGGCCGGGGTCATCCGACCCGAAAAATCGGGTCTCCAAGCATAGATTCCCATTTTTATGGGCGTGCTCAAACGTAAACGTGACATCAGACTAATAAACTTTGCTCAGTATGTTTCCACATTTCTGTTGTATTGCTTTATTTTGTTTTCTTAGTATCTTGGCTCCTTCGGGTGCAGGCAACTACGATATCTGACTGGTTGAGAAGGCTCATTGTTACCAACAAGCATTACTCCTAACGTTACCAAAAGCAACGAGGGGTAAAAGAACGCAAACAAGCCCAAACAGAGAGTCCTTGAGAATAGTGTTGCATAAAAAATTTTAGAAAAGAGAAAAGGAAGTTAGGTCGTTGTAACAGGCGGACTTGGCGGTTGAGGCTGAACCGGCTGGGTTTTCGAGCCGCGTCTTCTAACGACGTACACCGCTCCGATGATTACTACTGCAATTATGCCGCCGATTAGTAAGAGTCCAAATAGATTAGGCTGCCCAGTTGTAGGCGTGGCTGATGCGAAGTACGCGGTGTAAGTTGGGTCGTGTTCTATTTTGAAGCCGCTGTACTTTGGATAGGATATGATGTAGAAGTAGTCGGCGTATTCCATATTCAGCATTTGGTCTTTGGCTTTTTGATACAATGGTGGGTCTATGTGCGCCACGATCAAGGGCACATACTTTAGCAGTGCTACGTGCATGCTGAAGAGCGGGTTTTTTGCGTATCCACGTCTAGGGACCGTCCTGGTTATTGCATCGTATGATTTGGCTGTGCCTTCTGTGTCGCCTGCCGTGTAATTGTAGAGCTTGTATTTTTTCTTGGTGCCAAAGTCAGTCTTGAAAACCTCTTCGTTGCCAGCTTGAGTTGATATTGCCCCGTTACTGACATCAACTTCGGCGTCTGTGACGTTTTGATTGTTAAACGTGCTCTTGGTCTTTTGATCGAGGACAAGCGAGTTCTGGAACAGGACTATGCTCATTCTTATGTGCTGTTTGTCAAGAAATTGATAGATTGTTTCCTCGGAGATTTTGGTTCCATCTACAAGATACGTGCCCGTGCTGTTATAGTGTGCAACGATCGGAATCAAAAGCAGCCAGTGGATCAACCATAGATTGGCCATTCTTCCAATGACGTAGTTCGCTGTCAGCTCCGCCTTGTGGTTTGTTGGGTTTAGCTCTAATTTGTAGGTGAACGTCAACTCTTCATAGGTTGTGATGGCTATAGGTAAAGGTTCAAACCGCGGGTTGAGTGGATTTATGAACATTCTCCACCAGACAGCTGTGAGGTTGGTGTATCTCATGCCCCATTCCCATGTTCGATTGTCGTTTGATGAAGTCAAGGGTATGACCGTAGTCTTACTGCTTAACGCTGGTTTTTGGGCGTTCCCAGTTATGTTGGTGGGGTCAAACCCGAGTGAGAACGATGCGTAGAGATTATCGTTTACATCAGGCGAATCTGTATACTTTGAAGTAGCAGTGTCGTTGAAGGCTAACAACATGATAAATGATGAACTCGTTAGCACATCCTTGCCGTTCGGCGTCTTGTAATGCTCCAGAAAACTCTGCACCGGTATCGTCAATGCTCCATGTCCAGCCGTAATGTTGATTAAACCACTGTAGAAGAGTTGAAATCCACTCACGTTGATGTAATTTTGATATAGGTACGCGTGCAAAGATTCATTCGGCGGTGTCATACCGTGACTCGCAGCGTACGCGCGTACAAAGTCAAAGAAGTCAACGGTTTTGCTGAAGCTCTGAAGCTTAAAGTCGTTCGGCGAAAGCGTATCAATGGCTGAGGCGGTTTTCATTCCTATGGTCAATGCAAAAGTCAGAACAAGGATCGCTCCGCAAAGTGTTTTTCTTCGCATGGTTAACAACTCGCAAAAATGTTGCCTTCGTATAAGCTAATAATTTTATGAATCTAGAATCTAGGTCATTCATTAGGTGTGTATGATGATATTTTTCCGATAAACTCTTAAAGCTCATGCTACATGCATGGCAAATAAGGAAGGGACTTCGTTGCTTGAAGCTTTGTTTCTGATTGTTTTATCAAAGCTTTGGTTACTCACACTAGAAGATATTGCTCCCCTAATTGGATTCACGGCGATTGCAGTCATAATCGTTGTCCTCGTCATTGTTATAGTCAAGTGGTATCAGTATTGGGTAAAGAAGGGCTTGGAAGAATACGAAAGGGAACACGGCAGGACACCACAGAAAAGCGCTGGTAACATGTAGCTACAGGACGTTTTCAATCACGTCGGCTGCCCTGTCTAAACCCTTAAACCTGCTGGAATACTCACTTATCTTCTTCACATTGTTTTTGTAATAGTCTATTTTCTCTTCGATTTCAAAAATAGCTGACCTCAGCTGCGTCTCATTTTCCACAGATATTGAGCATTCTAGTTTCTGCAGCTTTCTGGCATTTCCCATCTGTTCAGGCTGGGTTGGAACACAGACGCTTGGTTTCCCGTGTTTTATCACTTCGAAGCAGGTTCCGTGGCCGCCGCTGAAAACTATTGTTTCCGCATTTCCCATGCACTTGTCTCGTTGCTCCTTATTTAACCAGCCGTGAATCTCGCAATTTCCATGTTTCTTCGCAGCCTTGTTGCGTGGTTCGCCTAGGCTAACAATGCTTTTGGTTTCCAAACGCGAAAACGCGGGGATTATTATTCTGATCAGTTTGGCTCTCGTGCCTAAGGGTCCGCTTATAGGTGCGAAAATGTGCTCTTCTGAACCTGTTTTTGATAGGGACATGTCGGAAAAACTGCCGACGAACTCAACCTTATCTCTGATTCCTATTTCATCGAGGTTTCCAAGGCTGTATTCACATATTGTGTATGGCTCTGGGTTGTCGGGCACGATTATTCTGTCACACTTTTTCACGTACCTTTCTGTGAATCTCTCACCCGGGAGGAGCAGAGGCGAGAAACCGTAACTCGGCTGAATAATGTTGGTTATGTAAACGGCTGGAATCCTCCATCTGTATGCGAGCCGTAAAGCATGCATGTCACCGTCGGCGATGATCAAGTCAGGTCTGATTTTTCTAATGTTTCGTCTCAGGTCGTAGTAACGGTGAACGGTTTCAGCTGCGCTCGGGCTTTTGATTTCAAGCTTGTTTTTTTCGTAGTTGAAGCAGGGAAGAGGAATCAGAATGTTCAGAACCGACGCTGACGCTATAACGCCGTGGGCGTTTTCATACCACGCTACTGGCGTGCAATGGTAAACGTTTTCAAACTCTATTTTCAGAAGTTGATAGGCTGTTCCTCCTGAGAAGAAGAAAAGTTTGTGTCCCCTCTCCGCGAGTTTTTTGCCGAGCGGAATGATTCGGGTTACATGTCCCAATCCCAGCTCGGTGCAGCTGAGGAACAGTTTCATGACCATGTAGAAGGTAGCAGGCGATTTATTTCGATTGCCCTTGCGATATTTTTTATTGTGCAGAAAGCAGAGCCGAAAACCTATAGCATGCCAGTCAGCTTAAGGATAACTAGCGCGGCGACTACAATGCCGACGCCGCCGCCGATTAGGAGCATCATGCTTTTTGATAAGGGGAAATTCCATTCTTCTGACTCTTCTATTTGGAATCCTTTGATTTCTCCTGTTGCTAGATCAACTTGCACTGTGGCTGTTCGTTTTTGGACGTTAACTTCAACCAGGTATTTTTCGCCTTCTAAGGAGACTTTTGTGGGGCGTAGTTCCGCTCGTTTGTATCCTAGTCGGTTTAGGAAGCCCTGTGCTAGCCAGGTGACTCTTTCAGCGTCCAATCGTCTCCTCGCGGTATCAGAATCAGAGGACATCTCGGTTCTAGTCAGACTTTTGCTTTACGGTGTTTTAGGAGTTATGAAGTCTGAAACATTATTTTGAATCGTGTTTCTGTTAGTATGGGTTTGTGAAAAAATTTTTTGTCTGTGCGGGTCTGCGTGTTGTTTGTGTTTTGGGTTTGGTTTGATGCGTGTTTAGCGCACTTTCAATGTTGCCAAAACGCACTTTTCGGCATGGTTTAGTGTGGGTTTTGAGTGTTGTTTTGGAGTGGTTTGTTGGGCGTTTTTATATACAACTTACCGCTTCTATTACCTAAAGGAAGGTAAATATTTGGGCGAAATAACAACCTTAGCGATTGCTACATCTGGAAAAGACTCACTAAGAACGACAGTCCCAATAAGCATAGTTAGGCACTTCAAGCTCAAAGCTGGCAACAAACTTGACTGGGATTTCGAAGCAAGAAACAACGAATTAGTCATCGTGGTACACCCCTTCAAAGATTCCAGTGGAAACGTACCTGTTGATAAGTCTGAACAGACTGTACATAAAGAGGGGACGAAATGACCCCTTTGAGACGCTCTGGCAAGAAGAGAAAACAAGAGGCACTCACAGTCTCAAGGCTCATACATGAAGTCTTGGTAAGCCAACTGAGCATCCCTCTATACCAAATCGTAAATGATACAACGTTTGCAAGGTATACTGGGTCAAAACGTCCTGACCTTTTAATTTCTGAATTTGAGTACGACCCACTGAAAAAAAATGATGACCAATTCATCAACAACCTTGTTGCCTACGCAGAAGCGAAAGACGATTGTACTCTAAATAGTGTAGATTGGTTAGATGCGATTCAACAAGGTCTGATGAAGGCTCCGAAGCTCAAACTTCCTTATTTCATCATCACAAATGGCAGAACCAGTATATTTTACAATGCTAAAACTCAGAATGAAATCAAGCTCAATGGCAATCCGATTAGAGAATTTCAAACAATAGATATCCTCAGATTAATAAAGAATCGGCTTCAGAAAAATCCTGACTTAGATAACATAATTACTAATGTGGATTCACTCTCTGTCATTTCTGAGGCAATATTCAATAAGAAGCTTTGGGAACTGGCAAAGGTTTACAGAAACATAAATTTCGAAAACAACGTTCAAAAGATAGATTTCACCATTGGTTTCATTTCACTTGAATATTTTGAAGAAAGAGAAACAAAAAAGGGTTTAAAAGATGCAAACAAAATTTACTGGTCAGATTGTTCAGACCACACGCTGAATTATCCCTCTGAAAAGATTGTGGCGAATCTATCTCGCTACATAGGAAGGCTAGAACAGGAGTCGCAATTTGGTGAGTTTGCAGACTTGATGGAAAAGGTGCATGTTGCGATAGCTGGAAATAAAACCGTGAGACCGTTGGTCACCGATGAAGAGGTCAAACAGATTTACGAAGTGATAGACTCCATGAAGCCTCTTCATGGTTGTGGCTTCGACCTTTTCGGAGCTGTTTATGAGATGTTCGCCAGTAGCAAGGAAAAGAAGGACTTTGGGGAATATTTCACTCGCCGACATTATGCACATATTCTTTCAAAACTACTTCTTCGCAACGAACAATATTTTGATGAAAATAGAAAATTCAGGATACTTGACCCAGCTTGCGGTACAGGTGGATTCTTGACAGAAGGTTTCAAAGTACTGCAAAATGCTTATGCTAAAACTAATGCGCTAACTCCAAAAGCTATAACATTCCTAGAAGAAGATTGTTTCTATGGGATTGATGTGAGAAGAGAGAATATTTCCAGAACGAAACTTAACATGTTCTTGGTTGGAGATGGACACACAAATATGAAGGATACTAATACCTTAGCGAAGAAATTTAGAAAAGAAGACCTCTGGGACTATATTATTACGAATCCACCTGTTGGTGCAGGGACAATCAAAGCTGAAACATCTGTAGTTTCATCCAACCGTACTGAAGTTTGTTTCTTATACAAAGTTATTAAATTGCTTAAAGATGGTAAAAAGGCTTGTATCTTGCTTCCTGACGGTATTCTAGAAAATCCACAATTTACAGAACTTAGAAGGGATTTGTTAGAGAAGTGCGATATAGAAGCAATCGTGTCTCTTCCAAAATTTGCTTTTGCCCCTTACACAAAAGAGAAGATGTATGCTGTCTTCTTTACAAAAAAGAACGAGGCAATGACTAAAATCCAGAAAGAACCGATATGGATGTACATCATAGATAATGATGGTTTGGCAAATTCTGACAAACGCTTTCCCACGAAATTGCGGAATAATCGAAACGGATGGTTGCACGATGAGATTTCAGGATGGGTGAGCACTGATGGCGAAGAAATGGCTGGATTGCTTGAAGAAAGGTGGCTCAAGTTCGATGATTCTTCAACAGATGGCACAGAATGGATTGATGAAAAAGGACAACCTGTCAAATTAAGAAAAGGTGGGTTCATAGCAATAACGGCAATCACGGAAAAGAAGTCACAGTATTGTCTTCTACCAGAATATTATCTCCGCCCATTCAAGCCAAATTTCATAACCACAGAAGAATTGTCCAATGAAATCAGCTCGATTGAACAAGAAATCAAAAGTTTGGTAATTGCATGACCAAATTTCTAGATATTTTCAAGCCAATTCAGAAAGGCAATTTTGGTCTTACTGATGAAGCCATTTATAAATCAATTCAGCATGGGGGTCAATTCATCCCTGTATATGGTGGAACACAGGAACACACTACCACAGACCGCTTCGTTTCAGAATATGGAAAAACGAAGTATGACGAACCTATTACTATCTTTAATGGCGATGGAATAATTATCAGCCTTGATGGGAGTTCAGGATGCATGACCTATGTAACGGCTAAGAGATTCGCTCTAAATCATCATGCGGGGTTCTTTCAGTTAAAAGAAGATGCGAAACAAGTAGTTGATCCAGAGTTCTTCAGTCTCTTCTTTGAGAAACAGCTTCAGGAAGCGGGCGTTAGCGAAGGCTCTAAAACATTGACTCTAAGTATGATAGAATCTATGGATTTTGATATACCTCAATATAGTGTTCAAATGAACGTCATGTCAAGAATAAGACCACTCTTGAAAGTGAAAGAGAGAGTCAATAACCTGCTCTCAAGAATAAAATTCGTTAAAGAAAGAATACTTTTAGTTGAATATCGAGATTATCAAGCAAAGGGTGTTCCTATTGGAGATGTTCTGGATTGTATGAGTGGAAATTCTGGACTTACAGAAGAGTATCTATATTCGCAAATTAAAGATAGTTCCGAAAAAAAATATCATATTTTGACAGCTAGCACCGAGCATGAATTGAGTCAGTACGTGCCTAGATGTAAGCACCCAAAAGATTCAAGCAAAATGATAACAGTCGTAGAAGGAAAACCTGTGGTTCACGTCGTGCGAATCGGAAAAGCAGGTTCTGTTACGTATTTTGAAAAGGGCGATTATACCACAACTGAAAATGCCTATCTTCTTTATTTGAAAGATAATTTGAAGTTCGATGTTAGCCTCAAATGGCTAATGTATGCACTAGCACCACAGTTTTCGGAGTATTCCAATATTGCGGAATATGGAACTTGGAATATGACTGGGTTTTTCGAAGATGTCATAATTGATATTCCATCTTATAAAGAGCAACTTGAACTTGTTGAGGAGTATGACCGACTTGAACTACTGCAAGCAAATTTACAAAGCATTTTGGCGCAGATTGACCAAATCTTCACTAAGCAAATAGTTATTTAGGAAAATACTTTAAAGGAATCCAAAACACAAGCCATCCTTCGACAGTTAACACGAAGAACAATCACCTACCAAGTTAACAGAACCGAAAGGGGGTAAGGTTCAAATCTTTGCATGACATATGGCATTTTAAGTGTCGCATAATGAGCAGAGTTGCCATTGCAAAGGGAACAAACCCTATCGAAACGACAGTTAAAGCACTTGAAAAAATACGGTCTGATGTAGACAGCGTCCTCTCTAGGAAAAAGCCGATTTTGATCAAGCCCAACTACATAAATTCGAGGCATCCTTCAACTGGAATCACAACTGACAGCGGGGTTATTGAAGGAGTTGTCCAGTTTCTGAGGGAGCGCAATGTGGAGGATATTTGTATTGGTGAGGGCAGCGGTTTCGCGGACACCTTTCATGCCTTCAAGGTTGCGGGTGTTGACGCGGTTGCTGAACGGTGGGGCGTCAAGCTCGTTGACCTTAACAAGGATGAGTTTGTTGAAGTTAACCCGCCTAATCCGCTGTCGCTTAGGAGGGTTAGGGTTGCTAAGACAGCTTTGGAGAGCACCATTATCAGCGTGCCGAAGCTTAAGACTCACAGAATGACCACGGTTACGTTGAGTTTGAAGAACATGATGGGCACTTTAGCTTCTAAAGGTTCAATGCACATGGGAACAAGCCTTAGCGAAAGAATTGTGGATTTGGCTTCGGTTCTAAAACCTAGCATATCGGTTGTCGACGGAATAATCGCATGCGAGGGACATGAAACCAGTGGAAACCCCGTGGAAATGAATCTGGTCATAGCTGGAAAAGACCCAGTGGCGGTTGACGCTGTGGGCTCAGCAGTAATGGGCATATCGCCAACAGATGTTAAACACCTACTCCTAGCAGAGAAGAAAGGCCTAGGAACATGCCACCTAGAAGAAATAACCGTGCTAGGAGAACCCTTAGAAAACGTGAAACGAAAGTTTCATAAATCGTTTTCATCAAAGCTCCTCGTGCACATCGGCTAGAAATTACTGGTTTTCATTGATCAATGCTAGAAATGGCCGCTTAGCTTGTGACCTTGCCCGTTTGGAAGATCAGGACAACTCCTGTTAATGAAAGTGCTATGCCTAATATCTGTAGGTTTTCAAGGTTTTCACCTAGAAAGATTGATGAGAGCACGGTAGCCGCTAGGGGTTCTAACACTGAGAGTATGCTTCCTTTGGATGCTTTGGCATATTTTAATGCGTAGGAGTATAGTAGGTAGGCTAGAAGTGAGGGAACCCAAGCTATAGTAAGAATCAGTAACCATAGCTGCAAGGGGAAGACGAGTATCTGTGGAACTGAAAAGGAAATGATTGGTGCTAGAGTCAAAGCGCCTATAGCGTCGCCATAGAGTGTTAAAGTCCAACTGGTGTATTTGTTTCTGAATCTCTTAGCCAGCATGAAGTAAATGACGAAGAAAAGGCTTGACATTAGCCCGAATAATATTCCTATAAGGTTATTGCTTAATGCACTGGCGTCATAAACTCTGACAACAAACGCTACACCAAGAAACGTTAAAACAATGGCTGACGATTCTTGGAGATAGATTCTTTCCTTTAGCAAGAACGAGGCTGAAATTGTTACGAAGACAGGATACGTGTAGAAGAGTATCGCTGCCATTGTGGCTGTTGTAAGGTCCACGGCGTAAAAGTAGGAGATTCTTTGGAGGGCTACTGCAAATATGCCAAAAACTAAAAAGAGAGGGGCGTCAGTTTTCTGAATTTTCAAAGAACTCCTACTGAACAATATGAGAATAACTAGCAATGTTGCAAAACTGATGAGAAGTCTAAGGGCGATAAGGGTTTCTGGGAGGATTCCGTACGCAAAAGACAACCTTGCAAGAATACCCATAGTTCCCCATAAAACCGATGCTGCGGCTATCGAGGCGTAACCCTGCATCTTCTCCATAGACTTTCCAGTGCTCATGTTGCCTGTTGTCACTTATTACTTTCTGCACGCGTTACATGGAGACCTGTGGGTTGACACCAACTAATGCCTGCGCATGAGATTACTTCTCGAACGATGCTGGCATCCATGGAACAACGCGAATAGATGGATCCTGAAGATTATTGAGTATCGCTGCGTTTAGAAGCAGCGGAGTCAGCGACTCAATCAACCTCGAGTTCTCTAAAGCGCCCACATTAAGCGGTCGCAGGTTGGGTATATCACGTATCAGCTTAGAGACCTGTGCAACAGCTGGGTCATGGTTGCTGGCAACGAGGACATCGATATTCATAACGGAGTCAATATTGCTCAAATATGTAGCTGGCACGGTCTGAAAGGCTGAAACCACGGGGGCGGGCTCAACTATCTCTTGTATGACCTCAGCCGCCGATTTCACTTGATATCCGCCTATTCCCTCTCCTGTAAGGGGCGTGTAGCAGAAGAGTCCCTTCGTTTTCTTCATAGAGACTACAGTTGACACAACGGTCTGCTTCGGCTGCAGATACGTGCTGAGCTCGTCCATGGTTTGGATAATAGCCTCAGCTGGAAGAGTAACCACCACAACTTCGGATTTTTCAACGGCTTCACTGTTGAGAACGCCCTTGATGCTGCCCTTAATCTCCGCTTGGTAGAATCCCCTAGCGATGTTTTCTTGTTCCTTAGCAATCCAACGAGCCTTGTCTAAGGATCTCGATCCAACGAGGATGTCATGCTTTAATGCCCATCGAATCGTGAGACCTCTGCCCATATTCCCTGTGCCGCCGAGTATGCCTACCTTCAAGAACTGCACCTTTCTTTCATTGCTACAGAAAAGTGATTTCCAGAGAAATTAATGCTTTCTACACGCCCGTATCTTAAAGCTTTTTTAGGATTTCAGACGAGGCTTTGAAGAATCTTTTAACATGGAGGCAGAAAGAGGTAGTACACGATAAACCGTTGGGTTTCACTACCATGGAATTTCCCCTGTTCTCTTTCAAAATCATCATTCCTTTAATCCTTTTTAACATGCACTGTGCTCAAGGTGTAGGTGCTCCACAAGTTTTTTGTCTTAGGCAATACCCGTTTCTTACTGATTCAAGCTTTTTCTGGGGGTTGTCGTCTGTGGAAGAAGAGGCTCGCAGAACCTTGAGTCGCAGGCGCGTATGCGCAAATCTTGGCACATAGCAAGACGTTGACTCGGTTCTCGTTCATGAGCCTCTCCTTCCAACAGACGATGCGCCCGGTTTCTCTTATAGAAATTCTTATTGATGAAATTCTTTCAGTTATCAGGTAGGGTGACAAAAATGAAGAAAATAACATTTGAAGATGTAATACGAACTGTTGAATCCCCATATCCCGATTTTGAGGTTAGACAAAGAAAAACTGCTTTGATACTGATTGACATGCAAAAATTTGTCTTGGGTGAACATTTGGCAAAAACCGCGGTGAAAGCTGGATTAGATGAGCAAGCTGTGAGAGAAGTCGTAAAAGATTATGACGAGCGTGTTAAGGCAGCAGTCAAAAACGCTCAAAGACTGCTTAGCCTCTGCCGTAGAAAGGGCTTTGACATAGTACACGTTAGAATGCAAGGTCCTACAGACAATCCAAGGCACACAGCCAAGGTTAACAGAAAAATAGGGCTGATAATTCCTCCCAAATTTGAAGACGGGGAATTCATTGATGAGGTGAAGCCGCTGCCGGGTGAACTTGTCATAACAAAAACTAATGGTGGCGCTTTATCTGGAACAAACTTGGACTTCATTCTGAGAAACATGGACATTGACAGTTTGATTCTCGTAGGATTCCTAACAGATCAGTGCATCCTAGCGACTTCGCTGCATGCGGCTGACCTGGGCTACGATGTCCTCATAGTTGAAGACGCGTGCACAACACGGTCTAAACAGCTGCACGACGCGGCTCTGCTCGCACAGAAAGATGTGTGCGCAAAGATCAAGCCCACTGATGAAGTGGTAAAGACTCTTGAAAAGCTCTAGCTTCCAATGCGTGAGCGGTTCGCCTAGGCACAGCTAACGCCGTGAGCTTTCTTTTTGAGCCTTGTCTCTTTTCGTGTTCTATGATTATGACAGCTGACTTTTGAATGGTTTAGCCTATCCTAAGTAGTGAAAAACTGTCTACTCTTTCCATCGATGCCTTCGCGAGGAATATGTGAATCCCCATTCTTGCGATGTTGACGCTCTGCGGTGAAGGCGCATAAGTTTGGGCAAATGCTTTGTTTGGCAAGAGTCCGTCAAAGATTTTATTCGGAGAAGCGCTCGTTGTCTGCTAGTCTTTCAACTTTAGGTAAATCAGTATCGCCATGAAAATGTATGCTAATGCCCTTATGACGAAGGGATAAGTGAATCCTATAGTGTCAAGCGTGGATCCTAGTGCAAGGAATCCTATGGTGCCGCCAACGTTTCCAGACAAGTTCACTATGCTATAGTCGAAGCCTCTGTGTTCGGTCCTAACTGAAGATGCGATCATCGCATTGTTACATGGTTGGCTTAGGCCTTCGCCAATTCCTTCTAGAATATACATGGATGCGAAATATGCGAAGTATGGAAACAGCGGTTGAACCATGATGAAAGGAGCCGATGAAAGACGGAAAAGGCTTGCAAGTTTTCTTCTTCCGTATTTGTCAGCCATGCTGCCTCCGATGAATTGAGTTGAAGAAGTTAGAATGTAACTAATCGAC
>Ga0315309_1001071_pt1 | contig 16455 bp, 6 predicted proteins | sample TDP4_MG_FD_203080 | JGI IMG/M metagenome (GOLD analysis project Ga0315309, IMG submission 203080) | Freshwater sediment microbial communities from Lake Towuti, South Sulawesi, Indonesia - TDP4 | ecosystem: Environmental > Aquatic > Freshwater > Lake > Sediment | place: Indonesia: South Sulawesi... | reverse complement strand
TCTTGGGCTTCACTGGGAAGGTTGGCTGGCTCCTGGACAAGTGCATGTTGAGGTTGTTGAGTATCACCCAGAGGAAGATCCTACCATCAACATTGTCACCGTTACTGGAGAAGACGAGCTTGGCCGCGTGGTTGAGGATAAAGCTTCTTGGACTGTTGACATTCTGCATCCAAACATAAGCGTGTCCAAGTCTGGTCCGCTCTATGCTCATGAAGGTGACACGATAACTTACACCATAACCGTCAGCAACACCGGTGACTGCCCACTCTACAGCGTTTCAGTGACTGACACGCTTCTTGGACCAATATACAGCAACGGCTTAGCTTTCGGAGAAACCAAGACATTCACCGTTACCTACATTGTTCCATCACCTTCAACCACTATATTCAACAGCGTCACCGCCGTGGGCTATGATATTCTCGGCTTGCAAGTTTCAGACAGTGACAGCTGGACTGTTACTGTTCTTCATCCAGACATACACGTTACAAAGTCTGGTCCGCTCTATGCTCATGAAGGTGACACGATAACTTACACCATAACCGTCAGCAACACCGGTGACTGCCCACTCTACAGCGTTTTTGTCACCGACACTATTTTGGGACCGATATACAGCAACGGGTTAGCCTTTGGAGAAACCAAGACATTCACCGTAAGCTATACTATTCCAATCCCCTCGGGAGACATAAGCAACACCGTGACAGCCATTGGCTATGATATTCTTGGCTTGCAAGTTTCAGACAGTGCCAGCTGGTTTGTCAAGATTCAATATCGGATTACCGTCACTGCTAGCCCTGCTGGAGCGATAGGAGGAACGTTCGAGGTTACCTACACAAAATCTGGAACTACATACACAAACGAACTGCATACGACAACATGGACTGAGTGGGTCGACTCCGGTACAACCGTAACTGTTAGCGACCCCCAAGACTCCATCGACAATGGTCCTGGGACAAAGTACAAGTTTGACCACTATGATCCTTCCGCCAGCGTCTCCATGACCGGGCACAAAACTATCACGTTAGTCTACAGAACCCAACACTATTTGACAGTGAAAACTGATCCAGAAGGCTTGAATCCAGCTCCACTCGGCGAGGGTTGGTATGACGAATGCACACCCGTCGATATAATGGCACCACCAGTTAGCTATCTAGATCACACTGAGTACGTGTTCGTCTATTGGGATATCGATAACTCAATCTTGACTTCTGAAGACCTGATCCATGTTCACATGGATATGCCCCATACTGTCACAGCTCACTATTGGCTACCAAGCCCCAGACATTTGGATGCCGAACCTCCAAACTTTATTGACTTGACTAAACCCGTTTGTACTCAATGGGATGAGCTTTATCCAGAATACCGCCGGCATTACCATCTCCAGAGCTGGCATGACATGAACAACGATGGTAAGCTTAGTCCTTCCGACTACATTGACTTGTGGGACAAGGATCACCAATGGAAAGTGCGTCCCTACTTCTGGCATGTAGACGACATAACAGTCACAATGAGAGTAAGGAATATAAACACCAAGGAAAGCATGTACATCGAATTTGAAAACGGCTGGGTTGGCTACGAATGGCTCATTAAAAAGCCAACCAACCCGGAAATGACGTGGTGGCATGAGGTTTATCCAAATTACAGCAGACGATACTACGTTGAGAAATGGTTTGACAACTGTGACAGCAGGCTCAGCTATTGTGATCGAATAATCCTTCGAGACAAGGCCACAGGAGAACTGGTCGAATATCACATGGAAGAAGTTAAAACCGACCTCATCATAAGCCCACGAGCAACCCACGTAATCCTATGCAAGATGAAAGACAATGTTGGAGAAGGCTACCCGCAAATCCTATGCGAAACTATACACAATTACTACGGCACCCCGACAGCCTTCACCATGTCCGCTTACTATGATGGTCTTCAACCCATTGGAAACCAAACAATAATACTGAACCCACTGGAATCGGGCGACATAATCATAATGTGGGACGAGATAGCCACGTGGCCAAAGGGCACATACAGCCACACCATAACGATCAACATGTATGTAAACGACACGCTGCTCTACAGCACATCTTTCGCAATCACGTTTAAGATAACAATTGTGGGTGATGTCAACGGCGACGGAATCGTGGATATAGAGGATATCTATACTGCAGCATTAGCCTACGGAGCGACCCTGTGTGAACCACGATGGGATCCAAAGTGCGATGTCAACAACGATCTAATAGTAGACATAGCCGACATCTACATGATAGCCATAAACTTCGGACACACAGACCCATAAACCCCTTTTTTCTTTTTTCCATTTCTCAGATTTAACAACAGCTTCTAGGGTCCAACTTAAGTTCTTCATAACCTTTGAGAAATCACATGTTGCCATTCTAGACAATTTATCAAAAATGTCATGAGCAGTTCTGCATGCAGGCAACGAAAATTTCAGCCGACCGCCCTGAACATTCGCAACAGATTCTTGGCATTTTCTCGACTTTGACTTTTGAAAAATACTCTCGGGCCATTTCATGGACGCTTTCTGGCTTGAAACCCAAATGCACATCGCCCATTTCCGTCTTGAACTCTTCGGAGCCATGTTCACAGAGATCGATGACGATGACTTTTCCCTTCTTTTTTAAGGCGTCTTTGAGGCTTTTGAAAACTTTTTTTGGATGAATGCTGTGATGAAGCATTAGGGTTGAGAAGATTGCGTCAAACTTGTATGGAACGTTGAAGTATTTCCTGGCTTCTTTTAGACTGCCCTCAATGTTTTCAGCCATGCCCATGAAGGCCGTTATGTCAGCGCCTTTCCTTTCTAATGAAAGCAACATTGCTGGAGTTAAATCCATAGCATAAAAGAAAATTTTTGGTAGTTTAGCCCTAATTTTTTTGGCAATTTTAATTGTGAAGAATCCGGTGCCAGCGCCAATGTCGAGCACTTTGGCGTTTGCCTTAAGCTTTGGGTGTGCAAGCAAAATTTTGGTGATAGTGTTTACTATTCGGTTTACTCCGCTTTCTCCAAAATAGTTTATGATAATCTTATCTCTTTTTTCCGCTTCTTTGGTTGTGAAATGTTCTATTTCCTTGGCGAGTATTTCTGGGTTGGAAGCGCCGAGCTTTTTAAAAAACTGTTCAAGTTGCAATTGATTTAAGTACTTTCCTAAATTGGTTGATATGTTAATCCTGTCCCACACATTTTTGCTGATTAAGAGCCTCGGGCGGGATTTGAACCCGCGACCACCGCCTTACCAAGGCGATGCCCCACCGGGCTAGGCTACCGAGGCACGTGCTTTCCTTGAGAAGAGAGCTTTCACTAAGAGATTTAGAGCTTTCGATTGTTCTTTCTGTTTTTAAGGCACTCGAGAACGCCTAGAAGGGCCTGTTTGAATGTATCAAAATTGCTTAAGAAAGTTAAAGGTTAAATCCGAAATCCGAGAGAATAGTAATTGATGTATGGGGAGAGTGGTAGAAAATTATTTTTCCCTCCTTTCTCCCGTCACGAACGACGTGCCATTCTCCCCACGAATAGAGCTTTCCTAAAAGACTTTGATTGAATGCGCTCAATTATAGACTATCAGATTTCGTCTATAAAAAATCAGACGAAAAACGGTAAGTAACGTAAAAAGTGAAGAACTCATCTTAGTTTAATGGTTAAGTAAATATAAAAGAGAAAGCAATTCAACTTTAAGCCGATGGCTGCGGGGGTGTCCGAGTGGTCAAAGGAGGCAGGCTTAGGACCTGCTGCCGTAGGGCTGCATGGGTTCAAACCCCATCCCCCGCACTTTCAAAATAAACTTCAATAAGATTTCTGGTTCTATGCAAAACCAAGGATTTAAAATGAGGTTTGAACTCACTCCTTCTGCGCTACGTTTAGTGTTTTCAGTTGATTGTTTCTTTTTTTTCGTGTTCTTATTTTGATAAATAAGATTGTAGATACAAGTGCAATGGCCACCATTGTTATCGCAAATGGGATTACCCATGTATACACGAAGTTCCGATGTTTTGCTTCATTTATTGCATCTTCAAGCTGGTGATAGACCTGTACGACGGTTCTTACGGATTCCACATAGTCCCAGTCGTAGAAGAGTTGTAGTGATTTGTTCAATTTACTTATGATTGAGTTCAGTGATTCTTGGTTTCCATGTCTGTTTAGTAAGTCGCTGGAATTGGAAAAAAGTTCAGTAATCACTTGGTAATATGATATAAAGCTCATTCTAGCTCTGGCGTCTTTACAGAAGGCGCAGAATCGATCGGTAATAGCCCTCATGGAGCAGATGACTTTTGGGTAGCCTAATTCAAAACGTGCAGGATGATGTGAGAGGCTTACCCAATGCCCAATTTCATGTCTAAGTTGGTGCGTCAACAGTATTGGACCACTTTCCCCCATGGCAGTAACTGTGCCACCTTGATATCCCAAGATTATAACATTGTAGGGAAACCAAGAGACGCCTGGACCAATTCCCGCGGCACCGCCAATAGCTGTATCATTTCTTAATTGCAAAATTATCACAGGAATTATGGATTTGTCCTCTAGGTCTGTCAGGTTAAAGTAGTCCTTCACATGGTCAAACAAATACTGACTGATCGGGTCGTGTTCACCTGAGTCTTTCCAAACCTCCCATATTACATTCCGATTGGCTAGAATGGAGAATCTACTTCCGTTGGCCAGTGAAAATGAATAGTTTAAAGGCTTGGATAATTCTACTGTGCGACTTTCGATAAGATCGTTCAAGTCCGCATCCATAGGTCTAGTTTGCATGGTTATGGTCCAGTGGATCCATGGCATCAAATCTTCAAATGCTTTCTTGATTCGTTCAAGACATAGTTGGTCACCTGTTCCGTTTAGCCACAACATTTTCACCTCATAATTTTCGTATCTCTGCGTATCAGCTGCAATCATCCGAGAATCTGTTGTTCCCAACAAATTAACAAACATATCAGCAAGACCATTGTTAAATAACCTAATTGCTTTGTCCGTTACCACAGTTTTCAGCAGTGTCTCCTCTATCACATCGCTTATGTCAAAGTATAGTGCTCTACGCATTCCTCCAAAATAAGGAGGAAACGCCCAATACTTATGCGGTTGATCATCGAAAAAGTCTGTTCTGCCAAGAAAAATGTCAGGTCTTTCTTGAACATAAAACCATGAATGGTCAACTCCACCGTCAGGGATCCACAGAAATATAATCAGACATCCTTGCTTTGGAACAGCTAGATCCTCAAACACGGACAATGACTCGTCTAAAAGAGTTAGATTGTAATGAGTGGTTTCTTCAAAATGATAGGCGTTATTGGTTAAAGAATTCATAACATCCACCGGGAATTCATGAAAGATAGTTGACACGTTAAGATTCCATGTCATGTTGTTTGGATGAACAAACTGACTAGCAATCTGGATGATTCTTGTCACAAAATTGCCTTCATCTATGTAATCTGAAGGTACTCCGAGAAATACAATTCTCATGTCAGCAGTTTGAGTCAAGCGGATTTCAGGAAAATCAGGCAGGTTTAAAGCTTTAACGGAGGCAAACCAAAGCACATGGCGCGAACTAAGTGCTACTAAAACAATTAACCCGAGAACAACAACCTTTAAGCGGAAAATTAGATCGTTCATACTCCTCACTACAGATACTAAACTTTGCATTCATAAACTTTCTAACGCCTGTAGAAGAAAATTTTACTGTTTTTTTTATAGAAACAAAGAACACGCAGGTTTTGCAGAAGACATCGCTGAATCATGGGAGTCAAGTATTCATAAACATTCTATGAATCAAATTCCGAGAATTTAAACCGAGATCTAAACCTAACCCCCGCACTTAAGATTTCGATTTTGTCGCCTTTTTGACGATATCTTGGAGTTGGAGGTTTTTAGCGCAAACTAATCAAGGTTCCTCAAGCCCTAGTCGCTTTTGCTGACTCGGCAAGATAAGAAGTTGAAGAAAAAGCTAGAAGCTAAAGCAATCCGAAACAAAATCTATGCTGGCAAATTAGTTGTGCATCTTAAAATTCATGAATCCGCTAGGATAGCTCTTCTCAAGTCTTTGGGTCGTGCCATGCCCATTCTGCAACGTGGGCGTTCGGAACGGAATCAGCCCTTGGAATGTATGGTTTAATGTCAATTATTGGCGAGCCTTCCACGGCGTCAAGACCCTTCACTGTTAAAATGCATTTTTCAACTTTCAACAGTTCTACCACGCATAAGCCTATTGGGTTTGGGCGGGACGGGCTTCTAGACGCAAAAACGCCGGTTTGCACATTCACCGCATGCCTCCTCGGAAAAACAAGCAGGGTTCGCCTTTCCTCTTCGTTATCGCGTAGGTGAATCCAGTACATGATAATCAGGTGCGAGAAATCTTCTATGCCCTTAAGTCCAGCACAGAATTCGGGGAAAATGCGTATCTTAGCTTTTTGTTTCCCTGCTCTTTCCACAACTCCAATAAAGCGCAGCTCACCCTTAACGCACATGTTCTGGCACCCTCAACCTCATGCTCTCTAGACATCTCTTAAGGTTCGACCCGTATAAACAACACTAAACATAGCTTCGTTCAGTCGTCTAAAAAACTTTGATTCGCAATTCTGTTTCCAAATTCATAAGAGTTTTAATTTCTTATGGTTAAGGTATCTCATTGCAGGGTGGAATCGCCTTGAATGAACAAATCCTTCAAGCTTGCAAAGAATTGATTGACGACGCAAAAATGGGATGCGCCGACCTCGTTTTTAAGGAGATATGCCTTGAAATTCTTTCAAGAGCACGTCACATTCTAACGGAAAGACAGTTTAAACAGCTTATCGCGTATGCCGCTGAAAGAATGAAGGAGAAAATCCCTTTTGAGGTAGAGGAAAAATTAATTGCGAACAGGTGAGAACATAAAGACCCAAGCCTTCCATTTTGTACTGTAAAAGGTCGATATCCCGAGGCAAAATAACACCTAAGGCAATTCTACCCTGCAAACGTTTATTTTTTATAACGCATGCAACATTCACTAGCCGAGCTTATAGCCTATCTTCCGCAAAAATTCTTTTCTCGCTCTTATGTCCTCTTCTGTTTCTACGCCTTTGCTCTTTAATCCATCAATTACACCCGCTATTCCTCTGCCCCGCTCGGTTTCTATGATTACAACTTCTAGAGGGTTTGCGGTGGCAGCGAGAATTGTGCAAACTTCTGGCACTTTCTTAACATTGTTTAAAACATTTATCGGATAAGCATTCCTCATAAAAATTATGAAACTGTGGCCACACCCAATTTCAAGGGCTTTTTCCGCTGCCAACCGCTTCAACCCTTCATCGTTTCCCTCGTGTCTCACTAGGCACGGACCGGAGCTTTCACAGAAGCCTATACCAAACTTTATGTTTGGTACCGCGTTAATCAAAGTCTCATACAAGTCTTCAACGGTTTTAATGAAATGGGCCATGCCCAAAATAACATTACATTCTTTCGGGACTTCGATTTTGACTGTTTTGAGCTCTAACATGATAATTTAACCTCAGTTAATGATTGATGCAGGTTTAGTTTTAAGGTTTAAGCGATATTTTGATCTATCTCGAGAAGAAACCTAAATATTAGCAAGACGTAAGCATTTCAGAAAAGTGTGAATGGGGCCGGTAGTTCAGTTTGGTATGAACGCCTGACTTGCACTCAGGAGGTCGGGGGTTCAAATCCCCCCCGGTCCATAAAACAGAGCTTGCTAATGGTTTATGAGAGAAGTCAAAACGGTTAGCCTTATCGTATTCGAAGGGAAAGTTGAGTTTTTAACTCCAAAGGTGGAAGTTTTTTGGAAAAAGACTGCTGATGAGAAAACATCCATGACTTGATAGTTCGCGTATCAGTATTGGGCACAAGAGTTTTGGGTGTGAAATAAATTTCCAGAAACTTTTTATGTCGAGAATATAACCATAATTATTAGTCGCAAGCATTTTCATTTAACTTGAAATATGCTTGCGCCTAAAACCCTAAATGGGAAAGGAGAAAGGAAATTGCAAAAAATAAAAGCATATGCACTTGTCTTGCTGTTGCTTTCGAGTTTGCTGCTGAGTTTACCTGCGTTGCAATTAGTACCGGTTGTTCGATCGGAACCCGTGGAAAATCTTCATCTTCATTCAGAAACGCCCTTGGTGCCAGTGCACATGAACTCGAACATAACCCTTACGCCAATTCACATGAACTCTAAACTTCCCTATCAAGAGCACATACCTAACCCTATATGTACCGAATGGCACGAGCTTTCTCCAAACTACTGCGCCAGTTGGCATTTAACAAGCTGGAACGACACTGGAGAACCCTACGGCGAACTTAGTCCCAACGATCAAATCGACATGACTGATGAATCAGGAATGATAAAATGGTTCCACGTGGACAGAATGACGATTACGCTTAACTTGTCGTCATTGGACTTCCCTGGAGAGACGATTTTCATCGAGTTTAAAGGCCCGCCTATGCCTCTTCCAGTTGTCCTTATCGCGCCTGTTTGTACCTTATGGCATGAGGTTTGGTCGATCTACAGCAACGTCTGGCATATCTTAAACTGGTTCGATAACGGGAACGAATTTCTTGATCGCTGCGACATTATCGAGTTGAATCTGACCAGAGGCCAGATCCCGCCAGGAATATACAGATGGCATGTTGAGGGTGTGTCTAACGACCTTATCTTAAGAGAGAAAATAATGGACCCGCGATGCACTTGGTGGCATGAGATCTACCCGAACTACTGCAAGTGGTCTCACCTTACCAGCTGGAACGACACCGGTTTGCCAAAGAATCAACTCAGTTCCAGCGACCAGATCGACATGGATAGTGATGCTTGGTACTGGGATACCTTCTGGAGTATGGGCGACGTGAACAGAGACGGCTACATTAACGAAACGGACATGGATCTTATAGCGGCTCACTATTGCACCGGTGACCCTCAATATGACATAAACAAAGATGGCCATGTATGGGTAGAAGACTCTCTTATTTGCGCGCTGAATCAAGGCAAAGACATCTGGACGTACTTCCCAGGTCTAGGCAAGAAAGAATGGTATCATGTGGACAGAGTGACTCTAACACTCAATGTCACGTCGGAGCTTGATCCAACTAGTTGGGCGAAGATCGAATTGAAGACCCAGCAGTTTGAGGAGATGTACCACGCCCTCAAGCATCCAAACGGCACTTGGTGGCACGAGATCTATCCGTACTACAGCTTTAATCTAGAGTTGACGAGGTGGGACTGGTGGGAAGACGACAACTGCAACGGAGTTCTCGATGTCTGCGACTACATTTGGCTGATAAATTGGTCAAAACCTGAACCTGGGACGCCTGAGAGATATCACGTTGAAGATGTATGTTACGACATAATCCTCAACAAAAAGATAACGGATCCCGTGTGTACCTATTGGAATGAGCTTCACCCAACATACGGCAACAGATACCACATCATCGACTGGGAAGACAACGGAGACAACCTCTTAAGCCCATGCGACTCGGTTTACCTGGACCCAGGACCGATAGCGCCCTATCACGTAGAAAACGTGACGCTCACCCTACTGGTGTCAAATGCAAGCGATCCATCAAAGACAATGTACATTGAGTTTGAGGGTAACTTTGAAGAAATTTATAGAATCAAGACATCTCCGTTGACTAGCCTTTGGCATCAGGTTTATCCAGTGTTCTGTCCTCGCTACGAACTCACGGGCTGGTTGGATAACTGCAATGGTGTCTTAAGCTACTGCGACATGATTGACTTAACGGAAGTGGGTACCCTCAAACCGACTAAGTGGCACATTGAAGAGGTAGCCATCGACATAGTTGTCAAGCCACCCGCGGTTCTTGTCCACGACGTGGCTGTCACCCACGTTTCATCATTGAAACCCTGGGTGTATCAAGGCCAAGTTGACCCCATCGTTGTAAACGTCACGAACAATGGCGGCTATACAGAGACCGTGGATGTCTACGCCTTCTACGACGGGAACCTCGCCGCACCAAAACAGACGACTAATCTAAATCCAGGGGAAACCAAGAAATTAACGTTCAATTGGAACACGATGATTGTACCTCCAGGAACCTACACTATAAGCGCGAACGCCACAATTCCTGTTGACAACAACCCAGCGGACAACTATCTTAAGGACGGCACACAAGAGGTTAGGGGATACTTTAAGCCGCCCTACCCTGACTATGCGCCGAGCGGGATGCCAGACTTCGATCAGAGGCAAGACCAGTGGTGGTGGCGCTCGTGGGCATTTCCAGACGCAGTTGCAGTGTGGCAACACAACCAAACGGCTGCTGGCGGACAGCATGGGACATGGGATTGGGATATCTATTATTCAATCTACACCGACCCTAACATGTGGTGGACGCTTGGATGTCAAAACGCCCGCCCAATAGTCAGTGACAGCCTCCCACCAGGACCCGCAGCGTTCCTTTTGGGCGATGACATGCACCCAGCCATATCATGGAATGGAAGCAACTACGCCATCGCCGTTTGGCAACATAACAACACATTTTACAACGATTGGGACATTTGGTATTCGCGGTTTATACCAAACGTTGGATGGACTTCGCCAGCACCAGTTGTTACAGTAATGGGGGCAGACAAGGACCCCGCAATAGCCTTTGACACAAACGGATATGCTGTATGCGTATGGTGTCACCAAGTTGGCACAGGCATGCAGATAGCCTACGATGTATGGAACCCTGTAACCCTATCATGGTCAGGTGTTATCAGATTCATTGGCGGCAACAACGCAATGATGCCTGAAGTATGTGTAGATTCAAAGCACAACGTCGTCGCTATTTGGACCGACACACCCGTCGCTGGCCCTCCTGGCTCAGAACAAGTTTGGTACTCATGGGCAGCAGCACCGCCACCCGGTCCGCCACTTGCATGGACGCCTCCCGTGCCTGTTCCAAACTGCCCACCAGGCATCAATTGGCAAAAGGGACTTTCACCAGATAATCTGGGAAACAATCTCATGACCGTTGGATATCCTGTTCCATGGCATCTGCTCTATGGGAAATTCACATCGCCTGCCAAGAGTTGGACTATTCCAACGTCCAACTTTACCACTGTGCCATCGCCAACATTTGGAGAACATCCTGACGTAGCATTTGACTTAACCAATAGCGCAATAGCTGTTTACTCTTATTGGCCGGGTAGAACGGGAAATCCGGGCGAAATCCAGTACTCTTTCTGGAACGGTACACACTGGATGCCTGTAAATGGTTCACTAGCGGCCACAAGCGGGGCTGGGATAGATCAGTGGCCTGCGATAGCGTTTATACGAAACAATAAAGCAGTAATGGTGTGGCAAGCCTATCCTGAATCGGTACCATTAGCAATAGGCGAGATCTACTATTCAGTTTACACGCCACCATATCCGCCAGGAAGCTGGACTCCAGCGGCTAGAATAGTTCCCAACATTCTTGTCGGCAGCGACTACTATGTTGATATAGCATCACCAACCGGTAGCCCCACAACACCTCCGTCAGTGCCGCTTCCACCTCCAGCACCAGCTCAACCAACTTGGACTTGGTGCGGGCCACCAGCCGTTGCAAACTCCCTATGGTGGTTCGACTCCAAATTTGAACCAAACATCATTCCGCCTCCAACAAATAGCGACGGGTTCCCACTTGTAAGGTCCTACAAACCACATCTCTGGGATGACCATGACCCACAAAACGTCCCGTATCTCATTGAACACTTGGCTTGGCTGATGGACACCGATGGACAAAGAACCAAACTGTGTCACTGTGGCACAACCGTTTGGGACATGCAGGCTGGAATAGCACAATACCTCTCTTGGAGCGGGGTCAACCCACTTGGAGACGCAAATGGAGACGGTGTTGTCAACCAAACAGACGTGAATCTAGTAAACCTGGCAATGAATAGCACACCCGGAGCCCCTAACTGGAACCTCGCAGCAGACATTTGGCCTGAAACATTGCCAGGCCCGTTTGGCCGAAGAGCGGACAACATTGTTAATGCCAGTGATTTGAACCTTGTGAATGCAAATCTTAACAAGACGGGAATGTTCTATGAGCATACGGAAGATGCAAAGTGCAGAACCGACTTCTTCTACTATATCGAAGCAGAAGTTGAAAAAAGCCAAGATGTGGTTCTGTTGCTAGGCATATATCAGGGCGCACAGCGCATATATGGACACTTCGTAACTGTTGCAGGCGTAAACTCAACCACACTAGAACTCTTCATAAGCAACCCGATAAGAGACGAGTTTGAAGCAGGCCGCACCCCCGGCCGCTCACCAGTTCCACACTGGCCTCATACGCCTCCAGAGCCCCCATACACCACCCACAACAACGCTAGCCTAGTATCCCACGACGCGTACCATGTTGTGCTTGCTCCCGGCTATGATTACCACTGGATTCTCGAAGGGTACGAAGCCGACCCAAGTTTGACTGCCAGAATCGAATTTGCTGTGATAACCTCACCGTATCCGGGCGTTCACGACATAAACGTGACAAAAGTTAAACCACTTAAGACAATTGTCGGCCAGAATTACACATGCTGCGTAAACGTCACAGTTCTAAACGAAGGCGCCTTCACAGAGACCTTCAACGTGACACTCTATGCTAATACTACAGCTATAGAGAACAAAACGGTTACATTGCAAAGCGGCAACTCCACTGTATTAACTTTTAGATGGAACACTACAGGCTGGGTCAAGGGCAATTACACAATAAAAGCCATTGCTGATACGGTCCCAGGTGAAACAGACACAGCAGACAACACGCGCGTTGACGGTTGGGTTTTTGTTGGTTTGGTTGGAGACGTCAACGCCGACGGCATAGTCGACATTGAAGACATATACTTGGTCTCATTGGCCTACGGCTCACTCTACAACACAACCGACGGCCAGTACTGGCACCCAACACCGTGCGCCATCTGCCCCCACAGCCCCAACCTAGACATAAACTGGGACGTCATCATCGACATAGAAGACATATACGTCACGGCCCTACACTACGGAGAAATAGACCCATAACCCCTCTTTTTTTATTTTCATATCATACATATACTTTTGTTCATAGGTAAGGAAGAAGTCCTTGAATGGATACGAACCGGTCAGAAAGTCGTTGAGCTTAGAAGAGAGACTTGTGAAGGAGGGTAGACTCCCTCAGCCCTACTTTTGGAGCTTTGTCTGCGAGCTTAGAACGCGCGGCAGCTATAAGAAACGTAATTACGATAGTTAAGAGAAGAATTAAAGCGTAAGGAAACTCGTGAATTATCATAACTTCATGTTTTGCATGGGGGTATGTGAAGTATATGTAGCTGTTTGTGTTGTTTGAACACGACAGATTTTTGTGGAGAACTGGAGATCCATCAATTAGAACGGTGTAGTTGCCATCCATCAGAGTGTGTGGAATCATGATTCTGCAGAAGCCTATGGTGTTGTCTTGGCCAGTTACGTTGAAGCTTATTGTCTTTCTTGGTTTATCGTCGGGAACTATTCCAAAAACAAAGTTTGAGATTGTAGAATTGGAAGTTATGATGATAGAGTGAGTCTCTTCTTTATAGGAAACAGTGAATTCGTGGAATGTTCCCATGAGAGGACAATTGTCCCTGTTGTTTTCATTAAGTACGTATGGTGTGTCGCCGACGCCATCTTGGTTTACATCTGTGCCGTTGTATCCGCTCCAACTATTGCCTTCAAGCTCGTTGTCCCAAATGTTATCTGACCTGCCATACGCGTAGATAAAGTGATTTATGAAGTTGTTATGGTAAATGAGGTTGTTGTAGGAGCGATAGATGACGATGCTGTAGGCGCTATTTCCTTTGCTTACTTCGTTTCCAGTAACTACGCAATCTGTTGAGTCAACGAGGTGGATACAATAGTAACTGTTGGTCACGTTGTTTCCAAAGACTGTACAGTTCCAAGATGAGCCGAGCGAAATGCCACCCCAATTATTATTGGTCACGTTGTTTCTGTTGATTGTGCAATTCCCAGAGAGGCGGATGGCGATACCGTAGTCGAAATTGTTGCTTGGGTTGTTATCATTAATTTGGCAACCCGAAGAGCCTTTAAGATAAATGCCATTCCAGTTGTCTGAAGCACTTATGTTGCTTATTGTAGAGCTGGGTGTGTAGGCGAATAGAATGCCTTGCACGTTGCGAGTTAGGGTTAGATCTTTTACGCTTATGTCGGTTGAGTTCACGAAGGCCATGTATCCAATTTCTGTGAATGTAGAAGAGTCTATGTTAAGATTATTTTGATTAATTAAGTAATAAATTGGCTTGCCGTTGACGGTGTTTGAAGTATCAATGTCGTTAACGAAGTCATGTAGTGTGGCGCCGTCGACTCCAAAATTGAAGTTGTTGTCAACTAAAGTGTTGTCTCGAAGGATGCAGTTGCCTGAGTTAGCTAGTACGACGCCGAACCAGTCGTTGTTGTTTACATTGTTTCCTCTAAGCGTACAATTGCTTGAATGGTAGAGTTTTATGCCGTAGGCGTTTTCCTTTGCATTGATTTCACTAATGGTGCAGTTTTCAGAGAAGAAGAGCCATATGCCGCTGTAGCCGTTTTGTACGGTGAAGCCGCTGATGACGACGTTGTTTGCCTTTACGTAAATAACAGTTTCTGTTCTGCCTCCGTCAACGATTGTGGAGGTTCGATTTTCTCCGATCAGTGATACGGTCTTGTTCACGATGACGTTTTCACGGTAGATTCCGGTGGATACCTGAATGGTTTCTCCGTCTGTTGCATGGTTTATGGCTTCTTGAATTGTCGGATAGTCCTGTGGAACGCTGATGGTGTTTGTGGCTGCCTTGGCGGATGTTCTAAGTTGTGTTAAGGATAAAAGTAGTAGGATCAATGCACAGGACATTGTATATGTTGATTTTTTCATGCTGCTATTTCCTTTTGAAATGTCTGGTTTTGTTATAGCTATTGCTTGTAGAGTATATTTAACTCTTAGGAAACGATTTTCTATAAGAAAAAGATTGTTTTCAATTGTAACTTATAACGTGACTTTATAGGTTCTAGAAGATTGTTTCGCAACCTTTTTAAATAATAAAAATATACGTTATATACGCTTAAATAAAGGAGAAAGGAAGAAAGGAAGGAAGGATTTTCATGGGTTCTGGTCGAAGAAAAGCAATAAGTATGGGTCTGATAACATCGATGTTCTTGGCTTTTGTGCTCGTTGGCTTAAATGTGAACGTATCACTTGCCTCTCCAACAACGCTTTACATTGATCCCACACCTGTTACAGTATATGTCTGCGATAATTTCACTGTTGCCCTGAACGTCGCGTTGGTTACGGACCTCTACGCATGGGAGGTTAAACTGAGCTTTAACCCCAACCTAGTGGAGTGCTTAGGCGCTACCCAAGGGCCTTTCCTCCCCCCGCCGACGATTTGGGTACCACCAGTAATAAACAATGTTGCGGGCACAGTTCATATGGCCTGCTCACGAATGGTTCCTCCTGGTCAGAGTGGCAGCGGAACATTAGCCTACATCACGTTCCATTGTAAAGGTGTAGGAGAATGCGACTTGGTGTTTCTTTATCCTGAAACTTACCTACTGAACTCTGTGGGGATGCCAATCCCTCATGAGGCGATTAATGGTCATGTCATACAGGAGGTGCCGGGGCCAAAGGCGCTTCATGGTGAAGATGGGCTCTTTTACAGTGTGCATCTTCACGCAGACTTTCTGATCAACCTATATAACCCGATCTGCACAAGATGGCACGAACTCTGGCCAAGATACTGCAGCCACTACTATCACTTAAACAGCTGGGAAGACAACGGCGACAACATGCTGAGCCCGAGCGACCAAATAGACATGATAGATTACGCGACAAATAAAACGAGTTGGTGGCACGTAGACGACGTGACAGTCACAATCTATGTTAAGCCGACTGAAGCACCCGGACCGGCCATGTACGTCGAGTTTACAGGCGGCTTTACAAACTATGCGACGCCCCTGCTTAACCCCGTGTGCACCTATTGGCACGAAATCTACCCAGTTTACTCGAAAAAGTTCCATCTAAGCAGCTGGACAGATAATGGCGATGGCATTCTTAGTTTCTGCGACAAGATCTATTTGAAGGATCCAGTAACAGGACTTGGGGCTTGGTATCACGTAGCTCAAGTAGCCACCGACATTGTAGTTACCAGAAAGCCTGTTTGTACCCAGTGGCACGAGATTTATCCAAAATTCTGCGCTCATGACTATCACCTAAGCAGTTGGATAGACAACGGAGACCATGTGCTTAGCTATTGCGACAAAATCGACTTGACAGACAAGGTGACTGGAATAGTAAGTTGGTGGCACGTTACAAGTGTAACAGTCACCATGGTCTTGACGGAGAAATTGCCTCCTCCAATAGAGCCAATGTACGTTGAGTATATTCCAATTGTTCTGTCTCCAAACCCTATCCCACCATCACAGCCAGTTTGCACCTATTGGCATGAGATTTGGCCGGTATACTGCAGATATTACCACTTAACCAGCTGGGAAGAT
>Ga0315309_1001070_pt1 | contig 16460 bp, 16 predicted proteins | sample TDP4_MG_FD_203080 | JGI IMG/M metagenome (GOLD analysis project Ga0315309, IMG submission 203080) | Freshwater sediment microbial communities from Lake Towuti, South Sulawesi, Indonesia - TDP4 | ecosystem: Environmental > Aquatic > Freshwater > Lake > Sediment | place: Indonesia: South Sulawesi... | reverse complement strand
ATATGAAGCAACGAAACCTCCTCCAACAACACCTACACCAACACCAACCCCCACACCAACCCCAACTCCAACGCCTACGCCCACGCCTACTCCGTCGCCATACCTTTATTCATTTTGTGGGGGGTCGTTGGGCTGTCAGACACTCTCCCCGGTTTGATAATAGCACATACAGCTTTCAACGTTCCTTTCGCGGTCTTCTCAATGGGAAGCTATTTCCAGGAGATACCTGCTGATGTTGATGAGCAAGGGATGATCGACGGACTATCGAGGCTCGGCGCGTTTCTGAGAATCTCCTTTCCTCTAGCGGCACCTGGAGTCATCGCGACCAGTATACTCCTCTTCATCCTCTCATGGAATGAGTTTCTACTCGGGCTGGTTCTCGCTGGAATGAATGCGAGACCGGCAACGGTGGCTACAACAGTCTTCCTTCCAACATCAGCCAGAGAGACTATGTGGGGAGAAGCGAGCGCTTCAGGGGTTCTCCTTATGGCTCCGGTTTTGATATTTGCACTACTACTTAGAAAATATTTAATCAGAGGATTAACGCTGGGCGCTGTCAGAGGATAGAGCTGAAACTGCCTACCTTGACTCTGGCTCTTCTTGGCGAAGGAGGGAGGGTGTCGAAAAGATTATATTTCGCAAGAAATCTCGAAATATATATTTTTGTCAGCCGAGAAACGCATTCTGTATCATTGCCAAGCCTGAAGAGATGGCTGAGGAAGAGTGATCAGGTTGGGTCAGGGTTCTACGGTGGCTCTGCGGCGGTTGAGATGCCATAATATGACATTGTTCAGAGATGCTCTACCCAAGGTCCTTAAAAACATATCGAGAAGCCCTTTGTACTGAAGAGCTCTTGCATAGAGGACCCTGCCTGTACATTCCCCAATCGGTACACACCTCATCTCGATATATCTGGCTACCCAGGATTTGTTTCACGCGTGAAACGAGAAAGTGAAGCTTTCGATGTCACAAGGAAAAGTTAACTTTTCAGACTTTTTCAAAAAGTTAACTTTTCTCAACATAGGCACTACTAGGTCCCATTTGATTTGGTTCTGCCAACCTAGAGGTATCAAGATTCCCTCAGGTTCATTTGGACCTGTGAGTCGGAGTCTCGAGATCGAAATAATGGATTCCTCAAACAATCCATTATTATCGCTTCAAGAAAGATGTCTTCTGGTCGGATGTAGATCGCATAGCCAAAACTGTTTGCATTAGCCCTGAAAAAGGAAGCAACCAACGGATCCTCAAGGTGTCCAGCAAGCTCCTCGCAATGTTGTCCATACTGCCCAAAGACAAGGTGAAAGTGTTTCGAGGTTACTCATTGCGAGGCTTCACCAGATTATTCCGACGGCAATGGAGAAGAATAGCTCAGAAGCTTGGAAACCCACGGATCGCACAAATCCACTTCTATACGCTGAGGCATTGGAAGGCAACTATGGAATACCATAGGACGAAGGGTATCCTTCACGTAATGAAGATACTAGGTTACAGGAACATCAAGAACACGTTGATCTACACTCAACTCGTCAACTTTGGAAACGAAAGCGAGTTCAAATGTAAAGCAGCTAAAGACGGTGGAAGAAGCCAAGGAGCTCATAGAATAAGGCTTTGAATATGTCTGCGCCGTCGAGGATGCCAAGCTCTTTAGAAAACGCATATAGTCTGTGGATTCATCCTTTGGAGCCGGGTGTGGGAGTCGAACCCACGTCCTGCGGGTCTCCACAGGATTTTCTGCAGCCCGCCGCCTGAACCGTTCGGCCTTCGGTGGCGTCTAAGCCAACCCCGGCCTTTTTCGCCCGGCTATCGCTTCGGATAAAATTCTTAAAGGGACATATGACTGTTACGGAAAGCATTCTCTTAGGCTATTTCTCTGGTTTGAGGCATATGCTGCAGCCTAAGGGAACTGATGACAAGTCTCTATGGAGGCTGCAGATAGATTCTTCCATCCTTATGACTGCGCACAGTTTGCAGAATGTTACGATAGCTTCTATCGGAGAGAATCTGCCAGTCGCGATTCGTTCCGCCATCTTGCTTGCTGTCGACTCTATTTCAGGCATAGACTCCAGTTCCCTGAGCATTCTATCTCCACGTTTCGAGCCTAGGTACTGACTTATTGCAGCTTGTGTCGTGCTCAGCTTCTTGGCCGCTGCGACTTGAGATAGATTATGTTTAGTGATCAATTTCTTCGCAATGAGTGATCTGAACGCTGGTAGAATATCTCGAACTACGAGTTCGCATGGTGGGCGCATGGTCCATCGGTACCACTATAACACTGTTAATTACTTAATAAGTTGTATCTATTCCCAAGGTCGTTAATGTTTCCTTGTAGACTTGTAGTGCATCCTCCTCGCTCTTAACATTCTTTACGAGCATTCTTCCAGACTTGAATAGGCTAACCTCCTTGTCGTCTAGATACTTGAATACGACCACGATCGAAGATTTCAGAATAATCGCGAAACGTTCACCCAGCACATCTTTCGCTCTTTCAAGATCGAGATCGATTGGGGATTGAGGGTTGATGTTGACCGTATTCCTTCCGCAAAGCCAAGCCAGTTTTTCTTCCATTTTGAGGGCTTTTGAAGCTTGACTTCCGCATACGGTGCAGTCGGGTCTCCGATAGATCTCGACCGCGGCAATGTACATGTCTTTGAAGTCGCAGACCAATAGCTTATTCTTCAATGTTTCACCGATCCCGGCTAAAAGTTTTACAGCATCCATTGCTTGGATCGTTCCGACTATTCCGGCGGTCGCCCCTAAGACCCCTCTGACATCGCAAGTTGGCATATTCTGATCATTCAAGTTTGGAAGAACACATTCTAGGCATGGTGTCCCTGGAGGATGAAAGACCGAGACGTTTCCTTCGAAGCCTATTGCGCCCCCGAAGATGAATGGCACATTATTTCTGACGCATGCTCTACTTACGATGTACCTTGTTCGCATATTGTCTAGGCCGTCGACAACGCAGTCCATTCCGCGTACGATCTCATCAACATTGTCTTCTCTCAAATTCTCTGGACGTGGATCCACCTTGACTTCTGGATTAGTCTCTCGGATTCTGTCCGCTGCGGCTTCAACCTTCGGGTATTTCAAGTCTCTCAGAGTGTAAAGTATCTGCCTATGTAGATTATTCATTTCTACAGTATCTTGATCCAAGAGGCGCAGATATCCTACCCCCGCAAGCGCAAGATACAAAGTTGAAGCGCTTCCAAGTCCTCCTAGGCCGATAACCGCAACTTTCGATCGTCTAAGCCTATCTTGCCCCTCTACTCCTAACTCTGTCAGAACGGTCTGTCTCAGATAGAACTCGTGAGCATCGAAGCTGTAGCTGGTTGACAACGATATTCTCCTCAAGCAAATACGAGTAAGAATAGATTATAAATTCGACCTTACTTGACGATTGAGCCGTGGTTGAGCGTTAGGAGTAGAAGCTAGTTCTTCGCTGTCCGAGCGATCTCGTCGATCAACTCGATAAGTTTGTCGACTTCCTGCACAGTGTTGTACAGATATACTGAAGCTCTGACCGTTCCTTCTCCTAGACCTAGCACATCTTTCACCAAAGGCATACAACAGTGGTATCCAGATCTAACCATAATATTACCTGAAATGTCTAATGCCAATGCTACGTCGTGAGGGTTAACTTGAGCAATGTTGAATGAGACTATGCCCGTTCTATGATCAGGTTTAGTTGGCCCGTAGACTTCAACTCGGTCTATGGCTTGAAGTCTTTTGCAGATCCTGTTTGCGAGTTCTCTCTCATGCGCTGCGATCTTACCTAGGCCTTCTCGACGTAGGTATTCTGCTGCCTCGCCAAGCCCGATTGCTTCAGCTATGGGCGGCGTTCCTGATTCAAAGCGTCCCGGGCTCTCCGCAAGCTTGTACTGCTCTTGAGTCACGTCTTTGATACCCCCTCCCCCTATCGACTGTGGCTCTACCTCGCTCTCCAGTTCTTCTCGCATGTAGAGCACGCCTATCCCTGTTGGTCCGAGCATCTTGTGTCCTGAGAAGGCTAGGAAGTCGCATCCGATTCTGTTTACGTCGACGGCCAGATGTGGAACCGATTGCGCGCCGTCTACAAGTAAGAGGCTTCCGTGGCTGTGAGCTATCCGAGCAACTTCCTCGACAGGTGCAATAGCACCGAGAACATTGGAGACATGTGTTAACGCCACCAGTCTGGTTCGTTTGTCGATAACTGATTCAAAGTCTGAGAGATTGAGTGTTCCTTCTCTATTAGGTCTTAGGGCCACTAGGTCTATGCCTCTTTGTTGATTCAGCCTTTGCCACGGTATTAGGTTGGAGTGATGTTCCATTAGCGTCGTTACTATCTTGTCGCCTTTCCTCCATTCGATTCCGTTCGCGATCAAGTTTATGCTTTCAGTCGTGTTCTTTGTGAAGACTACTTCGTTCTCTCGCCTCGCGTTTATCAGTTTCGCTATCTTCAATCTCGCTTTGCTATATTCTTCGCTGGCCTTCTGGGAGAGCCTATGTATTCCTCTCTCTACATTTGCTCGATACTCGTGGTAGTACTCCACTGTCTTCCGGACTACAGGTTCCGGCGTCAGGCTCGTCGCTGCATTGTCCAGATAGATTACTCCAGTCTCCAAGATAGGGAAGTCTCTTCGAATCTCTTCTACATTGAGCATGGTGTTGGTTCGCCTATCTGCTGCGCATGGCTAGTGACTGTGAGGTTTAGCTTCTAACTCTTTCTTCCATCTCTCTGTCTCTATCGGTCTACCCCATAGCGGAGATATAGCTCTAAGCTTCTTCACCGTTTCAGGCAGGACCTGAAGTGCATACTCTACGTCTTCTTTCGTATTCTCTCTTCCTAGCGTCAGACGTAGGGACCCGTGTGCTTGAACTTCGTCGAGCCCTATAGCCATCAAGACATGCGACGGGAGCAACTTCTTTGAGCTGCACGCTGAGCCTGTTGATGCTGCTATCCCTTTCTCGTCTAGGTTAAGGATCAAGGCTTCACCTTCAATTCCTGTGAACCTAAAGTGCGCGTTGTTCGGCAGTCTTTTCGTCGGGTGACCATTCAAGTACGATTCTTCTATGTTACTCAATGTTGCCTTTATGAGGTGATCCCGGAGGTTGGTCAAATGTGCAGTATCTTCGCTCATTCTTCTCTCAGCCAGTTCTGCTGCTTTGCCTAAACCCACGATTCCCGGAATATTCTCGGTGCTCGATCTGAGTCCTCTCTCGTGGCCTCCGCCATGTATTATCGGCTCCAAGCGTGTGCCTTTCTTTATGTATAGAGACCCTATCCCTTTCGGCCCGTAGATCTTGTGAGCTGAGATTGAAAGGAGGTCTATACCTATTTCTTTCACGTCTGTCAGAATCTTTCCAGTCGATTGTACTGCGTCTGAGTGTAAGATTATGTTCTTCGTCCCGGCGATTTCCGCTATCTCTTCTATTGGTTCTATAGTTCCTATCTCGTTGTTCGCGTGCATTATCGTGATTAGTATTGTTCTCTCCGTGACCGCTTTCTTTAAGGACTCCAGTTCTATTAGGCCGTTCTTGTCGACTGGTATGTATGAGACTTTGAACCCTTGTTTTTCCAGACTTCTGCATGTTTCTAGGACTGCTGGATGCTCTATGGTGCTTGTTATTATGTGGTCTCCTCTGCTCCTGTTCGCGTAGGCTACGCCTTTTATAGCTATGTTGTCGGACTCCGTTCCTCCGGCTGTGAAGATTATCTCTTCAGGATGCGCGTTGATGAGTCGTGCAACTCGGCTTCGTGCTTCCTCCATCGCATTGTGGGCTTCTCTTCCGAAACTGTGGAGGCTAGATGCGTTCCCGTAGATCTCTGTGAAGTAAGGCACCATCGCCTCCACGACTTCGGGGTCAACTGGCGTTGTAGCCGCGTGATCCATGTAGACTCTCCTCTGAAACGTCATGGCTGCTTCTTCCCTCTCTGTTATCTGGTTGGTTTACTAGTTATAACGTAGTTATATCTTCTTTCCCTTTCAATTGGATTTCAATGTTCGCAAGAAATTGTCAGAAAGGACTAGCCGCTGATGGTTTGCCGGAGGCGTGAAACATATAATCATCCTGTTTTACTAGATAGTGGAGCGTCACTTGGTGTGCGTCAATGAAGAGAGTCTATGCTTCGATCGCTTTGATGTTTGGTCTCACGATGCTTTCAATCAGTATCTATCTCGGCGAATTTGCGTTGATCTTGAAGTTACTCTCCTCCTTCACATATACTCTTCCTTGAGGTGTTTCTTTGGGTAGAATGAAGATCTGGCCTTTCAGGTTCGCTGTTCAATTCTTGTTCTTTCTACTGTTCAACGCCTTAATCTTCACGCTTGTCTATCCTTACCTTGAGCTAGACCGCATTGGCTATAGTTGGCCTGTACTCTCCAGTTTGAACTCTCCTTTCAGTTTTATGGTGGGTTCTTTCGATCTTGTTCAATTCATGCTTTCGAGGTCTGAGTTTCCTTGGTTCGCTTTAGCTTCTATATTCATTGTTGGCGCTCTGTTCGGGAGGCTTGTCTGCGGCTGGGTGTGTCCTTTCGGGTTTCTTCAGTATCTTATTTCTACCCTTAGGAGCAGTCACGTTAAAGTCTCACCTAAGACTCACGATCAGTTCAAGTCTTTGAAGCTCTTCATTCTAGCTTTGACTCTGTTGATCAGTGGATCTCTGTTCCTAGCGCTTGAGTTCGGGATCGGCAAGGATTACAGCGAGGCTCTTGGCGTTTTTGCGGGAGGACCTTTCTTGGCTATATCGCCAGACGGAACGCTCTTCGGAACTATCCCAATGTTCTTGATGGATGGAGGCAGTTTGCTTTTGAAAGCCTCTGAGGTTTTCTCAAGTTACGATGCTTTCGTCAAGTGGATCTGGAGTGTACCCGGTAACCTTGTTTTGAGTTTCATTCTCTTGGCTATCTCTTTCTATGGAGGTTATATGATCCCTTTGTTCTGGTGCCGTTATCTTTGTCCTCTGGGCGGTTTTCTAGGGATCTTCGGTAGGTTCAGCTTCCTCGGGATGAAGCGTGACCCTGTGAAATGCATTAAGAAGTGCCCTGACTGCATTAGGAGCTGTCCTATGCAGGTTAGGATTCTTGACCTCCCTTGGGAGAAGTTTAATGATCAAGAGTGTATCTTCTGTCTGGACTGCGTTGAGGCTTGCCCACACGGCGCACTGGGATTGAAGTTTCCTTAAGCTACTTCAAAGCTTTCCGAACGAAGGCTACTAAGTATAGTTGCGGAGTCAGTACAAGGCAATTTGAACCCGAGGCGGTGACCTTACGACTTCGATGTTGTGCATAGTAGTTTTATTACTGTAGTACACACGTTAATACGCTAATGTCAATCTTGCGTCGAGAATCTGTCATAATATTGAATTGAGTGAATCGCGTTGGCTGATTTGAGACCGGCAGTTCATATTGCGCGTGGCGCTTCCTTCCTCTTCATTCAAAACATAGTCACATCGATAGTTGGGATTGTCGGTTTGGGCATCATTGCTCGCTTGATGACGAAGACCGAGATGGGTGTCTATGCTACGTTGAGCTTGGTCTTCGCTCTTGCGCAAATAGGCGCCAGCTTCGCTTTTCCAAGCGCGGCGGTCAAGTTTATCGCCGAATTGAAGGGGCAGAATGACCAAAGAGGGACAGCTGGTGTTGCTTTTCAGATCTTACGTTTCAGCGGTGTTGCATCGATCCTTTTCGGATCTCTCGTCTTCTTGTTTTCAACTCAGATCTCCTACCTGTTGACCAGGACGACTGGATATGTCGAGGTCTTCAAGATCTTGGCTTTAGACTTGGCGTTTGCAGGGGTTCTTCCAAGTCTGAATGGTATTATGATAGGTTTGAAAAAGATGAAAGAGTTGGCTGGATTGAATATTGTAGCATATATCATCAGCAAGGTTCTTTCAATCGTTTTCTTGCTTGTTAATCTTGGTTTATGGGGGGTTATTCTCGGCTGGTTGATCGGTGACGTGTGGGCCTTCTTGCTGTTTTCTCGTTACATAGTAAGGAGCTGTGGAATGCCGAGTTTCGGTTTCAGTTTGAAGCGCATACTGGGTTTCTCTTGGCCAATCTGTCTCTCCTCTTGGGTGGGTTTCGGCTACAATTGGTTTGACCGAGCTCTTCTCATTGCTTATGTTCCTCTCGCCGACGTAGGTGTCTACAATGTTGCAGTCACCGCTTTCGGAGTAATGGCTACGATTCCCGTCGCGATCTCGACGGCTTTGTTTCCTCAGTACTCTGAGTTAGAGGGTAGGGACGGAATGCAGAGTTTGAAGAAAGCCGTTAGGACTGCTTCGCGGTATGTATGTTACGCCGTCGTTCCTTTGGCTGTAGGTTTGGCCGCGACAGCTCGTCCAGCGATCTCTTTGTTCGCCGGCAGAGCCTATGAGACGGGCGCTATTCCATTGGCAATACTGAGTCTGTTCGGCGCAGTTACTTGTATTGGTGCTGCTCTAAGCGATATATTCTCGATTGCTGAGAGGACGAAGGTTTCTGCTTTACTGACTTTGATCGGTGTTTCAATTAGCATTTTTCTTGGTTTTCTCCTTGTGCCTTCAATTGGAGTTCTTGGAGCCGCTATTCTCCGAGGCGTCGCAATGGTCCTGGGCTTGGTATTGATGCTGGCAGCTTTGAAGCAGATGAGACTCTTTGCAGTTGGTTTCGACCTTGAAGCTTTATGGAAGAGTTGGGTTGCCAGTTCGGTTATGGCTGTTGCTGTTCTCGGTTCTCAGTTTCTCCTTTATAGCAAGTATTTTCTTCCTCTTTATGTCCTTGTTGGAGGCGCCGTTTACTTGATCGCGTTGAGGTTCTTGAGAGCTTTGAACACGCATGACATGAATTTAGTCAAGGCTATCGTCGGTAAGAGGTTTGAGCGAATGGTCGACCGGGTGAAGCCCCTCCTCATTTCGTGACAATCGGTTTCGTGTATGTAGATACATAGCGGACCATTCGAGGGTAGTAGAAGGTTAAGAAAGGATGAAAGATCAAGAGAACAAGACTCTTGTTTACGATCGAAGACACACCTATATTGACTGAGGCTATGGGCGTTGGCAGAAGTCGACGTAGTGTTGATAACTAAGAATTCAGCTAAACCTTTTCTGAAGAAGTGCCTTGATAGCGTCTACCAGAACGTCCCGGTCCGTAAGCTTTTCGTCGTAGACGCTTTCAGTTCTGACGAGACTTTAGACATAGTTCGAAGTTACCCGAACGTTGTGGTTGCGCAGAATAGAGGCAATAGAGCGGTTGCTAGGCAGATTGGTATAGAAAAGGCTGAAACGGAATGGCATCTACATGTAGATTCTGATGTGATCTTATCTGAAAATTGGTTCTATGAGGCCAGAAAGTTCATGGGAGAAAATGTTGGCGCGATTTGGGGGCTCGATATACCGATCAACCCGCATGTCTATAATCGCGTGAAGGTGATGAAATACGTGCGGAGAATGAGTTTAGAAGATTTGATGATTCGGAATGCTTCAATTAGAGGCGGAATGCATGACACACTTCTAAGAACGAGTCTCGTGAAGCAGATGAAAATTCCTGAGGATCTTCACATTTACGAGGATTGGTTTATTAAGAAGTGCATTGAAGGCAGAGGCTACAAATGGATCTCCACGAAGAACCCTTGTTGTTTTCACTATAACACTCCAAGGTTCGATCTTCAATTCGGGTATGAACTAGCTAGGCTTCAAAAGAAGTATCAAAGACAGAGCTTCCTCGTCACGTCAAGGAATTTTGCATTAGCTGTACCGAAAGCTTTAGCCATACTTGTGACCTCTGGAGACTGGGTAGCGTTTTCAGATCAGTTGAAGCAGTATTACTACAATTTTGTAGGACGACTGAAGGTTGAATTTGAAAGATGAGACTTGATAATTATGTGGGCAAAAAATGATTCAGCGATTCTTTTTTCAATCCTTTTCGAGCTTTCCTCACAGCATTGGATAGCCGTCGCCATCAAATCGTCGTATATTATCCACTTATTAGATTTGCCGTGCCAAAAAGATACTTGAATCGGGATCATAGATGCAACCTCTAGTTTCAGTAATAATTCCGGTGTACAATTCTGCCAGAACGATCAGTCGATGCATAAGGAGCGTGTGCGATCAAAGTTTTCGAAACTGGGAGATTATTGTGGTTGACAGCGACAGCTTGGATGACACTGAGGGCTTGGTCAAAGATTGGTGTAATAAACTGGGTGTCAAATGTCACTACTACAAGATACGACATCGTTTCCAAGCTTCCAAGAGAAATTTCGGGGCAAGAATGGCAAAGGGAGCGTATCTATTCCTACTTGATAGTGATGAGTACATGTCTGAGAACGTGTTGGAAAGTTGTTTGAGACATGCTCAAGAAGGTTACGAGGCCTGTAGCATTCGGACTGAACGCAACTGGGCATCAGGCTACTTGGCGGTCAGTCGATATCACATCGCAAACTGCTGCTACGAGCCCACTTATTTACTTACTTCGTTACCAAAATTCATACTTAAAACTCAATATTGGAAGCTTGGCGGACAAGATGAAAAGCTCAATTATGTAGAAGATGCTGATTTCGGGTACAAATTCTACTTATCAGGAGGCAAAATATTCTATGTAACTGACGGTTTCCTCCTCCACGATGAAAATGTCGATCTCCGATGGGTAGTTTATAAACCGTTTTTCGCAACTCGCGCGCGTTGCGATTTGATCGCCAGATGGAAAGGCGTGCCAGAGCTGTCGCCGAGAAAAAGACTTGGTAACTACGGACGTATGCTCCGATTCCTTCTGAAGCAACCTAAGTTCGTCTTCGGTTTCGGTTTTTTGCTTACAGCGCGCTTTCTAACTAGAAGAATCGCGCGGTCTATAGAAACGAAGAGATCATGATTATGACCTAGGGTGTATTCGGTGGATCAAACGAAGTTGAAAAACTGATCTAAACTTTGATTTGTCATGTCTTTGAATTCTTCGATCAATAGCCTCGTCCTGTCATGACAATTGACCTACGACCAGCAGCACCGCTGAAATTAAGAAAGCCAAGAGGAAAATCGGGATGTACCACATGAACAACCCAGAGATCAAGAAAATGAAAAGGGTTAGAACGTCTAGCCAATCGTTCCTTGTGTTGGGGATCAACCCAAGATTGAAACCGGCTTTATGAAGTATGTATGCGAAGCCAAGTATATTGGCTGCGATGAGTAGAACGTTGAAGAATGTGGCTGGGAGCAACGCGCCTCCGATGGGTTTGGCTGTTTCCCCGAAAGGCACAGGCATTCCTCTATAGAACAACGGAAACAGCTCAATCGCTACGATCAAGTCCAAGCAGAGAATTCCGACAGTGCTTAAGATGATGATTAAATGAACCTTCTTGATATGCTATCCCATCCAGATATTCTTCAGCACTATCGAAGCCACTTGCAAATAAAAATCTACCGCCTCACAAACGCACGCTATGATGTAATGAGAAGAGCAAACAGCCGGTAAGCTTCGAGCAGGTCTTATGCGACCTCCACCACGCCCAAAGGCTGTAGGCTTCTGAGCTCACTGGCTTCAGAGATTGGATCTCCCCCGCCTTCAAACCGTTTTCGCGCATAATAAGGTGCACATCAAGTGGGACCAGTCAAGCTACCAAGTCTTCCAGAAACCCTGTCCAACTGACGGGGTCTTGAGAATGAATGTTTGAGTATTGGGTCAAGTAGATGTCCCCCAGGCAGAGCCTGGGGGCTCTTTGGCGCGTTAAGGTTCTTGTTCTGTCATTATGTACTGTCTCACAGTGGCGAGGTTCAAGCCGCCTACGCTATTGACGGCGTAGCCTCGTGTCCATAAGCTTCCTTGCCATAGATGCTTCTTCAGCTCTGGGAACTCTTCCAGTAGCGTCTTAGCGGTTATACTCTTCAAGGTTCGAACTGCTTCAACTATGCTTATTCGAGGAGGCAGGGAGACCAAGAGGTGTATGTGGTCTGGTGAAACCTTCAACGTGTCCACCTTGTAGCCATACTTGGCAGAGGCCTCCATGATTGTCTGCTTCGCTCTCTCACCAACCTTCCCATCCAGAACCTTCCGCCTATACTTGGGCGCCCAAACCAGATGGTAGAATAAGCTGTAGCTTGAGTGGGCGGCTGAATCCAACTCCTCCATACAGATCAGGTTCAGCTTGAAAGCTCATAAGATTGACGATGGGTGAATTCATCCCCCATGCAGAGCATGGGGGCTTTCTTCACCCATACCCGAAAGTAAAATCCCATGATCACCCCTGCCGTAACTGAAAGGGAGGCAAACAAGAATGTAAGTCGATTGTTCCTGAATGGAGAATCGGAAAACGTTACGACTAGAGGAGCGATCGGCAGTAGATATCTGGCAAAATGATCTATTGAAACAGCGACTCCCCAGCTCATTGACAAGATTGTGTAGTAACCTAGATGTACGATACAATACAGAATGACAAATGCAGCAATTAGATCAGTTGGGCGTGAAAAGCTTCTTCTGATTTTTGGAAAGAGAAATATTGCAGTGTAACCCAGCAAAAGCGATACTCCTGCCACCGCCTTGTAGACCATGTTTCTCAAGAGCAACAGATCCAGACGGAAGGCTATAGTCCCAGTTTTTGCAAAAAGATAGCCAATAGAATATGTTTCAGTGGTAAGATACTCGCCAAAAATAAGCCCGTTCAATACCCAGTAGACGACCACGAAGAGGGCGGGCGCCAAATAAGACGCGATATTTCGTCGACCCATTCCTCTCTTAATCATGTAGAGCGTGACGAAGGGAAAGATAAGTATTCCCGGATACCTTGAAAGATATGCCAAGGAGGAGAATACTCCTGCAAGAAACGCATCCATTCTTGAAACTTCTTCTTTTGATATGATCAAGAACGTAATGACCAAAAACGCCGTAAAGAGAGTCTCGGTCATGTGTTTGGCTGAGAGCCAAATCAGCAAAGGATTACTTGCGATGAGAACAGAAGAAAGTGCTGCCCTAGTTGGCGACTTGAACTGCTCAAGCGATAGATAATAGACCAGCACTGTTATGAGTAAAGTCGCTACAAGTGGCACTGCAACGAAGGATTGTTTGGCAATCCCGAATACCTTAAGAGGTATTGCCGTAAGGATCGACAGTAGTGGATAGGTCCTAGGAAACGCCTGACCCTTATAGAAGAGGTAACTTTGAATCGCGTAACTCCTCTCATCGATTATCGTGTTTACGTTGAGATGGTATGAAACGATGAACGTCAATGTAGAGATAACCAACGGGAGAATAAGTAAGGGCTCAAAGAACTTACTAATACCATTTCCGCCATTCAAGTGCGTAGAATTCTTTGTTCTGGAAGTAGGACTCATTTTTACACCAACGCATATCGATAACTTTTTGGTGATCAATTATAAATTGTCATCGACGCCTTTGACCATAGACTTGACCGACACGTTGCTAGGCGCCTCAGCGGGATGCCATTCTCTTCTATTCGGACTGAACTGTCAGAGATAATTCTTTATGTTCATTATGTTTTCTGTAATAGAGGTTAGGTTGCGGGTGGAAGTGGGAAAGCGTATGTTTGACGTTTGGTTCTGGTTGCCTATTGTATTGATAATCGTCATTGGGACGATCGGCGGCCTCTTGTTTAAGTATGGAACGAACGCGTTTGGTTCGATATCGCTTGAGCGCATGTTTGAGATTCAATTATCATCGAGGACATTCCTCTACTCGGGGATGATGTTGACAGGTGTGTTGCTGATAGTTTTCAGTGGCTATAGTCTTAGAGGTGAGTTCTTTGCGATGAGGTTCCTCTTCTCACCTTTGATTTTCTGCGCTCTAATAGCCTTGTTCATCTCCCGTCTATTGATCGGTGTTCCTTTGTCGGTGACTGGGCTGGGGAGATTGACGATTATATTGACGACTCTGGGCGCTGTCGCGACGGTGATTGCGAGCGCTATACTGTTTAAGGAGAGCTATCCTCCTCGAGTTGCCTTGGGCATCGCGCTAGGCATAGCTGCCATCGCCTTGATAGGCGAAGCATAAGAAATGGATCTCCGAAACCACCTTCTCTTTAGATCCTCTTTCAGATTTTGCTCGGCGTCTCATATACCTATGTAAGTGAGGTCTCACAGGATTAGTTTAAGGCCTTTCGGAAGGTTGTCTTCAGAGCCGACGACCCTCGCGTTCATCCCTATTAGGCTGTTGATGATTCGTTTAACAAGGCTTGAAGTTAGCTGAATGATTCTTTGTTGCTTGGGTAGTCGAAACCGTTTTCTAATCCGGAAGTTGACTATAATGGACTATATGGGTTGATGCTACCTTGGAGGTTGTAGTTACTTCAGCTCCGGGTCGTGCCTGTCTTTTTGGAGTGTGAGGTTCGGCTTAGCTGCCGCTTCACCCAAAAAACATATGGATTGGAATTGGGGCCCGGTCATACCTTATGCGACTGAAGCTTTTAGAAGCTACGCCAAAATTAGGTTGAAGACTGATGATAAGGTTTCTGTGAGGTCTTACGAGCCCTATAATGTTGAAGATAGGTATGGCTTGAAGGATCCTCTAACTTATCAAGGCGGAGATTTGGATTACGTTCGAGCTGTGATTAACACCTTCAGGAAGATGAAATACAGCCTTCAAGGTATGGATATTGAGTTAAAGACGACTATCCCAGTTGGAACGGGTCTGTCGTCTTCCGCAGCCCTCTGCGTTTCTGTAGCGCATGCAGTAAGTCTTGCTTCCGGGTTTAAGTTAGGTCCTGTTGAGCTGGCGAATATCGCGTATGTGGCTGAGGCTAAAGAGATTAAGACTGGTTGTGGCCAGATGGACCCACATTCATCAGCACAAGGCAGCCTATGCTATATCGATTGCTCTACTGAGCCTCCTAGGAAGATAGAGCGCTTAGAGCTGAAGAAGCCTTTCCCCATTGTTATAGGCGATACTGGTGTTCCTAGGAAGGCGAGTAGGGTTCTTCATTGGCTTGGCAGGAAGGTGAGGGAGAAGGACCCGGATATGCTTGAGGGCGTTAGAAAGATAATTGGTCTTGTGAATGAGGCTTGGCGTGAACTCAAGAAGCCTGATTGGAACCCTCAAAGGGTAGGCGGATACATGAATGAGAACCAGAGGCTTCTCAGAGAGTATCTTCGTGTTTCAACCTTCGAGATTGAAGAGTTGATCTATGCCGCCTTGAAGGCTGGGGCTTTGGGTGCGAAGCTTACGGGTGCTGGAGGCGGAGGATGCATAATAGTCTTTACGAGTCTTGAGGATCAATCGAAGGTTGCGAAGTCAATTGAAGACGCTGGTGGAAGGGCTTATCTAACAGATATCGCAAATGAGGGCGCTCGAATTGAAGACAATCACGTTTTCGGTGATATCAGATACCCCTTCGGACACATCTAAATCTCATCCGAGTCTATCTCTCAGAAGCCGGATATTCTTGGTTATAGCTTCGTATGGCGCGTCGATTTCTAGGACGACCGGGATTAGCGGTCTTGTTTCAAGCGTCTCCTCTAGTTTTCTGATTATGCGTTGATTCACTTTGTTCTTGAGATAGCTGCTATGATCCCATGGCGGTTGGCCTCCGGGCTTGAGGAAGCTTATGTGTATCTCTTTGATGTCCAGATTGTCTATATCGAGCTCGTCCAGTTTCCTCTTGAGGAAGAGCTCATAGTTGACTGCTGCGTGTCCTAGGTCGAGGAGGAGTGGAAAGATCTTGTTGATCTCTTTCAGCTCATTATCTGTCATGCCCAGTGCCGGAGACTCTTCGTTCCAGCCATAAATGTTCTCGATGATTATCTTTTCAATGGCGGTAAGCTTCTTACGGAAGATCTTGAGGTTCTCTATTCCTTCTTCAACCCCTATTCTATCTGTTACCTTGAATTCTTTCGGCCCGGGAATTTCTCCTAAGAGTCCTGCGTGGACGCTGTAGAGTTGATAGTTCATTCCGATAGCTTTCGCTCGATGCATCATTCTTGTGGCCATCTTTGCTGCTTCTATCGGTCGCTTGCAGGGGTTTAGCATAAAGTTTCTTTCTGAATTCTTCAGGAAAGGTAGACAATGGATTGTTCTGAAGGGTAATCTCCCAAGTTGATTAAGCATTTTCTTGGCATCTGTCATAGCTGAGATGCCTAGCTCAAGGAAGTCGACTTCATGTTTCTTGTTCAGTTTCTGCAGGTCGAGCAGACTATGTTTAGTAGTGGAGATTCCTAACTTCAAGGATTATATGACTCCTTCTCGTCGCGATATGCAGAGGCTTCTTTACAGAGGCCTATTTGTACCATGTTCTAGGTCAGGCAAGGTCTATCTTATCGCATGCTAGTTGTGGAGAATCTCCTACATCTGCGAGGTCTCATCCATTCCGCCGATTTAGCTGAGTTCTCTTTTAAGCTGACTTCACCTTCTCATATGTTCACGTAGGTCATGTCTCCGAGAACGAGTTTGAGGCCTTTCGGTACATTATCTTCAGTACTGATGACCTTCGCTCTTGTTCCGATTAGGCTGTCGATTATCCGTTTGCCGCAGTCTATGTAGGCGCTCTCCATCACTATCGAGTTTTCAATC
>Ga0315309_1001068_pt1 | contig 16512 bp, 39 predicted proteins | sample TDP4_MG_FD_203080 | JGI IMG/M metagenome (GOLD analysis project Ga0315309, IMG submission 203080) | Freshwater sediment microbial communities from Lake Towuti, South Sulawesi, Indonesia - TDP4 | ecosystem: Environmental > Aquatic > Freshwater > Lake > Sediment | place: Indonesia: South Sulawesi... | reverse complement strand
TGCGATGCCCCGCTGCAGCCACCAGGCAGGCCACCAGGGATATAGACAGACCTGAGCTTGGGAGGGTAGAATGGTTTAAATGTAGGCCGTAAAAGAGGAGTTTGTAACAGACGCAATTACTGGGTGTGATGCAAAATGATGCGAAATGAGGAGGTGAAACAAGATGGCTGTAAAGAAGATTACTGAAGAAGAGCTTATGAAGGAGTTGAAGAAACATGAAGAGTTCATTACGGCTGCTAGAACACAGTTGTCGGAGCGTGTGCCGTATTGGGAGAAGGAGTTGGCGGATGCAGAGGCCCGTGTTGCTGGGGCGAAGAGAATGCTGGTGTTGCTGAGAGGTGTACCGACAGCTGCAAAGGCACCTGGAGTGCCGAGAGGAAAGGGAGTAAGAGAAGAGTTTGAGAAGTGGTTCGATGCTTTACCGCATGGAGCCACCGTATCACTGAAACAGATGAGTGACGAGACGGGCATCCCCAGGGGCACGATCTGGGGTATCAAAGAGGCGCTGATAGAGGAAGGACTCATAAGCGAGGTTTCACGGGGAGTGTATAAGAAAGAATAAAGCAGGCGGAAAGAGGCCTGCTTCAGTTCTCCTTTTTTCCTTGGCACACGTGGTTCACAGTTTGGGGGAGTGGAGTAAGGTCGTGCCGATACCTGCTTTAGACGGCGGTGAAATATCCGCCACAACCCTTACTGTTTATGGGTTGAATGTAAAATGAGTAAGCAGGAAAAGACGAGTGGTGTGTATCGTGATGCAATCGAGAAACTACAGCAAATACAGGTTGGGCTGAAGGAGAAAGGCTGTAATGTGTGCATGTGCGTACCACCACCAACCACTGTCATACGTTTTAAGCCCAGCGACGAAGAGCCCCCAGAAGTCACCTATGACGGAGGCGACTTTGGATATTGGTGTGAAAAGTGTAAAGCACCAATCGTGCTTCTAAACGGGGATGCGTTTCCGAACGGATGGAGGTGAAGTAATTGAGAAGTCTAGAGGAAGAGGAAAGGAAATTAAGAGTTAAGGCGGGTATAGGTCTGGCTGTGTTCTTCATAGTTGGTTTGTTGTTGTGGTGGTGGTTCAGACGTTGAAAACTGTTGAAGAGGTTGAGAAGGAGAGGATTAAAGCTTTAGATGCGGTCATGAGTCAAGTGAAAGCCGTGGAGAAGGTTTATGATGTGGCACGTAAGCTGGTTCAGCGTGGAGTCAGTTGCCAAATATGTGCGGGTGAAGTATTCTTTCATGCTGGCTCTGAGGTGGCTAGGAAGATTTGCAGGGAATTTGGAGTGAAGTTTAAGAAGGAGCCTCATGGTGAGCACGTGGACTATATTGGGGAGTTAGATGGGGTTAAGATTACGTTGTTTGGGGAACTGCCACCTGGTTGTCGAGTAGAGTGGGAAGAGGTGGTGGTTCCTGAGCATAAGGAGAAGAAGGCGAAGGTGGTTTGCTCTAAATGAGTAAAGTTGAGGAGATTTGTTTAAGGTTAAGTCGTTGGAGGAGAAGGGCTGGCGTGAGAAAGCTGTCTGGGGACTGTGAGGCTCACTTTTCTCCACTCTCTCGGGTTTTACAGTCCCCAAACAGCCTCAACGCTGAGGAGGTGAAGGGTCGTGAAGAAGGTGTTGGTAGAAGTGTACGAAGACTGCAAACCATTGTTCTTCGGCTGGCACATTTGCATGAGAAACTGGTTCTAAGCCTGTGGAATCGTAGCGTGATACTGCTGCTGGTGCCTATTTTGGTCGTGCCAATAATACTACTGGTGGTTTTGATTAACTTACCACCAGTCATAAGTGCGGTCATAAGTGCTTTGCTGTGGTTTGGTTTCAGCTGCACCTTTGAGCTGAGGGTGAGAAGGTAAGTGTTCATCTTCCCCCTATTTAGTAGATGAGGTGGCGAGAAATGGCTGAACTGGCGTGTCTCAATGCTCAGGTGGTAAGACCTGTGGCGGGTAGCGATACCCTAGCACACAGCCTTTTAGCTATCCGAGCTAGCACACTTCGTCTGCCGTGTGCAGGGCTGTGCCTCAAAGTGACGGGTAGGACACATACGCGTAGCCTGTTCAGTTACACTCGAGGCCACCTCACAGTAAAAAGAGTTGAGCCCGGCTGTGTGAGGTGCTTGTATGAAGCTCTCCCCCCGACATTCTCCCCTTGGTTGCTGGGTCTCAACTCTTACAAAGGGTGGCAGAGGCATTGTTTTGGTGTGAGGTTTCCACATCTCTCCTTTCCATATTTCGGCGCTTCTGCTACCCTATATTTGGGGGTGGGGGTGGGTGATTGAGGTGGTGTACGTCTGTCGGACATGCGGAAAAAAGCGGGTTGCGTCGTATAAAGGCGCTAAGGTACCGGAGAAGTGTCGCAAGTGTGGCGGACTCTTGGTTAAGAAGGTGGTGGTCAAGTGAAAGACAAGAAGGTGGTTATGGTTTGCCCGAGGTGTAAGGCTAGGTTTGAGAAGGAGCAGGTTATCGTGATACACAAGGATGGCAGTACGAGTTTGAAACAGTATTTGCTTAAGAATTGTAAGGAGTGCGGGACTGGGCTGGTTAGGAGGGTGGAGAAGTGAGTGTTAAGTATAAGGAGCTGAGTTTCACGAATGAAGAGGAGAGGTTGAAGGCTGTTAGGCGTATAAAGGAGGACAGTGAAGTGTCGTTACCGGGTAAGAGAGTTGTGAGGATACGAAGAGAAACTTATAGGGTTAGTTTACATAACTTGAAAGGCCAATTTTTTTTGGTACACGAGCCACGAGCAGTAGAGTATTTGCCTAGAGTTTGGCTGGTTGTGATTCCTGGGTTTCAGTTATGCGAGATACCGATAGGCAAGCCTATGCAGGTTTGTAATCGGGTGGTGCGTGCTGTGGCTGTGGATGACAGCGAACTGGTTTACGTTTGCGCTTATCATGGGTCGGGCTTAAGGGTTTTTAGGGGAGAGTTTGTTAATCAGTTAAAGGCGGTGCCAAAGAGTTTGTGTGCAGGTTACTGTTCATATTGCATTAAGGTTAATGGGTTAAAGTATGATTGTAGGGCTTTCATGCCGTGCTTGTCGCTGGAGGAGGAAAGTAAGAGGAGGAGGCTGTTGAAAGGTATGAGTTTATTATGTTTAGAGGATTGGTGGTGGAGGCGTTATTTGAGGAGGCACGAGCTTGAGTGAGCCGAAGTTGACTGAGGTGACGATCTCGGTGCGGTTGCCGATTGAGGCGGCGGAGTTGGTTAAGAGGTTGTGTGAAGAGGAGATTGACGGGGTTAAGGTACTTACTAGGACGGATTCACAGGTTGCTAGAGAGGCGTTGGTTAGGGGGTTGAGAGAGATGATGAGAGAGAGGGGTATGATATGAAGACGACAAGAGAACTTTACTTAAGGTTAGTAGGCCTGTTTTTAGGTCAAACTAGTGACGATGTTCAGATGCAAAAAGACGTAAAACGGGTAATCGAAGAATGTTTTGGGAGGGGCGCTTGCGACCCCTGAGTAGGAGGTGATGTAGATGGGTGAGGAGCCGGTGTTTGAGTTGTTGTACGCACTAACAGAAAGTGATATGAGAAAAGATGAGTTGGGAAGACATAAGAAGATGTCTCTAAGCGAGGCGATACTTTTGGCTGAAAGGATGCTTCGTGGTTCCTACGTAATGGTAAAGATTGTGAAGGAGGTGAGAAAGTGAGTAGTGGAATAGTATTCAGTCCGGACAAGCTTAGCGAAGCAAAGAAAGACTTTCGTGGCGTTATCGTTGAAGCAGAGTATGGACTAGAACCATTTGGGTACAAGGGAAAGGTTGATATTCAGAGAAGAGAACAGTTAGCAGTGAAGATTAGGACGGATGCCTATGAAAAAGACCAGCTAGAGTGGTTTCCGCCCAGTGACAAGAAATTGACTAAATGGGCGTATTTGATCGAGGCGTTGGCGAACACGGGGGCTTTAAGAGATGTGGTTATCAAAGGAGAAAGCGATGAAGAGAGAATGCAGAGCTTTGCCAAGTCGTTGGTGGGCATGGAGTTTCGGTTCATGGAGAAGACAGGGCTGCCAAGTATTACGAAGGGAAGGGAGTTGGAGATCATATTGCCCGTGGAGTACCATGGAAAGAAAGAGGTTAGTCCAGTGACTGAGATTAGGGAAGAAGAGGTGGAGTTGTAAGTCTCGTGAAGGGCGCAGAGGGAAGTCGAAGAAAAGGAGTTCTGGGATGATGAGTGAGCTTCACCCGATAAAAGCACGGAAAGACCATACATGCGACTGGTGTGGAAACTCTGTCCCTAAAGGCACAACTTATTACGGCTACCATCAAATATCAACCTACCACACGACAGGGCCGGGAAGCCACAAAGGACACGACGCATGGGAGTTCGAGAACATCTGCCTCTGTCCTTCATGCTACAAGAAAAGAGATGCTTCCGGTCTGAAGTGTGAAACCTGTGGGCGTGAGATTGGGCTGCTCGAAGCCGTCCACACCGAAAAGAAGGATGTTTACTACGCAAGCGGAAAGCTGCTGAAACTTGGTCACTACATCAGAAAGTACGGCAATCCCGACCACATACGGCATCAAGACTGTCCAGGAGGAACTACCTAATGGGAAAGTGGGCTAACAAGATCGTGATGTTGGCTAGGAGGTGAAAAGTTGATAGAAGAAGAGGAAAAGGAAGAGGAAGAAGAGGAAGAAGAAGAGTGGTAATTAGTCGGCGGTTTAAGTCCGCCAAACCCCTAGTTTTTATGGGGTTTAAAGATGGTTGATAGAAAGCAGCTGCAGAGTTTGATTAAGGAGAAGGTGTTACTTATCGGTGAGACCGCAAGTGGTAAGACTTATACTGCGGTGAGGGTGGCTGAACACGTTGCTCTGCACGGGCGTATGGTTGTGTTTATAGACCCAGAGCGTGGGGCAGGGCGTGAGATGGAGTTGCTGAGTGATGAGGCGCTAGCGAATATAGAGTTTAAGGACGCACCTGAGTGGGAGAGTTTTAGAAAGGCTGTTTGGAGCAACGATAATTGTTTTCTTAAGATTGTGGATGGGTTGTCGGAGGCGTTTGTGGCTAGCAAGATGTGGATTGAAGATAGGGCTATTAGCCATGGCAAGTATATGGTCGGGGAGCATGAGCTGGAGATCAAGGATAAGGAGCTTTTCAGTCTTCCGTGGGAAGGGTCGGCAAAGGTGTATGACTTTATTAGGAAGATTTGCCATGAGCTGGTTAAACAGAGCCCGCATATTATGGTGACCATGCACTCCTTTGGTAAGACTGCTACTAAGGAGAGGTTGGAGACTGACGTATTCAGGAAGTTTGACACTATTATGGAGTTAAGGCGTAGAAGTGTTGAGCTACCAACACCGAGGCTGCAGTATGATGCGGTTTTGAAGAAGCATAGGGGTAGGCCGTTTGAGGCTTTTGTGTCTTTTACAGGCCATGTGGAGAAGCTTAAGGAATTGTTTGGTAGGAGGATGAGTATTTGAAGTGTGTGGTTGACGCAAAGATTTGGCAAACTATAAGCTTGATGTTGGCAAAGATGAGGGTCGAAGTTGCTTTCAAGTTTAGAGAGGAGGGGTTAGATATTAGGCAAATGGATAGTAGCCGTACGATAATGGTTCACCTCATTTTGCCAAAGGAGGTGTGGAAAGAGTATACGCCTTTAGATAGGCCGATATTGCTTGACGTTCAGGAAATGAAGAAGTACTTGAGAAGCGTAAAAACTGCTGAGTCTATTGTGCTGAGTGCGGATTTGGGTAGAGAGTCTAAGCTGATGATGGGTGTAAGAGGAAAGTATGGGTTCAGAAATTTTGGGCTTGCGGTAATGGAGCCATCAGAAGAAAATAAAGACCCACCAGTGGTTAGGAAGTTTGTTTCTGATGTGAAAGTAAAGGTGGCTTCACAGGCATTGGCTGAGGCTGCTGCGGATGCAAAGGTTGTTGCTGGAGACGAAGGATTCTTTGCTATAGAGGCAAGGTCTAAGCCTGAGAGGTTCGTGGTATGGGCTATGGAGGAAGGAACTTTTAGGTCAAGCTGGTATGATTTCCATGAAGATTTAAGCCTAATGGAGATGGAGTGCAATGCAGACAAGATTAGGTCGGCTTATGGAGTACCCCACATTGAAGTTGTGTTAAGCGGTAGAGCCTTAAGTAATGTTGTGCTCATTGAGTACGCAGAGGATTTCCCGGCAAAATTTACTTACCAGCTAGCTTTTCCTGGTAAGCTAGAGTTTGTGATTGCACCACGCGTATTTAAGGGGTGAGTTTATGCTTGGGTGTTTGGAGAAGGAATGTAGAAGTTGCGAGTGGCATGTAGTAAAGGACTCTGTGCTGGACTGTAATGTCAAGAATAGACTGGGGTTAGCTGAGCCTGTGCTTGGAAGTTTTGCTTCAAGTGAGAGTAACAAGCAGGTGTTGGAGAGGAAACTTGAAAGTAAAAAGAAGGAAGTTGAGGATATGGAGAAAGCTTTAAAAGAGACGGAGGTGAGTGAAAATGCCGGTGTGTCCTAGGTGCCGCGACGCTTTATTAGTTCAAAGCGGAATGCCGGATTTGTTTTATTGTAGTACATGCTTCAGGCTTGGCATAAGATTTAGGCTGGTTGAGGAGAAGATATGCGTCAATTGTGGAAGATATTCAGAGCTGTTGCCGCTGTTGCCGAATGGGTTATGTCAAGATTGTGCAAGAAAGATGGCTAACAAGGAGGTGAAGTAATGGGTAAGGTGCATATCTATAAGTGTGAGTTTCACGGAGAGTTTGAGTTTACAGAAGAGGTGGAAGAGGCTCACTGCCCTAGATGTGGAGCTAAAATGAGTAAGACTGGTGAATATGAGGAGAAGTAGATGTTGGACTATGACGAGCTGTTCTATAAGTTTGTAGCTGATGAGGGCTCAGGCTTTACCATGATGGTAATGCAAGATACACTACGCTTTAACGATAAGTGGCCTAGGATAGATAAGGAAGAGGTAGCTGGTTGCTTTCGTAAGGTGATGGAGTTTTTGAGGGTTAATAAAGGCCCAATTACGCCACAATTACTAGAATTAGAAGAAGTAGCTAAGATGTTAAGTAAGGTAAGGATGGTTCGCTTGTATGCCCATGAGGATTAGACCGTCGCCGCAGCCTTGTTTAATGGATTACTTGTGGGCTCACCCCGCAGGTGTAACCAGGAGTGAGGCGGCTGTTCACTGCAGTATTACTTATTGGTCGGCAAGGTATTGGCTGGACAGAAAGGTTGCTTTGGGTATGTGTAGGGTGGAGAGAATATGGACTATAAGACACTTTGTTAGGAGGGTAATATACTACCCGATTATACCGGTTAAGGAGATGGTTGACGTTACTATTGTTATATACAGTGTTTGCACTGGAAAGAAGAAGGAGTATGAGTATAGGTTTCAAGGTTTCTATGATGTGGACGCACTCAGAAATGTAGAGACTGGTGTTATAGATTATAGTGCTGAGTTGACTGTAAACCAGATTGGTGAGTGTCTAATGGATTTTAGGCTGAGGTGGGGATGGCTCCCGTACGGTGTACCCGCACCGGGAGTTGATGAGCCGGTGTGGGTGGAGACAAGTGAGTTTGAGAGGATAGATGAGCCTAGAGGAGCAAGTTGTAAGGGGTTAAGTAAGATTGAGTGGGGCGAAGAGGTGTATTTTGGTCGCATATTAGAAATAATCTATAGACCTACAGATGAGGAGAAGGAGGCTTTTAAGAAGCATGTCGGTCGTAGTTGAAGAGTACGCTAAGCATTGCCCCAAGTGTGGGTCTCGCATGGCCTACGTAAAGAAGTATTGTGGGTGCAAATACTGGCTTTGCCAGAATGAGGGGTGTGCCTTTAAGATTACTGAGAAAGTTTGTAGAATGCACTTAGCGGAGATGTTGAAATGAGAAAAAAAGATTCTATGACTCTTAAGCGAACGATTCCAGATTTTTTAAAACCTTTTATAAACAAGAAGTTAACCTTTGAACAAGCAAAAGGATTATGCTTCAGAGCATTCGATGGTAGATGCGACTGGCATAACTGTGCGGTATGGATGGATTATGTTTGCTTATGTGACTTTAAAACTGGAATGACTCCTCATTCAGTTGGAGCGAGTGTAGAATGCACTTAGCGGAGATGTTGAAATGAGAGAAAAAGATTTGGTGCACATTAAAGTTTGGAATCTTAAAAAGCATGTAGAAGCATTGGACAAACTATATAGTCCTAAGATTAATCTTTTCCCGATAACAGAGGTTTTGGATTTTCTGAGTCCCAATTGGAGAGAAGCTACTTCTCCAATTGACCTTAAAGTAAGAATAATTTGTGAAATTACAGAAAGGATCCCTAATTTTTTTAAAGGTGAAAAAACTTGTCCCCTACAGTTTTTGTAATATGTTCTAGGTGTGGCTACGAATATAATCCCCGAATTCACGCTAAATGTCCAAGATGTGGAGGAACCATAATATCTGCGGTTAGGTGTTAAAGGGTGGGGTGGTTAGATGAGAAGGCATAGGCTTATGCTGGATTATGATGGGTGTAAGGCTGAGGAAGTTGTGGCTGATGTAACTAGGCTTAGAGATAAGCATCCAGAACTGGGCATTTTTTTGGTAGAACCGTCGGATGGTGGGTGGCACGTAGAGTTTCCTAAGTCGGAGCTGGAGTGGAATAAGGTTTTAGTTATAGCTGAGGAGAGTAATTGTGATAAGAAGTGGCTTGCTTATAGTAGGAAGTATGGGTGTTTTGCGGTAAATACTCAGATTAGTAAGAGTTTACAGCCAAAGGCTGAGGTTGTGAATCCACCGGTTGAATCTGTTGAAAGCCCTGTTAGTTTAATAGTTACACCAATAGATAGTTTTAACCTTAGGTGTTGCGTAAGGCTGTGTGGAAGTATTAAAGACGATGAGTGGGTTTGGAGAGAGTATACACCTTTATGGGATATGAAGACTAGAGTGAAGGTTGGGTGTAGAGATGAGTCTCAGGCTATAAGGAGGCTTAAATGGTTGTCTGAGAGGATAAAGGCTAAGTTTGAAATTAGTTATTAAAGAGTGGTTGGATGAAAATGGGTAGACAGACTAAGTTCTTTGAAGATGAAGAAACATGGCATATCTGCAACAGCTTAACTTTAGATGAGGCGAATGCTTTAGCTTTTAAAGTGATTAGTCTAGTGGATGCACACCTAAATCCTATTGAAGTGGTGGGAAGTGTAAGAAGAAGAAAACCGATAGTGAAAGATATAGATTTTGTTGGAGTCGGAACTGTGCAGCGGTGGAATTTAGCTAAGAAGTCGTTGGTATGTATGCTAGATACTAAGGTTAAGATGGAGGGCCCAAAGATTCTTAGGATGCTTGTGCCTTTTGTTAGAGGATACGTTCAGATAGACTTGTATAGGGCTACGGAGGATACTTATGGAGTGCTGAAGTTGATTAGGACTGGTAGTGCTGAGCATAACGTATGGCTGGCTAGTAGGGCTATTAAGAAGGGAATGAGGTTGCTTTACAGCGAAGGCTTGGTTGACGGGTCTGGTAAGGTGGTTGCTGGTAGAGAGGAGAGGGAAGTATTTGAGGCACTTGGGCTTGAGTATGTGATACCATCTGAGAGGGAGATTGTAAGAGGAAAGCCGGTGTGGTTGAGATGAGAGAAATAAAAGACGGCACCAGATTTACAAACAGTCATTGGAAAGCGGTGGGTTCTAAGAAACCTATAATCTGTATAGACTTTGACCATACAATAACTACAAAGTGTTTGGCTTGCAGTGACGGTCTTGAAGGCAATGCATTACAAGTAGGCGCAAAAGAGGCTATTATTGAGCTTAGTAAAGACTTCCAGATTTATATTTATACTGGAAGTAAAAAGTATATTAAAGCAGGTAATCCCATACAACGGTCTGTAAGCGATATTAAAAGGTTTCTTGTAAATAATGAGATACCTTTTGATAAAATCTTGCAGACAAAACCGCCCGCCTGTTTTATTATAGACGACCGGGCTGTTCATCATGCTTCATGGGCTCAAACTCTTAGTGAGATTAAGTTGAGGATGAAACTATGACTTACAAAGAAACTTTTAAGTTGAAAACAGACGATACAGTTCTTGTGGAAACTATCGTTGTTTTTAGAGGGCTTTACTGGTATAACTTGGATTTTTGGCATCCTAAGATGAGGTATGAAGACGGCGAACCTTACGTAAAGGGGCTAGTCAACTTTGTTATGAGGTTTCCCAAATGACTTATAAGATAACGATTTATGGGAAGAAGATTAAGACTGAGGAGTTTGAGGATATACAAGAGCTGATTAATGAAGTTCATTACTTGCTAGAGTATAAGTTGAAGAAGGGGAAGATAACTGGGTTTCACGTGAGCGTGAAGTAGATGAAGAGGGAGTGTGCTATATGTGGTGCAGTGTTTGAGACTGAAGACCCAGAGCAGGATGTTTGCCCAGATTGTGAAATTGAAGAAGAATTAGCTGATTTTGACAGTTATGGTGAAGTAATATGGTAAAGGTATATAGAAATGTTACAGTTGAGAATAAGGTTAGGGATATGCTTAGGTATAAGAAGAAGGTGCCGGTGAAGGGTTACGCGGTTACCATGCTTACTTGTTGTTCAAGGAAGACTTATTTTGGTAAGCTTGGGTTATCAGAGTTACCACCAGAAGGTAGAGAGTTAGTGTTTACTAGAGGCAAGGCCCATCATGAGGTGTTAGAAGTGTTTAGGCCGAATGAGGTTCGGGTTAGTAGAGATGGGATTAAAGGAGATATAGACATGATAGGTAATAGAGTAACTGAGATATTCACAACTAATCTTAGTAGCACAAAGGTTAAGGTTGAGGAGGACGTGCCAAAGGTCTTTGCGATGAAGACTAAACAGTTGAAGGCGTATCTGTATATGGTAGGTGAAGTTGAAGGCGACCTGATGGTTTTCTTTCTATTTGGGGATTACACTAGACTAAAGGTTTTGCCTGGTGGAAAGGTGCGTTATACGGGTGCAACGCCGGAGTTAAAAGACTGGACTATGGTTTTTGAAGAGAAAGAGTTGACTAGTAATTGGAAGGAGTTATTGGCTAAGAGGGATTTTATAGAGGATTGCTTGAAAAGTCCTGTTCCAGAAGCGGTTTTGGCTTTGACCACCAGTATTCGAGATTTGTGGGTTAAGTGGAGGGATGGGCGTTTGGGAAATGAGGTGGTTGAGTTAATGGCTAGGCGTAAGCTTTTTAATGAACACTCAAGTATACCGGACTGGGTTGGAGAAAAGTTTGAGTGTAAACAGTGCGGGTATGCTTATATTTGTCCTGAATATAATGAAGAAGTATCAAGGTTGTAATATAGATGTGGAATGTGGAGGTGGCTAGAATATGAGTGGTGGATATGAACTATTACCTGGGGGTATACCTACCCAAGAGATTGTAGAGCAAGTTATGAAAGAGTTTGGTGTGGATGAGAAGACGGCGGAGAGGATAATAGCTTTTATTAATGCGGTTGCTTTGAGGAAGATGGAGAAGTGGGTCGCAAACTTTCGTAAGTTACAGAAACAGAAAGCTGGTGATATATACGGGTTGACTAGAAGGTTAAAGAGGGGAGATAAAACTGTTGTAAATGAGATTGAGAAGAGGATACTGGAGTTATGCGTGGAGGGTTGACAGGCATGAGTAGGTTCTATAAAGTTGTCATAGGAGATTCTCGCTCAATGAAAGAGGTAGAGGACAACTCAGTTAGATTGGTTGTTACATCTCCCCCATATTGGCAAGTGGTTCAGTATTCTGAACAGCAAGGAGACATATCGAATATCAGGGATAGACGAGCGTTCTTTGATGAAATTGGTAAGGTTTGGGCTGAGTGTAAGAGGGTGTTAGAGCCTGGTGGGGTACTGGTGGTGAACTGGCAAGACCTTATTGTGGGTAGTAAGGTATATGGGTACCCTAGAGAGATTTGTGTCGCTGGGGACATGTGCGAGAGTGTGGAGAGAAATGGGCTTATACTTATAAGTAGATGGGTTTGGTATAAGACCAAGTATGGGGCTGGGGTGGTTAGGGCTAGATATACCACTTTTGGGAATCTGGTCGAGGGTAATATACCTAGGGCTTTTGGCAACTGGGAGTACTGCTTTGCTTTTATGAAGAGAGACCCGTTTGATAGGCATAGAACTTTGGATTTTACTAGGGAGCAGTGGATGAGGTGGAATAGTGGAGTATGGTATATAGAAGCTAGTGTAAGCTCGGGTTCATGTGAGGTTCTAGAAGGCGGTGCAGTGTTTCCAGTTGAGTTGCCTAGGAGGTTTATAAAGATTTATAGCTTGCCTGGTGAGGTTGTACTAGACCCATTTTTGGGTACTGGGACGACTATGTTAGCTGCTTTTGAGCTTGGTAGAAGCTGTATTGGTTATGAGGTGAGAAAAGAAATGTTGCAGACTATAAAGAAGAAAGTAGGATTCGGAACCCAACCTTTGGATGAAGAAGTGGAGTGGAAAGTAATTGGTGAGTGATATATACAACCTAGCTGGATATGAGAGGGTGGCTTGAAGCAGCTATAGACGTGGGAGGTGATGGAATGATATTAATAAAAGCCATAGTAAAGAACGTAGACATCTACTTAGACCACCCAGAGTCACCAGTGTATAACCCAAATTACGCAGAAAACCAAATAAAAGATATGCTTAGATATGACGGTGGAACTATAATAACCAAGTGGAGAGTGGGTAACGAAGTCCACTTTGAGATAAAATGTTCTTGGTATCACCCAGAAAGATGGCGTAGCTTCGGAATCGAAACTAGAATAATATAGGAGGTGATGGAATGAGTAATAAAAAACGAGATGAAATAAAGAGTTTAATGGGCACGGCTTTGCGAGATGCCAAAGGTATAGTGAAAGTCAGCAGGCACTGCTTTAACTGTAAATTAGGTGAAGATATAGGTGTTGCCCATATAGCTTCTATTTTGTTTCAGGTGTATATGGCCGAAGTTAGATAGATAAAGTGGAGGTGATAGAATGATAATAGAAGATGTGTCAATAGTAATAGCTCTAATAGCTCTCTTTGATGCCATAGCTTGCCTAGTCAAGCTACATCAAATAGAAAGGCGTATAGACAATCTTGTCTATCATAACCAATTACGTGAGAAGAGGAGGTGATGTAGTGCCAAGAACCCCCATGGATGAGCAGGCTTACATAGACCAGATTAATTGTGGTGGGCCAAGGTATTGTAGTAAAAAGCACATGAACGGTGTTAACGCTAAGATATGCTGGAAGTGTGGTGAGAAGCTTGTTCGATAAGCAAGAGGTATTGAACGCTTTTCCAGCACCAGAGTTTAGGGAGTATCAAGAGCTAACGCTTATTAAGATGGCTGAAGGGTTTAATTCGGGTGTTAAGGCTGTACTTATTGACGCACCAACTGGATTTGGCAAAAGTCTAGTGAACACTGTTTGGTGTAGATTAACAAAGAGTTTCTATGCTACGCCACAGCTAGCGTTAATAGACCAGATTAGAGAGGATAAGTTTATAGGTAAGTGTTTTGCTGAGATTAAAGGTAGACAGAACTATGATTGTGCGTATGACCCAGCTGCGTCTTGTGCTAACGGCGTGTGTTACCGCAATAAAAAGTTTAAGGAGTGCAAACGAGATGTGCAGTGTCCATACTGGGTAAAGAAGTTGGATGCTTTAAATAGTAATGCGGTACTGTGCAGCTTTGCGTATTTACTGCTTGAAGGGCAAGCTGAAACGCCGTATTCATTTGGTAGAAGAAACTTGCTTATACTAGACGAAGCACACGACATAGACCACTATGCTATAGGCCATGTGGACTTAATAGTGTCGCCTAGAACTATACCAAAAGAGGTTTACCACAAGGTAGATAAGGGTATAGGAGATTTCAAGAGTATATGGGAGGTGCGTGACTTCATAGGTAAAGTTACGCTTGATTGCCATAGGTTAGCTGAAGAATATGCTGAGATGGCTTTAAACACAACATTGGGCGTCGAAGAAGGTAAAGATATGAGGAAAGCTGAGGATTTCATATCTAAAGCTGAAAGGTTCATGGACTTGTCTAGTAAGCAAGAGTGGATATGGGAGATTAAGTATATACAGACCAGTGAAGGTATGAGAAAGAAGTTAATTGTAAGTCCGCTTTATGCTAGACTACTTATGCCTGATATGGTTTGGAATAAGGCAGATAGTTTCATAATTTCTTCGGCAACAATACTTGACGCAAAGAGGTTTGTTGAGGAGACTGGCTTGGACTTAGTAATGGGTGGAGATGAGATTTTACACCTTAAGATACCGAGTACATTTCCACCAGAGAATAGGCCTATAGTGGATATGTCTACCGGTAAGATGACTTACAAAACCCGTAGTAGCACGCTTCCTAAGCTTGTTAAGCAGCTTGAGCGTATAATAGATATAGAGAGTGAAAAGAATATAGCGGTACACTGTAATAGCTATGATTTAGCAATAGCAGTAGAAAATCTTATAGATGGTAAGTACCACCTTAAAATGATAGTACATACACCAGAAGACAGAGAGGAGGCTTTACGCCTTTGGAAGAATAGTAAGGGAAAGGTGTTTCTAGCGGTGGCTTTTGAAGAGGGGCAAGATTGGAAGGGAGAGATATGCGGAGCTCAAGTATTCATAAAGACTCCTTTTCCAGATATCAAAGACCGCCGTGTAGAACGTAGGCTTCAACTTAAAGACTGGAGGTGGTATTATCTAGCTGCGTTGAGAAAGACAATACAGGCTTATGGAAGAGCAGTGCGTAGTCCAACTGAAAAGAAGACTTTTTACGTGCTGGACTCATCTTTCTGGGATTTAATGAGAAGAACAAAGCAGGTAATACCAGGTTGGTTTAGAGACGCATTGCCTGAGAACTGGGAGAAATTATAGGAGGTGAGAACTTAGACCAATTAGTTTTGACGTTGATAGCAGCAGCACTTAACGGTGTTTGTATTGCTATAGGCATGATGATAGGCACCAGACTAACTGGAGATGTAGTTGAAAAGAAGCTTAAAAAGATTTTGGATGAAAGCCCAACAGCGAAAAGCCTAAAGAAGTTTGTAGGAACAGCAGATAAAATGCTTGTAGAGGGTAGGGTTAATTCACTGATAACAACAGTAACGAAGTTTTTTGAAGAGGCAACCATGTTAGTGAGTAGCCCTGAGGCGAAGAACTTCTTTAAGAATGTTACAGAGCTAATGAAGGAGTTTTCTACTAGTGGTGAGGATAAAAGAGTAGAGTTTAAGATGCCTAAGAGAAGAAGAGTTAAGAAGAGCTGAGAAGAGAGAGTGGGTATACCTAGCGATAGGGTCTCACCTTGAAGAGGGGTTTCTTATAATACACACACGCCTTCAACCTCACCACCTCTCAGTGGCTCTTGTCCGGCGTACCCTCCTCCGGAATCTCCTCCTTATGGATTCCCTGTCCGGTATCCTTTGGCCTCGCATTTGTCGCAGAGTACGCTTCCACCCACGCCTAGCCATTCGAGTCGGCTACGAGGACTCAAGTCATTGCCCGGCCCCACTCTTTCCTGAAATCTTGGGGTGGGGCTACTTGATTTCCCGCTCTCGCCGTAGCTACAACTGCCCTTTTCTTCAAGCGGTAGAAGAAAGGCTCACGTCTCATACGTGAGTTACCACGAAACAGTGGTATAGATAAGCTGTTGTTACCGTTCATATTACCACTTTCTTTAACATCAAACTTACCACCCAACAACTAGTTGTAGGCGACTTAAAAAAAGTCAACCTACAGGGCCCTAGTTAAACGAACCTTATGGTTCGCTCAATATGTGGTTGTATCTGTTACAAACCCCTCTCATTTATAGTTCACCTACTCTTAAGCTTGAAATATTGGGCTATTCCTTGTAGGGCAGCCGAATGTCTAGCTTCGTCTGCAGCTATTTTTCTCAACACCTCAGCCTGAACAGGTAAACCTAGAGCTTCTGCCATTCTTGAGGCTTCTGCATAATCGCTGCCTGCCTTGTTCTCATCAAATATAGAGTCCATGATAAACTTGGCGTATCTACGACATAGTTCTTCACGCTCCGCCTCAGCTTTTTCTTTGGCCTCTCTTTCTTTTCTCATAAGCTCCTCAGTCTCTTCGAACTCGTCTTTTGCCTTTGGAATAGGCTTGAAGTATTTGAGCTTCTCAAGTTCTTTGCGTCTTCTTTCTTCTTCAACTCTTTCCCAATAGGTCATTTTACCTCACCTCCATTTCCTCCATTTTTCAGCCCGAGAAGAGGGGCGTGAAGGAAGGGAGAAAGGAGAATTTGAAACCGGTTTTCCCCTCTTACTCGGGATTCTGAGGTTTAAGTCTAGAATTGATAGCACTTGCTGGATGTTTAAGCCTGCCTTGACAGGAGGAGGAGCAGGCACGGTATACCAGACTATGAGCTGACTAGTGTAAGGATACTCTAACGAGCGTAGTCTAGCCGCAGTATCATCATCGCCTTCTTCGTGAACGCCCAGACTGAACCTGTCTACGGCAGCCTTAGCATTCTGAACATCATCACAAACCGTTCCACCCAAAGTAAACAGTTTTTCTCCAGTCGTCCTCAGCTCAGTGCTATCATCAATGTAAGGCGACCCAGCGGCGCACCGAGCGTACAATGTCGTACCAGGGTCGCCAGCTGGGTT
>Ga0315309_1001067_pt1 | contig 16520 bp, 12 predicted proteins | sample TDP4_MG_FD_203080 | JGI IMG/M metagenome (GOLD analysis project Ga0315309, IMG submission 203080) | Freshwater sediment microbial communities from Lake Towuti, South Sulawesi, Indonesia - TDP4 | ecosystem: Environmental > Aquatic > Freshwater > Lake > Sediment | place: Indonesia: South Sulawesi... | reverse complement strand
TTTCTTCGGACACCCATGGGACATGAGTATTTGGACAACCGTAGGACGCCAAACCATCGAACAACACATCAATGTCTACGAAGCCAATGACGTGGACTACCCCTGGGGTTATTACACATACCCCCCTGTCTGGCTGGGGTGGTGCGCAACAGCGTACATCTTGACCGTGTCCTTTCAGAGCCTGGAGGCCTACGTAGCGGCGATAAAGCTTCCCGTCGTTCTAGCTGACATCGCCATAGGGATTCTCATCTGGAAAATTATGGTGGACCGCCAAAGAGACGACAAGAAAGCTTTGCTTGCTATGTCTTTGTGGCTGTTCAACCCTGTTACGTTCTGCATCTCGGCTTTCTGGGGCATGTTTGACTCATTGGCTATCCTCTTTGCTCTCCTCGGACTTTACTGCTTCTGGAATCGAAGATACTCATGGGCTGGATTCTTCCTAGGAGTCGGGGCGGCCGTGAAGATCTTCCCCGGATTTCTTCTCATGGCAACCATTCCTCTGCTCGTCAACCGCGCTCGGCTGAAATCTTCCAGGGTCCTCTCGAGACACATACTGCCTTTTATCTCATTTCCGTTGCTTGTATCGATCCCGTACCTTGGAGATCCCCTCGCCTATGTGAACGCTTTGCTCAAGCATTTCGGGCAGGTGGGGCAGTTCACGTACTGGGCGTTCCTATCGTCTATAGTGAACATCCAGATCCTTGGAGCCGTTGCCATGGTGATCATGCTGTTCATAGCGTTCGTCTGTTACCGCCGAGCCAACAAGATGTTCGAAGATCCTCACCACGGCATATATCTGCTATCGTTCCTGGTCGTCCTGGCTTTCCTCGTTACATCAACCAAGGTCAACGTGCAGTATGTGACGTGGGTTCTTCCGCTCATGATAATCGACTATTTCCAGAGAGGAGACGTGAAGATCAAGAACTTCTTCTTCACACTGGTGATCGCCGCGATGGGGTGGATCGTCGTCGCTCTTCCGATGGTAAGCTTCTTCAGCTTGGACATGATCGGGAAGGTCTCCGAACCTCGCCCTCAGTTCTTCGGCCTCATCGGAGCGGGCGCTCTCCTGTTCGTTCTATACTGGACCGAAGGCGTGGTGTCTGTCCTGTCGAGGTTCATCGGTATCCGGCGCCAGGTTCTCAGCCGACGCATCAGGTTTCTCGGCGCGTTCTTAATCGCGGCTCTCTTGGTGTTTGTTGTCGTGTATCCTACGCCGAGCGGGGTGGTTCTTCCGCGCGGAAGGATACGCATCGGAGTCCCAGAGAGCCTAGACTCGGCCTTCAGACCGGAACCCGGGTACGACGCGGCCGAGTTTCGATCCAAGTACAACCTGACGCACGTTGTTCTGCCCTTTGGACCCGACTTCGTGAACACGTACTCGGCATTCAACGCTTCAGCTGGGATATCGAGATATTTCAGATACAAACTCGGCGCCTATGAGTGGACCCAGGGGGACTTGTTGTCTCTGACAGGGACTTTGCATGCTTCCCAGTATCGGGTGGTCTTGGGAATCTTCCTGCAAACCAAGATGATTGATGTGCATCTGGGTTTCCAGGGATACGAGTCTGGTTGGTTGCTAAATCGTCACCCGGAGGTGCTCAACGAGCGTGGAGAGATTGTTTTCAACGCGACCTTGGAAGACGATGCTGATTATGGAATTATCAAGGGAGAGACTTACGCCGAGTATTTCACAGACAGGACGATCCACATAATCAATGACTTCAAGATGGACGGACTATGCCTGATGGACTGGTCAACCGACACGAGTTCCATTCCAGCCGCAACGTTTCAAAGCATCACGGACCTGCTGGAGACCCTTTCTCCACGGCTCAAGGAAAACGGCAGCTTGCTGGTTGTTGAGGACGCTGGGGACGCTCAGCCCCACGCCCAGTACCAGGGGATGATCAATTTGGCCGACTACTTCTTATTGAAGACGTCTCCATGGATCAGTTCTGTATTCTACATGAAGCAGAATAGGACGTTAGAGGACTATCTCTTCTACATCGATCAAACCCTACAGGCGACTCCACACCATCTTCAGGGAAAACTCCTGTTCGGAGTCCACACTCAGGATTTCTCTCGAGGATGGCTCACACCTGCTCCCGTTCTTCAACAAGAGATCAACAAGTTCAGCGAATCCCTACCCGAAGGTGGATACGTGATCTATCATACCAACAAGTATCTTCCTTACCGCTTGACCGCATCACATCTCTCTGCCCCGTCTTGAGCAATAGGCGCACACCTCCGCAGAATCTAGTCGCCTGCCACGGCAAGTTCGTAGACGCGAACATGAAGACCATAGGTATTAGTATCAACCCCTCCATCGATCAAACATCCCAAGAATCGATCGATTTTGTCAGCTTGCCACTAACTCGCCTTCTCATCGCGCATGGGTCAGTCGAGACGCCCCATGGAAAGCGAGAACACTCGTTGAAAGGACGAAGATCGCTGCTTGAAACTCTTTAAACAACCAGGAAGCAGAAGCCAGCTTAACCCCGTCGGTCCACCGACGAAATCACTTCTCTAACCACTTGTGGTCTCGGGTCCCTCATAATTCTCCAGAGCGAGCGGCAGCGTTTCTTCTGTTTGTCCGCCGCGGCATCAATGTTCGCCGAGATTCGCTGCAGATGCTTCAACGCCAAGTCTAGATCGGAGAAATGGGTTACCAGCCCCCTTCTGCTGAGGTATTCCAACACAGTCAGCCTGGGGCCTGGGAAGATGGAAATCGCTGGAACCCCAAGAAGGGCTGCTTCCTGGGTCATGGTTCCGCCTCCTCCTATGAAGAGTGAGGAGAAACGAATCAGGCTGGTTCCGTCCACCACTCTATCGATCAATGAGATTTCCTTGTTGAGTCTTCTAAAGACTTTGGCTTGCCTCGAGTACCTAGTCATCATGACTATCCTGTGGTCGGGAAAAACCGAAGGTAGCTCTTGAACAAAATTCATGATCTTTGAGCCACTGGAGTTCTCCGCCCTCAGGAGGTAGGAGGCAAGTGTCTCGGGAAGCCTAACCAAGACATACTGATCCTCTTTGAGCCGCAAATCTTGTAGAACGGATTTTCTTGGAGAAAAGTCCGTCAACCAAAAGACCGGGTCCAACGACTTGTGGTACCTGATGTGAGAGCGTGCTATGCCATGCTTGCTCCACTCCTCGAACCTGATGATCCAGGGAGAGAAGAGAAGTCTAGTAACTGGTAGACACAAAGGAAACACCGGTGAGTGAGGGGAATCTGATATGCAGAAATGTGGAAAGGCAAGCCCATAGGCGATCCTCGCTGCTTCAGGCGAACCTCCAGATATGGCGGCGTCAGGTTTCTCTCGGGACACACGCTCTAGAAGTTTCTTCGATCTGAGGATGCTTGCTTGCAGTTTGCCTCTTAACGAACCTCCGCCGAATTCCCCCACGATCTCCGCGTCAGCATTCAGCAATTGTATTAAAGGCAGAACCTGTTCATAGTCTCTAGAGGTAAGCCAAACATCCACTCTCCGCTTCTTGAATTCATTCTTTAGGGAATGAAAGAGCAACAACTGCTTCGGGGTCAGAGCGTCAAACCAGATCTTCACCCGTAACTACCACGGCGAGACTTAGTTTAGGGTATATATACCGATTTCTCGAGCAGCCCGGGGGTGTCTCGGACACGGCTGATTTGGCAGCTGCGGTGGCCGGATACCTCCTCGAAGTGGTTGCAACTATGGTGATGGTCCCCAGCGGCGGTCGCCGCTGGACGTCTCCTATCTTGGTCCTTCTTATATGGTACCTCTTCAAACCTAATTCCGAGCAGAAAGTGCAATGGAGAGGACTTGATGACTAAGGAGCTTCTCTTTATCGACACCTCCCTCGATGGAGTCTCGCTAGCGTTTCAGGCGGCGCTGGGGGATTTCAAGATAGTCTATTCTTCACCCAATGAATACGTTTTGTCAATAATAAGAAAGGGAAAGGCACCGGGGGTCCCCAGGAAAACTCAGCTAGAGCTGATCTCAGAGGAAAGGATCTCGACTGCGACGGATGTTCAGAAAGCCGTTGGAAGTCATGACATCATGGTCGTGACGAGAGATGCCCACTCACTGGAAGGAGACAGCCGCACGGAGTTGAATACCCTATGCAAACTCGTGGGCTCCGCTGTGAGGAGAGATTCCCTGATAATCTACAGCGGTGTATCTCTTCCCGGGACGGTGGAGAGCGTGGTAATTGAGAATCTGGAGAAGGCCTCTGGACTTCAGGTCGGAGTTGATCTGGACCTTGCATATGTCTCGCCGGCCAGAGGAGTGAACTTCATAGCTGAGAAGAGTAAGCTGCCAGGCCGGGCGATGGGGCTAGCTTCAGAGCTTTGGGGAGGAGGAAGCATAGTTGAGTTGGATGGTATCAGGGAGGCAGAGGCTGCCTCCATCCTCAAACTGATGGAGGATGAAGCACTAAAAGCCGCGGCCTACGAGGCTCTTCTCCTCTTCGAACAACTGGACGTAGATGTGAGAAAGGTGTTTGAACGCGTCAGAGAAAACGTAGTTCCTAGTGCGGTAAGAGACCCTAAGACTACCGGCGTCATTCGCTACCTAACTCAAGGAGAGGGCATGGTTTTTCGAGGGACAAGGTTCCTGCATCAAGTTGACAGAACGATTGATGCGGGTGCTAGCTACGGAATAGCACGACTCAAGGATTTTATAAGGGACAAGTCTAGAGACAAAAGAGGGAAGATCAAGGTGTTTCTCGCCGCTGACACGGAGGACGAGAGGAGACAAATATTAGCTGGCGTCGGGTCTCGAAGATGCCTCACCGAGAGCTATCTCACCGCGGATCTAGTTGACAAGCTTCAAGGCGATGAACAGATGGATTTGAGTGAAAGAATGAGCAAAGCGGACGCGGTTATTCTCTTCAGTAAGCACAGCGAGCTACGTGAATTCGCTCTAGCGAAGATGAGCGACAGGAACGTCCTCTTTGACTTCAATATGCTACAAGCCTTACCTCGGCGGTGACGGTGAATGGATCCAGTCGGTGTAGGGGTGATTGGAACAGGGTTCTGGGGGCGCAACCATTCGCGCGTGTTCAGTGAGCTACCCAACGTTGAACTCGAAGCTCTGTGCGATATAGACGAAGAAAGAGCAAAGAGTGTAGCTCAAAGGTATGAGGTCCCAAAGGTGTACTCAAACCACAGAGACCTTCTTAAGGACGGCAACGTGGATGCCGTCACTATATGCACGCCCTCCAACACACACGGAGAACTTGCGATAGCGGCGCTACGAGCAGGCAAGGATGTGCTGATCGAAAAGCCGATGGCCACCGAGGTAAGTGAAGCAAGGAGAGTCATGATCCTCGCCAAGAAACTTGACAACATAGTCTCGGTAGGCTTCATAGAGAGATTCAACCCTGTCGTGCAGAAAACGAAGAATATGATAGAAGAAGGGCAAATCGGGGAGGTTCTGCTCTCATATGCCAGAAGAATAGGCAGTTGGCCCGAGAGGATAGGGGACGTGGGAGTAATAAGAGACACGGCGGTACACGACATCGATCTTGCAACCTATCTGTTCAATCAGTGCCCGCAGGCTGTCTTTGCCAGGGGAGGAAAGCTGCGGCACCACAAGTTCACAGATTACGTGCAAGCCACGTTAGTCTTCCCACGCAACAAGACCGCGCTGGTGGAGGCAAATTGGCTGACGCCCAGAAAGAAGAGAGACATGCAGGTCACAGGAACAAACGGCGTGATCAAACTCAACTTCCTTACACAAGACGTCTCCATCGAGAAGATGGATTACGAGATCACCCCGACCGTGAAGTTTGAAGAGCCACTAAGACTAGAGTTGAGTCACTTCGCCACATGCGCGCAGAAAAGGACCAAGCCCCTTGCTGCGGTGGACGACGGTTACAGAGCCACGGTGATAGCTGAAGCCATCATCAACTCCATCGCAAGCAACCGCGTCGTCAAACTGAAAGACATGCCAGGGTGAACCAATCCATTCGATCGATGGCTACTTCCCTCGAAAGCAGTCCAAACAGTACGTGAAGGACTGTCGATCGATCGCCGTGATAAACGGACTGGATTGATGTCAACGATGAGAGTAGTAGCCCGGGGGAGACTGTCGCTCGGATTTTTCCCTTCCAAGATTCGAACTCCCGATCAGCGGGTCACGCCGGGTTCCCTTCCAGGGTTTGCCCTCCAAAGCCCGCCATGCTTGGCCGCTACACCACCGGGCTGGCTGGTGTGGTAGGTTGCTGGGAATTAACCTTATGGTCGGGCGGGAAGCATATTCGCTTGTGTCAGAGATCGCGCACGGAGGGGCCCTGTGATCCAGTCGATCCTGTGAGAGCCGCCTTTTTCGTATGCGCGCTGCGATCGAGTAGACTCTAACCGTGAAAGGTGAGAGTGTACCTCCGACATCCGTCTCACCGGACAGTATGGCCCTTCTCACCTCGTCCTCTTCTCTGCAGGCAAAGAGGGTGTATCCGCGTCCAACCTCTCCCGGTGTGTGTGCATCGCTTCCTCCAACCCGTGTCTTGCTGAACCGGGCGGCGAGCCTTTCAGCCTTCTCATTGAGGCCTTGGAAGACGTTGCGTGCGTTAAACGTCTCAATCGCATCCAGTTCCGTCACCAGACTCATTTCCTGAGGTGAGTAGGAGCTTCCCCGCAGGTATGAATAGGGATGCGGTAACACCACGAGGCCGCCCATCTCCTTGATCTGGTCAGCGGCCTCTACCATGCTCCGTCCCGCAGGCCTCTCCGAGATGAAGAGCCCAATCAGGTCTCCCTGCCTTGTTCTGCATTCTATCCCTGGAATCACCGTCAGCTCCTCACCGGCTGCACGTATGGTGTTAGCCACGGATTTCACAGAATTGTGATCGGTCACAGCGAGGCCCGCCAAACCTACTCGAAAAGCGGCCTTCACCAGTTGTTCTGGAGAGGTTGTGGAGTCGAAGGAGCAGCTGGTATGGGTGTGAAGATCGAATCTGTGCTCCCTCGGTCTAGCCAAGTATCCCCCTCTCTAGCGTGCTCTAACAGAGATCTACATATGCCTATTGATGCGGCGGCGGGAGGAAACGAGGCACAAGCCGTCCTGCGAGGGCACCCAAGAGACTTGGGAGGTACGATTGTGTCGACCGATCGGTCAAACCCCGGAGAACGGTTCGCTTGCCTCGTCACTCAGCATCATCATCCCTGCTCCGGCAGACAATTCGATTGCATAAACTAGATGGCCGGTCACGACCATTGACCTGAACAACACTGAGACTCCGACCTGAATTACGACGGATCGATAGATGCAAGAATCGATGCTATGGCGCTCGATTAGGGATGTTGGTCATGGGGTTCAGCTGGTCAGCGATGGACGACCAGGTTTTCCCTGAGGAATTTGTTTTTCTGTGAGCTCCATCTCCAAGCTGTTACCTCTTCTCTGGTTTTGACGCGCAACGATATGATGAGGTATATCTGTTCTGGAAATGCGTGTTCAGCATCATATTCAGATGGTTCGGATGGAATGTCTGGGTGTGAGTGATAGATCCCCACAACCTCCAGGCCTTTCATCTCCGCGGTGAAGTATGACCTTTGAAGGGTTGATGGCTCTATCTCATATCTCACGCTGGATCTCTTGATATTCTTCGCTCTTATGATCTCCGTCACCATGGTCTGTGGAGGCGCGCTTGTTCCCAGAAGTATTCCACAAGCTTCTAGCGGGTACTCCGCTTGGCAGTGGTCTAGAACCTCGGCGAAGACCTCATACGATAGGTAGGTCGTTGAACGCATGGATCTGCGGAACCCTCCTCATAGGTGCCCTATCTACCGGCCGCCGTGCCTATTGATTCCTCGATTATAGATCTTCCGGTCTCCATGAGTTTGTCTTTGGCCCTCTTGTCTCTTGCTTCTCCGTATACCCTCATCTTGGATTCAGTGCCGGAGGGCCGTATCAAGATCCAAGACCCGTCTGGGAAATCCAGCCGCGCACCATCAATCTTCATGATCTCTGAGGTTTTCATTTGCCTGGCAAGCTCTCTCTCCGCCCTTTCCTGAGCTTGCTGCTTCAACTCGTCTGGACATCGGACGTCGATCTCGAATTTATGATACTTGGGAAGCGAGTGAAGGAACCGCTCAACACCGCCAAGCTTGGTGATCGTCTTGAGTAACAGCAGAGAGGAGTAGATGCCGTCCTCCCAAAGACCAAACGCTGGGTCTATGAGCTTCCACGGTTCCGCCGCGGCCACCCCATTCAGCTCCATCATCCTTCTATAAGTCTTCCCCAGCGGTGCGTAAACCACCGTTCCCCCTGCTTTCTCAACGAGCTCTTTAGCTCCGTTCGACATGTTAACGGACAGCACCACCTTCCCGGGGTTGCGCCTCGCTATTTGCTCCAACAGGATCGCGAGAACAAGATCCGTCTCGATCAGGTTTCCCTCTCCGTCGAATACTGCCAACCGATCACCATCCCCATCGAATGCTAGAAGGAGATCAGACTTCAGAGGTTTCAATAACCTGGATAAGACCTTTAGGTTCTCTGCAGTTGGCTCTGGAGGATGCGACGGGAACAATCCATCCGGGATATTGTTGATAACTCTCGCTTGAATTGGAAGCTTCAGAAACATCTTGTCGGCTAGCGTGGACGTCGCTCCGTGTCCGCAGTCCACCAAGACCCTAATATCCGAGGAGAAGTCTGACTTGGAGAAATGAGCCATGAGCCTCCTGATGTAAAGGGTCAGCGCTTTCCCATGAATGTGGTGCAGTTGAGTTTTGCTGACAAGGCGCGATTCCACAGGTTCATTCAAGATATCCTCAATTTTTCTCTCTGTTTCTCTGGGAAAACCAGCTCCGCTACGATCAAACAGCTTAGCTCCTATGTACTGGGGTGGATTGTGAGAGGCTGTGACCATGACCCCGGCGTCTGAAGCTGTTTCAACAACAGTTGATGGCAGCACAGGTGTGGGGCATAACCCACAGTCAAAGACCTCTACACCGCTCACCAGCAGACCCGAGACCAGAGCCCTCTGCATCGTCTCGGAAGTCGTTCTACCGTCTCTGCCAACACAAACCCTGGATATGGATGATGCCGCTCGTCTTATGGACAGACCCAGCCTGTAGAAGAGGTCGATGCGAAAATCTGCCCCAAAGACCCCCCTCATCCCAGAAGTGCCGAAGTATGTCCGTCGGACCGATTGCTTCTTAGCCATACTTGCCAGCTTCTCAAGGTTCGAAGTAGCTAATCAGTTTAATGGCGTCGCGTAGTTTGACCTGCACCCGACCTACTGTCGATCTGCACACTTAGGCCCAAGCTCGATCGATCAAGAAAGTTTGATCAGCAATATAGAGGGCCCGGTCAATTGGCCTACGTTGGAGACGCTATGTGCGAGGTAGAATAGCGTTTTGGCTACGTGTCCCACGGAGTGCTTCGCCACAGAAGAACAGGACCAATCTTCTCTTGAGCGAACCATCTCTCAGAGAGGTTCTCTCCAGCCTCTCACGCATCCATTCAGGCAATGTGGAGAGAAGAGGCTCACGGGAGAAACGTCTATCGAGGAGTATGATGGCGCAAGTGTCTATTGGGGAACGTATTCCTCGTCCAGCCGCTTGGAGCGAGGACCACAACGCAGGGACGATGTATGCGTAGAACCTGCCCTTCTTGCCGAAGAGCTTCCTGTAGAGTTCTATCTGCGCTGACACCGGTAGAGACGGCTTCGCGTATGGTACCCCTACAACCATGATCGTCTTTATTGTGTTTCCTATATAATCGACACCCTCACTCAACCTCCCCCCCTGAACGGCCAGAAGAATCTTCCTACTATTCGACGGTCTGAGAAATGATCGATAAAGCTGATCTATTTCGCTTGAAGGCATATAGCGTCTCTCCGTAAGGACCTCGAAATCTGCTTTCAGAAGGCTCTCCGCTCCGATGTTAATCAACTCGTTCAATACCTCGTGAGACGCCAGAAACACTGCTACATTCCCGGGTGAGAGGTTGGAAGCTTCAGCCACCATCCTAACCACCTTTGCAAACGTTTCTCGGTTTCGTTCTTTTTGACGAGTAGAAACATCATTCGATATCAGGACCAGAGCATTACTCCGGGGAAATGGGTATGGAAGAGCCACACCCAAAGCATCGCTCGGAAGTCCAATGATGTGGGAATAGACATGGAACGGCTGCAAAGTGCCGGACATGCTGAGACTTGAAAAGACCGACGAAAACACGTTTTCGGTGGCTCTCCGAGATAGCAGCTGAATCAACTCCAGATGTCTTCTCTCATTTCCTCCACGATCGATGTCTCTCGACTGAACAGCGATGTATGTTGGATCCCATAGGCGAGACTCAGCTTGAGACAGAAATCTTCCCACGCTGTGGAGATAGGATGTGGGTGCCTGGCCATTCATCAACTTCACTTGTTGTATCACCTCACCTGCACTTAGAACGGCCCGAATCACTCTGTTCATTTCGGAGTTGCTCCGCTTGTCCTTGACCACTGCTATCTCGAAGTCGGTAAGGCAGATCCTGATGTTCTCATCTTCACTCGGCATCTCCAATTGGCTGAAGTAGCAATGTATTGAGCGGCATACATCGCTTATTTCATGAAAACCGTGTTCCCTCGACTCCTTCGCAGCCTTCTCTACTGTGCTAAGGGACAGAGACATGCTTTCAGACTGGGCTGCAATTCGCGGGACGTTGTGAGCTTCGTCAACAATCAAGATCTCTTGGCCCAGCGTTCTGTGTACTCTCCCCAGAAGGTAGTTTCGCATCCACGGGTTGAACAGATAGTGGTAGGGCAGGGTGACAACCTTAGCATACGGTAGAGCGGTTGAGACCACGTCAAAAGAACATAGACCTCGAGTTCGACACAGTTGTCTAAACTCTGCCGGACTGAATCTCCCTCGTAGCAACTCGTTAGCAAGATCCGAAAGTGCTGCTGGATTGGACTGTGAACCGTCGTGCATGGGGCAGCGACCTGCTTCCCTCAGTCTGTTGCAGGCAATGGAGAAAGCCTCGGGTTCATGGGTGCCCTCCTCCAGCAGCAGCTCGTTGGTGCATAGATGTCTTTTTCCGTACAAGCCCATCCCCGGCACTTGGACTCCTTTCATCCTGATGGCATCTAGCTCTTGGAGAACTCCAAGCATCTGTTGATGTGTTCTGCAACAGTAGAGTATCTGCAGATTGCACTTGTATGCTACTGGAAGGCATGCGCTCAAGGCGGCGATGGTCTTTCCCAACCCTGCCGGGGCTTCCACAACTAAGTGCTTACCGCTCCTGACTGTCTGATAGATTATGTTAGCTAGTTCCCCTTGATAACTGCGGGTGTTGGCGTACGGAAAGTACTTCTGAACCTCTTGGTGGATCTTTCCCTCCAGCAGTTGAGGGTTCACCGTCTTCAACGCTAGCTTGGCTCCACTCAAACCTCTCCCTGAGAATTTAAGTACCCGCGATGAAGCGAATTGGCTCTCGAATTCTATCTAGCTGTGTGCTAGACTGCTGATTGGTTTGGTTCCATTCGAGAGATAGGCGCTGTTCTTTCCAAGAAACTATCTGGTTCTCGCCGCTACTCTTGAAATGTGTCTGCTGACATAAGTCCAGATTTCCTCCTCAAGCTCTCCTCTCGATCTGGTTCCGTTCACCATCTTCCACCCCTTCTCCTTAGCCAGGTCTAGGTAGGCGCTCCTCACTCTCTCTATGTATTTCACGTTCTTCTCGTAGCGATCAAGCTTCTTGACCCTTCCTTTCCGTTTCAAAGCTTCCCGTGGCGGTATATCGATCAAGATCGTCAGCGACGGCTGAGGCAAGCCGCTCTCAATGTCCTCCAGCCATCTCTTCTCCAGGTCATCGGCAACCCCATAGGCTATGTTTGATGAAGAGTAACGATCAAGGATCACCACCGCCCCTCTACGCAATGCTCTTTCTATCTGTGACACTCTTTCCCAACGGTTCGCCGTGAACAGGAGACGGACTCCTCTCGCATCAAAATAGATCCTTTGCAGGAAAAACGCTTTGATCAGCCGCCCCACGGGCGTCTCATAGTCCGGGAAGTGGATGACCCTCCGCCTCACACCCGACTCTCTGAGCCTCTTCTCCAACCTTCTGGCCTGAGTGCTAGTACCTGAACCATCAATTCCTTCGAGACAAACCAAGGTCGAAGTAGACATTGCGGCCACTCCTGCCCTCACATCACCTGGGACGGATCTGATAAGCCTTATTTCCCCGTGATCTTGGGGAGACAAGGAAGAATTGTCAGAACCACCTGTTCACATGGGGTTCGAGGCGAGATCCGCCCGCAAGCCCCACAGAAGGAGGGTGACGGAAATCCTGGCTGGAACAAGAAGGCGCAAAGACAGGGCGAGAGACAGGCAACCCAGCCTAGACCAGTTCGTGAAGAAAGCTGAGCAGAAAAACAAGGCAATCCGGGTTGTTGTTGACTCACGGGAAACGAGCTCCGACGTGGTGAGAAAGCTCGTTGACCTCGGGGTGGAGCTTAAGATCGAGACGCTGAAAACCGGAGACTACGTGTTGAGCGACAGGTGCATAGCCGAGCGAAAGACCGTATCTGACTTCTGCGCCTCCATCATAGATGGCAGGCTCTTCACCCAGATAACAAGTCTAAGGGACTCTTACGAGAAACCCTTCGTCCTCGTGGAGGGGGAAACACTGTACGGTTCAAGAAACATACTTCCACAAGCGATCGTGGGAGCCCTTGCGACCGTCCTCGTTGACTATGGGGTGCCCGTGGTAAGGACCGAGAGCGGTGAAGAAACCGCTCTACTTCTCGCATCCATAGCCAGGAGGGAACAGCTGGAGAACAAGCGAGAGCCGCGGGTCAGGGTGAAGCGTAGGCCTGCTACGGTGAAGGAAGCTCAGGAATTTGTGGTCGCTGGCCTTCCAAGTGTGGACGCTGTTCGAGCAAGGAGGCTGTTAGAAGCATTTGAAACCGTGGAACAAGTGTTCACCAGGAGCGAAGAAGAACTCACCCACGTGCACGGAATAGGTGAGAAAACGGCGCGGAGGATCAGAGAGGTCATAGGATCAAAATATGTCGGAAGCGAAGGTGGCCGGCGCGGCAAGTCCTAGCGCGAAGTATCCGCGACGAGAATTGTCGATTGCGAAGACCACTGTTGGAAAGCGAACTCATGTACGGCTCCGTCGAACACTACATCGGTGTACTTGATTAGAGAGAGAGGGGTCATTCATAGGATCAGCAAATTCGGGGCCAACATGCGCATCCAGCAAGTGGGAACCTACACGAAGAAAGATGGATGTGTTTACCTTAGAGTACTCAGTATACACAGTTGATCGGGGCTCAACGTCGCACCGTTTCCAATAGAGATATGGCTGACCAAAGAGCTGTGCGCGTCCAGCTTGGCATGTTAGGATCGGAGAGTATCTCGTTTATCATCTCTATCGCGTTGGCCGCCCGAACTGGCGGTGAGAGCTTAATGTTATTGAGTTCATCGGCCGCGTTTTTGGCTATACGACGGATATTCCTGGGGGTCCCCGTATCGTTGGAGATGCCTTCGAGTATCTGGGTGATCTGAGCCTTCTTCTGCTGCCATTCCTCTTCTTGAGTCACAGGCGACCCACCCCAGCTGACACAACGGCTGCCGTCTCCTAGGCATATTCACTTAAATTTAAGAGTTACAACTAGGAGTCGGTGGACTTGTGTGGATGAAAGGGCGTCTGCCGACGACGTGCGTAGGATGGCGGATGCCCTGCGTTCTGGAGGCAGGATGACCACTGATGTTTGTCCCATCTGCGGGAGTCCCCTTTTCCAGTTATCTGGAGAGCTCAGATGCTTGAAGTGTGACAAGAAGGTTGTGAAAATCAAGGATGACGTTGAAGCCACAGCCGCCGGGGCACCATACGTGCTCAAGCAGATGGATCAGTCCGTTATCCGGAAGATTGAAGAGCTGACCATTGCTCTTTCGAGGGCAAAGGACATAGATGAAGTGAGGGAGATGGGAGAAGCCATAAGGTCACTCCTCTGGGTCCTCTCCGAGAGCAGGAAGCTCCAAGGCTCAAGCGAATGACTCCAAAATGGGTGTTTGATGGCGGGCGTGCATAAATGGCCAGTCTGATGATCCGTGGCATCTACAGCACATCTATGGCCAGGCTTGCTCTAGACAATGGATACGAGGTTGTGAACCCGACCTGGACCCAGGCTCAGAGGTTCAGCCTCAGTCAAGAACACAAAGCAGCTGACCTTTCAATCGCGGAGTATGGTGGAAAACACCGCGTCATACTCAGCGGCAAGAGCGAGGCGGCGGCAGACTTCGTCGAGCTATTGAAGGATAGGCTCCCCGACGCGGCTGTCTGGATGACTCAACAGAATAGAGGCACGATCTATCCCTTTGTGAGAAGAAACGTTGAATCTAATTCGGATGCCATCCACGCCGAGAGAAATCTGAGAGCAGAAGACGTGGTAGAGATTGAGATGCCGCTACTCGCAAAACAGGAGCTCGACAAGGTTAGGAGCGGGGTAGCCTACACCGTCCCAGGACACCACTTCTGTAGAGCTGGAGGTGAAGCCCTCTCGAACCTGGTCACGTTCGCTGAGAAACTGGTCATAGACGGTCACGCATCCGGCAACGTAATCTCCGACCTGTTCTCCTCAATAATGAGTTCATTCGCTCCCAGGAACGGAGAATTCGTAAGCATAGAACACGTGAAACTTGACGGAAGAACAATCCTCCTCACACCAGGAAAAGTAGTTCGAAGAGGAAAAGGATCAGTTGTCCTAAGAAGGACATTCTCAGGAAGAGGCCGCTACGACGGCCTCGGAACAGAAATAAGAGCCGGAGACTACGGGCTGACAGCCGTAAGCCAAGGAACCTGGTTTGTAGCATCTCAATACTACGCCACAGACCACTCATACAAGGGAGGGCACTACAGCATCTGCACCCCTACTCAACTCTACGAGAACTACGCCACATACGTTGACCTAGGAATCGATGTGATCGACAGGTCAGATGGCCCGCCCGAGATAGTCGATCAACAGGATTTGGAAAGCGCCCACGATCTCGGAGTGATCTCTCGATGGCTGAGAGACAGAGCAATCGAGGAAGCGAAGACCCTACAGCATAACCTTGAAGAAAGAAAGCGATAACTCCCCCATCAACATGACGAACACGCTCCTCTGACAATTAGCCTACAAGAGAAGCACAGATACCACTCCATAAACGGCACATGATTTGAACCACCATATGAATGCAGAAAACGCGATGTTGCTCTCGACGATACCCATATCCACTAGATCCTCGAAAAACTATAAAACCACAGGCTCCCCATGTCCCCCGCGGCGGGGGTCGCCAAGCCTGGTCAACGGCGCAAGGCTCAGGCCCTTGTCCCGAAGTTCGGCTGATCAGGGTCGATCGGATGGGTTCGTGGGTTCAAATCCCACCCCCCGCACTTTTGGAGATATTTACGTGTGTTTTCTGAGCAGCATAGCACCGTGACTTTCATGTTGAACGTCACGCTCTCAAATGGAAGGAAAAGGAAAAGTGCAAACTACTGGTGCGTGTTGGCGGTATGCGAGATTCTCGTTATCAATACGCCCGACAGAATGGTCACTACAGCAATGACTACAGGATATGTGAATGGTTCATTGAACAATATGGCGGCGATGACGAGACTTATTATTGGTTGTGTAAATTGAATGGGTGATATTCGGGCTACCCCTGCTTTGCCTATTGCCCAGTACCATGCTGCATACCCTATTATCGATGTGAAAATCACAAGATAAATCAGTGAGAGCCAGCTGGATATGTTGGAATTGGTTATGGTGATTTGTGCGAGATTGCGAGGTAGTGCGAGAATGGGGATCTGAATGAGTCCTGCCATGATTATTGCCCATGTTGTTGCCGCCCAGGCTCCGATCTTCGACGATAGTCTTCCACCTGATACATAGCCTGCACTTGCTAGAACGGCCGCGCAAAGGACCATCAGATCGCCCTCAAAGCTGGCCGTGTCTTTTCCAGCCGCACTTGTTCGGTAGCTTATCAGCAAGAATTCGCCGGCTAGAGCGATGGATGCTCCGAGCCACCATAGCCATCTTGGCCATTTCCTATCGACAGCGAAGCCAATCAAACCAGTGAATACTGGTGATGCTGCTAGGATAAGGGCAGCGTGGGTTGTGGAAGTGTATTTCAATCCGATAGTGAATAAGAGTGTGTAGCCAACAAAGCCAGCGAACGCTGATACAGATAGGGCCTCCCAGCTGGCTTTGTCATTTGGCCTTGGTAATCTCATCATAAACGCGACTGGCAGAAGTATCAGGGATGCTAGAATGGTGCGCAGTACGCCCACTATTGTGGCATCGATTGCTGTGACTGCGATTTGAGTTGCAGCTGGTGTTGCTCCCCATAAAATAATTGCGAAGAATGCAGCGACCCAAGACCAGCCAGTGTTTTTCATCGATTTCACTTTTCCGGTAGATTCGCCTGCCACCAACTGTCGTGATAGCTCTTCAGCCTCAAACACTGTATATGATTTTTTGGGTCTTGGACAAAGAAATGGTGACATCAGCGGTGGCGGTGTGCATGATAGGGGCGATTGTCTACAGGCAAGGAATCGAACGAG
>Ga0315309_1001066_pt1 | contig 16522 bp, 14 predicted proteins | sample TDP4_MG_FD_203080 | JGI IMG/M metagenome (GOLD analysis project Ga0315309, IMG submission 203080) | Freshwater sediment microbial communities from Lake Towuti, South Sulawesi, Indonesia - TDP4 | ecosystem: Environmental > Aquatic > Freshwater > Lake > Sediment | place: Indonesia: South Sulawesi... | reverse complement strand
TATCGCCGTCAGATTTGCGTCTTTCCAGGAATCGCTAAGTCTCAGTTGATTTCGAACTGAATCATAAGGTATATCGCTAGCAAGATCTATGTAGTGCACGTTGTTTTCCAAGGCCACATCCATTATGAGCAAATTGTACCTCGGTAGAGCCGAGTTTATCACTACGTCAATATTTTTCATAGCGTTGATCAAGTCTTTTCGGTCGCCCGCGTCAACTCGAATTGGAGACACTTTTTTGCTCTTCAACTTATTTGCAAGTTGTTTAACTCTGTCTGGAGCTATATCGCCTAGAACGACCTCCGACACTTCGGGACTGTTGACGAGATGAGTAACCGTTCCAACCGCACCAACGCCTAGCAATAAAATCCGCAACGCGATCCCCAACCAATTTTAGTTCAGACGTGTAGTGTCATTTTTTGCTCTTAAATGATTCGTCAAGAGCCTACATTACTTTGGCCATTTGTTGTTTTCTATGACCAAAGGCGGTTTAGTCCCTTTTGTGCCCACAACTTCGGGGACATTATTGTCGAAAACGGTTTACCTCTAGAATTCTGTGATCTGACCGAGTTCGTTCTAAAGACTATAAGACGAATTAGTGTAGCAACTCTCAAGATTACGCTATTCTAGCAACACCAGTGCGTAACAGTCTGGAAACTTGTCTTTGGCTTTAAGGGTCTTTAAAGACAGCCCGAATTTTTTTACCGTGGCGAAAACATCTATGCCCAGCGCCTCCATTGAAGGCCTAGCCTTGAAGGGAAACCTGCAACGAGCGGGGAAACAACAAGTTTCGCAAAGGAAGCAGTTAGACATAGAAAACGCAAGGTAGTAACCATCAAAGAAGGCCTGAGTTTCTATTTGATAGGATATATTTTGAGCAAGCTTGAAGTCTTTCGCGTGTATTAGTATGCCGTGCTTATACCTCTTCAGTAGCTTTTCAGCTTCCGAAGGTTTCAAGGCATTTGGCGCGGATGGGCAGGTCCAGTTCCTTCCCCAATCGTCGCATCCATACATGCACTTAAGAAGCGTTCTTGGGTCAAATACAAGGTCTTCTGTTGACACAATCTTTGCGTTCTCTGCACCCATCTCAAGAGCTATCCGAACGTATTTTTCTATTTTCTCCGTGACGTTCACCTGCCTATGGTGCTGACGGAATTACTTAAGAATAATCAATCCAAGATTTAAGGCATACTTTTGAGCAATTGAGTATGCGATGCGCACGCCTTTGACAAGATAGAAGATTTCTCTTAATTTTAATGAACTTTGAAATACTTAATGAATCAATCGAAGATTCTTCCAGAAGTCATAAAAACTGAAGCAGAAGACATAGTGAACGGTGTTGGGTTTGCTTGAAGGTAAGAATGTGAATTTGAGAGTTGTGGAAAAAGAGGACTTGGCACTTTTTGCAGAATGGGAAAATAATCCTGAGTTCTATGGTGAATTGGCTGTATATCCTCTCCGACAGCAATCAAAAACGGACTTAGAGAAAGAGTACGAAAAACGTACTTCAGAAGAAAACTGGTTTTTTATCGAGAAAAAAGATGGAACCAAAATTGGTGCCATATTTCACTTTCCTGAGGGGAAGCTGTTAGAAATTGGTTACGCTTTGATCCCAAGCGAGAGGGCGAAAGGCTACGGCACTGAAGCTCTCAAGATTATGGTGGACTATCTGTTTCTTTTAAAAGAAATAGTGCGAATTCAAGCCCATACTGACGTGAAAAATGTAGCTTCTCAGAAGGTTCTTGAGAAAGTTGAGTTTAAGAAAGAAGGAACAATTCGCAAATACGTTTTCGTCAGTGGTAAATGGCGAGATGCCCTTCTCTACAGCATTCTTAGGGAAGAATGGAAAAAACCAAAAATACTAACAAAAAGAACTTCACAGAATTAGGAACTCTTTTCTTTTTCCAAACAATGATTTTTTGAAAACTCTCTATATGCGATAGAAGATTTCCGAAGCAAGACTAGTTCCTAGATTTCATTTATTAAGGTTGGATTCCCGTGCGTCAACTAAATAAGCATGCATATGCGTGCCTTGATTCTAAAAAAGTTATTAATATAGTCGCTTTTTCTATAGGCGTTGTTAGGCGATTGGCGTTGGGTGAAGAGGAGATTTTTGGGAAACTATGCGATGCTGTTGTTGCTTGTGATATACGTGCTGTGGTAGAGGCTGCTAATGAGGCCATTGAAAAGGGAGTGGATCCCGTTAAGGCAATTGAGAACGGACTATCGAAAGGCGCGAGAATAATAGGCGATAAATTTGAAAAATTGGAGATTTTTTTGCCCGAGCTATTAATAGCTGCAGATGCCATGAAAGCGGGCTTGGACATCTTGCTTGCTAAAATACCGAAAGACAAGACCTTGAAAAAGGGAACAGTTGTCTGCGGCACTGTTAAAGGTGACATACATGAGATAGGGAAAAAAATCGTGGCGGCTCTGCTCAGGGCTGATGGCTTTGAAGTTTACGATCTAGGTGCAGATGTCCCTACTTCAAAGTTTATTGAAGAAGCGGGGAAAGTCGGAGCTGACATCATTGGGCTGTCAGCGCTCATGTCATCGACTATGGCAGCACAAAAAGACGTTATAGACTACCTAAAGGCAGTTGGGGAGAGAGAAAAGTATATTGTTATGGTGGGAGGCGGACCCACAACCCAAGAGTGGGCTAGTGAGATTGGCGCTGACGGTTATGCAAAAACCGCTCCAGAAGCAGTGGAACTTGCTTTGGAACTGGTCAAAAGGAAGAGGGGGAAGAGTTAGTTGGCTACTTTCTTGGACGTTATGGAAAAAGCTCTGACTGGAAGACCATGTTCAGAGCGAGATTATACACTAAAAATATTTGCAACCAGATTGAAAGAGATAGTAAAGGAACGTGACATTAAGTATAACTCGGAGGCTCCTATACCATCTGACAATAGCCTCGCCGACGATATATTCAAGGCAGCTTTTGACTTCTGCGTCGAAGTGGGCGCCTACTGCAAAGACACAGAGCGAATAATCAAGTTTGAAGAGGACGAGATAAAGGAGAGGTTAAGGACAGCGCCTTCCAAAGCTGTTTTTGGAGAGGGACAAGACGCTAGAACTCTAATCCCAAGAAAACCTGAGGATAAGACTCCCCCTTGGTGCTTCCTCGGAGCGGGCGGAGGACCTGTATCATCCGAAGAGACCTTTCTAAGTTTAGTGGAAGGATACGCTTCAATTCCCGAAACTAACTCCATAACCACGCCAGCTCTAACTTCCGTGAGCGGTTTGAGAATACGGCCAAGGTCTCCTTTAGAAGCGTTAGGGGCAATAAGAAACGCTGTCTTGGCAAGAGAGGCAATGAGAAGGGTTGGGAGACCAGGTTTGCCCATAATGAATACCCTAGCAACAGCAGAGTCTGCAATATCCTTGGCTATAGCGCTTCATCCGAAATACGGTCTTCGAACCACGGATGGATACATGATTGCAATTATGGACCCGATGATAGTAGATTTTGATCGCCTCAACAAGGTCTGCGCGGTTCTGTCTCTTAACGCACCCGTGGGAGCATGCTTCGACCCCTTAATGGGCGGTTATTCTGGTGGACCAGAAGGCACGGCTGTTGCAAACGTAGCCTATCATTTCATAGCAGCTCTCGTCTATCAAGCATCGTGGCATCTTCCTTTCCCGCTTCATATCAAGTATGTGTGTAGTAGCACACCGGAATTACTATGGGTAATTAGCACAAGTGGCCAAGCAATCAGTAGGAGCACCCATCTATTATCATTAAACCTCAATTATACAGCTGCTGGGCCTTTGACAGAAATGTGTTTGTATGAAACTGCGGCTTCGGTCATTGCAGCCGTGGTTTCAGGTCTTTCAATAGAAGCCCTAGGAGTAGCAACAAACAAGTACGAGGATCGCATGACACCAATGGAACCAAAATTCTCCGCTGAAGTTGCCCACGCCGTCGCCGGCATGAAAAGAAACGAAGCAAATGAAATAGTGAAAGACTTACTGGGAAAGTACATGGACAAGATAACGGATCCTCCATTAGGCAAGAAATATCAAGAATGCTTTGACGTTAAGAGAGGAAAACCATCCGAGAAGTACGTAGAGATCTATAACAAAGTCAAGGGAGAGCTTGAGGACTTGGGCGTTAGGTTCCAACACTGACCAAAGAAATTAAAGAAAACGTTAGCGGATAGCGAAGTGTATTTCTTAAATACCCTAGGACTCGTTAGAAAATTTGTTGAGCTCACGTACCTTTTTACGGTTGTGTTTTTATAGAACGAAAAGGATAGAGTGCCTTTCCAAAGGATGAACGATTCATGGAATGGTTCATCTTCGCTCTTATGGCTTCTCTGCTCTGGGCTGTTGGAGTTGTGATAGACAAATACATCCTAACGGAGCACATGCCCGACCCATTCTCATACCAGCTTCTTTACACGATTACAGAGGCGCCGATTTTGTTGCTTCCTCTGTTCACATCAGTTTCTTTTGCTTTCCCTTGGTTTTTGCTAGGCATACTTGGTGGTTTTGGTACTTATCTTGGGCTCATCCTATATTTTAGAGCCATGGCGATAGAAGAGGCTTCCAGAGTTATTTCAATGCTGTACATAAGTCCGATCTTCGTTCTCCCATTAGCTTACATACTTCTGGAGGAAACACTGAGCTTGCCAAGCTATTTTGGTGTTGCATTTTTAGTATTCGGCGCCATACTTATTTCTCATAGAAGAGTGGAAGGCAAAAAAGGCGTGATATCCCCCACGTTAGGGCTAATTTTAGCTTCAGATGTTGTATGGGCGGGATACGAGGTGTTAACCAAATATGTTCTCGACACAATTGAATACACCTCGTACCTATTCTGGAATTTCATTGGGACTGCCATCATTGCGTTCTCATTGTTTTGTTTCCCGAAAATAAGAGGAAGTTTTCTAAGCGACATTCAAAGGTTAAACAAAACTGTTCACTTCTGGAGAATCATAAACACCTCTCTGAACTTTTTTGCCATAGTCTTCTATTACATTGCGATTTCAGGTGGGCTAGTCTCTTTAGTATCCACTGCATTATCTCTGGAGCCTTTCTTTGTTTTCATGTTGACCCTTCCGCTGAGCCTCTACGTGCCGAGAATATTGAAAGAAGAAACCGAGAAGAAAGTTTTGACGATTAAAGCAATAGCGATCTTTCTCATCATTATTGGAACTTGGCTAATAACAAAATGAAGGAAATGAAAACGCAGACGCACTCTTGGCTTAAGCCTTTTTCTCTCTGCGCCAAGCCTCTTTGATGATCTTTCTAAGCTGCTCTTTAATCTCTTTGTCTAGAGGCTCTGGTCTGTGAGTTGCAATAATCTGTTTTGCCTTTTCTCTTGCAGATCGCAGAATATCCTGTGTTTTTGGTCTGTCAAATATTTCTGGAATGAACACTTCTTTCGTCAGATTTTTCAAAGTGTGTTTTTCGAAGAGGAAGTTTCCGCCTTGCCCAACCTTGTTAATAACTTCTTTGGCTAATGTCTCCTCATTAACCTCGATGCCTCTGGCGCCTCGAATTACCATCCCCGCAACTTCATTTCCTATAACCATCTCCTCATAGGATAGGGTTTTTGCCTCATCAATCAAACCCACTCCATACAGAACATCAGCCCCAGCTAAAGCTGGAAAAACAAGACTTATGGCTGCAAGAAAGCCTACCTCCCGACTATCAGCCGTCGCGCGCGCGCCGAAACATGCTCCTACTACGCATGGAAAATCATAGTATTTGGCTAGTTGCGCGCTGGCCGCGCTTATCAGTCCCTCCTCTATGAGGCCAAATATTGATGGACCCGAGGAAGGCTTCTGGTTTAAGACCACAGAAGTTGTTCCGTAAATAAGAGGTACGTTAGGATTCACCAGATAGGCGATTAGCATTCCGCTTAGCACTTCTGCATTGGTTTGGGAAAGAGTGCCTGCAAGCGTCATGGGTGCCGTGCCGCCTGCCTGTGCCATGTTCAAAATTATTATGGGGACCTCATGTTTAGCGCATTCTAAAATGCCTTCAGTGTTTTTCCTTTCGTGAATGAGCGGAGAGACAGGAGTCTGCATGAGGTCTAGTATTGGCCTCTTCCTAAGCTCTTCCAAACCTCCAGATACTGCTGCTGCCATACGGATCATGTCCTTGGTAGTGTTTGTGCCTAAACCGCCAGTGTCAATGTGCTTCTCCGTGTTGTTGAGCATTGCATCTAATTCCTCAAGTCCCATGATTTCTTCCGGGTAGTCTAGGGCATCCACCATAATAGAATACAAATGGACGTTATCCAACCCATCTGCGAGTCTCGCGCTGTCTTCGACGTCTTTCTTAGTCGCCGTTCTAACTCTCCCAGTTTCTATGTCTAAAACTTTTATGCCAGTGCTCTCTGTCATAACGTAAACCTTACCTTCTCCCAAGGTCACGTCATGTCTCGGATTTCTGCCACACAGCGTAACACGTTTCCTTGCTTTCTTGATCATTTCTTCAATTAAACTGTTTGGGATTTTTGCGATCTTTTCTTTGAAATCCACTGTTGCTCCTGATTCCTTTAGCAGTTTTAACGCGTTTTCTTCATCCACCCTCACTCCTGTTTCCTCAAGGATCTCCAATGTTGAGGAATGAATGCTTTTCAGCTCGTCTTGGCGTAAAGAGCTTGTATTTTCTAGCAGCTTCTTCAAGAGCAAAACCTCTTACGAGATTAACAAGCAACCAGAAATAACCTTTGTGGCGTGCTACGGTATTTCCCGGGTGACCCTTTCTTGAAAGGTAACTCCCCTTTCAGCCAACTTGGCTAAGAAGGGCTTTGGCTCTAAACCTTCTGGGGGTATAACTCCTTTAACTTTAATCTCTCCTTTTGCGAGCATAGTAGCCGTGACCACGGCTGGAATGGCAACATCCGACCATACTGCACCAAACTTTCTATAAACCTCACTGCCCCTAAGACTACGGTACATAGTGTAAGTTATTTTTTCATCTGCCATTTCGCCATTAACCTCCGCCAAGTAGCATCCGAGAAAATCCATTTCGCCGGTCTCTACCTTATCTTTTGTCTCTACTGGAGGAGGAACCATAGCCAAGAGAACATCCTTTGGAGCGACTTTTACACCTTTCACCTCTATTGGTTTGTCGTTGGCGAAGCCCATTTTGATCAGCGTTGCCACTAAGAACTCCATTGTTATTTTACAGTCCACGTATTTTACCCCTTTTCCTATGAATCTAGGGAGCGTAAACACGGGTTCATATTCTATAAAGGCTAGGGTTATCGGGCCCACGGGATCTGGAAACGTGTATTCTTCAATTCCTGAAAATTGAGGGACTTTTTTATACTTTCCATTTTCATAGATGATTGGTTCGGGTGCCCATTCTTCTAAGGCGACGTCGGGGCTCCATCTAGGCTCCCATACAGGCACAACATCTTTCCTTTCAGGTATTATCTTCCACCCAAATCGTAGACGTATTGAGTCTACTTTATCAAGTCTGTCCGCAGCGTATCTCACGAGAACATCCATAACGAAGGGTCCTGCTTGATTTATTACAGCGGTTAACCCCGCGTCCTTCCATTTGGGGCTCAGCTCTAATTCCCTCAAAACAGAAGTTTTCACAGGTGCATCTGAGGCAAAATCGACGTAGTGAGCCGCACTCTTTAAGGCAGCGTCCATTATTTTCAAGTTGTATTTAGGCAGGGTTGCATTTATTACGACGTCAGCTCCCTTTGTGACTTTAAGCAGTTCATCAACGTTGGCAGCGTCAACCTTTCCCGTGGAGATTTTATCGCTTCTCAATTTCTTTGCAAGGCGTTGAACTCTGCCTAAATTTACATCAGAACAAACAATTTGAGACACTTTTGGGTTTTTTGTTAGAAAAAAAGCGATGGTTGAACCTTGAACACCCGCTCCAATAATGCATATCTTCATCTGGTTCCCCTCGATTCAGCATAACTTCATCAACGTTACAACTCATCAAACCTTAAGTTTTTCGGTAACTCCTAAAATCTGAATTGTGCGGTCTTGCATGTTTCTTCTGAATGCCTTAGTTGGCGAGTGTCGGAGAATCAATTTTGAGAAAACATCTTTACAGTCACTTTAAGACCTCTTCGTGCGAGCGCAAGGGCAAAACTTAAAAATAGATAAACTCGTTTTTCCATGTTAATGTGCGATATTTGTATGAGGGATGGATATGTCTCAGAAGATCATCGATGATATTCGCGAGGCCCTGCCTACCTATGATGAAGAGCGTGTTCTAAAGCTTACACGAGACGCTTTGGCTCAAGGGCTGGATCCTCTCCAAATTTTTGAGCAAGGTCTCGTTAAGGGATTACTAATTGTAGAGGATAAATGGACTAAAGAGGAGGCCTATTTGCCCGAGTTAATGGTGTCTGCGGACATTGTGACCAAGGGCTTAGAGATTCTTAAGCCTGAGTTGAAGGCACGTGATATAAAGATGCGGACGCTCGGAAAAGTGGTGATAGGAACCGTTCAGGGTGATATACATGATATAGGCAAGAACATCGTCGTTATAATGCTAGAAATTGCCGGATTTGAAGTACATGACCTAGGGAAAAATGTGCCTATTGAGAAGTTCATTAAGAAAGCTAAAGAAGTGAACGCAGATGTAATAGCGGCTTCTGCTCTTATGACTACCACCATGACTGTTCAGAAGGAACTGGCTGATGCCATTAACAAGTCAGGTATTAAGACAAAATACCTCTTAGTTGGCGGAGCGGTGACCACAAAAGAATGGGCTGAACAAATAGGTGCAGCCTATGCAGCGGATGCTATAGCCGCTGTCCGCGTGGTCAAACGTCTACTAGGTGTGGAGGATTAGTGTTTTGAAGGTTGGCTTACGAAAAGTAAAATCTCTAGAGCTATTCAGTAGAGATGATCTGGAAGCCATCCACAAATCGTCATTAAATATTTTAGAAGAAATCGGTGTCAAGATATACAGTGATAAAGCATTAAAAATTCTAGAGAATTCAGCCGCGTATGTTGATCGTGATAAGCAGGTGGCTAAGTTTCCTTCTTACCTTGTTGAGGAAGCTCTAAGAAAATGTCCAAAGAGTGTTAAGCTGTGTGCAAGAAATCCTAAACTCGACGTAACACTTGATGGAAGACATATCTACGGCACTACTGATGGCGCTGGTACCTCTACCATTGACCTAGAAACAGGCGAGAGGAGACTACCAACCAAGGAAGATGTGGCGAGAACTGCCATAGTGGCTGATTCATTAGATTACATTAATATGTACTACACCTGCGTTACACCTATGGAGGTGTCTAAAAGTATCCATATATTACACGAGTATGATGCCGCGGTAAATAATACTGAAAAGCACTTCATCAGCGGAGCAACGGACCAGTCTGAAGCGGCTTCGTACTTGATTAAAATGGCTGCCGCTGTGGTTGGAGACCCAGAGGAGTTGAGGAAAAGACCAATCGTCTCATCTGTTGCCTGCATGGCATCGCCGTTAATAGTTCCACTGGAGGCCATAGAACCATCGTTAGAGTTTGGCAAATATGGGCTACCAGTGGAAGTGATGACCATGCCGATAGCTGGTGCAAACGGACCTATGACAGTGGCAGGATCCGTATTAATTGGAAATGTTCAGTTTCTCGCTGGAAACACTATAATCCAGATGGCGAATCCAGGGGCTCCGATAATTTACAGCTCGTATCCTTTATCCATGGACGTAAAGACCGGCGCTTTTTCTGTAGCCTTCCCGGAGGCCACTCTGATTACTGTTGGGCATATTCAAATGGGGAAGTACTATGGTTTACCTGCATACGGAGGCGGGACCATATCCTCAGCTAAGGTTCCAGATGAACACGCCGCATATGAAAAGGCTACAAGTGCTCTTTTTTGCACACTTGCGGGTAGCGAGGTGTGTGGATCTATCGGGCTTATAGAAAATTACTCAGTTTTAAGCTATGAGCAAATGCTTATCGACTACGAAATGCACACAATGATACTGAAGATGCTTGAAGGAATTAGCACGGATGACGACGCATTAGCCCTAGATGTTATTCGCAAAGTGGGCCAAGAGGGTCACTTCCTCGCTGAGAAACATACACTATTGCATTCCCGCAAAGTTTGGGTGCCCATGTTGACAGACGCGAGACCTTATCCAACCTGGAAAGAGGCTGGGGCAAAATCCGTTGTGGAGAAAGCCAGAGAAAAAGTTAAAGAGATATTGAAGACCCACAAACCTGAACCCTTGGATACAAATGTAAGGGCAAAACTCACGGAAATAATTCAGAGTGCTGAGAAGAATATCACTAGTCCAGCTTAAGTGAATAGTGCCTACAACAAATAGAATAAGGAACTAGTCATCAGCTTTTTAATTCTAAGAAAACGAGTAAGAGAAAGTAAGGAAGGTTGAAGGTGTTTTAATCTTCCTTTTTTCTATACCAATGCTCTTCTAAAAACTTGGGTAATTCCGAGGAGCTAGAGGGTCCAACTAAGACTTTCCATCCGGTTAGGTCTTCGATTTCATCGCTGAGCTGTGCTGCCATACCGGGTATGATCAGTTTTCTGTGCTTCACTTTTTCCTCTATTCGACTCTTCTTGATAGCTTGAGCGATCATGTCGGCAGTTAAAGCACGATTCTTGCTCGCCGCCCGTGCACGCGCAACCGCGCTTTGAACGCCTATTCCCTCGGTGTCTACCACCAGCAGATAACATTTATTGCTGATGTCTGAGGATTCAATTTCGGACGCCACCGCATAATACGTTAAGGCAAAGTTGGTCGTAAACATCACCGGTGAGTTTTCATCCGCTTCTCCAAAAATCCTTAAACCAGGTTCAACAGCCGTCGGTTTCCTCGGGTCAGTGTAAAGGTTTTTACGAAGTATGGTTAATGGCAAAAGTGCCCACCCATCCATGCTATGCATTATCAGAAGGTCAGCGTATCGAGTGATTAACATGGAGGCGATGTAGGTCTCCGTCCATTCAGCGACCTCCTGTGTCCTCTCTCGTTCTAGCCAAGCTACAATAGGAGTGCCCATTAAAGGAAAACCGAGAACTTCGTCTCCTTCCTTGCACGAAATTCGACGAAGCGTTGTGAAGTTGCTAATGGTGTTTACGAGCCCCTCATCTGGAAAAGTGCCCGGATCTAAAACAAAATTCTCCACATCATGTTCCATCAGAGTCCCAGCCATGGACCTAAGGAGTTTGAGGTCGTTTGGAGCGAAGACTGCGAGGGGACATTTATACATCAACGCTAATCTAGCCATATCCTTCCAGTTATTCTCACTGGCAGCGTAGATGAGGGGGCTTTTTCCTGATGCAATTGCTAAACCAGCTTCAAGAACGTCTGGATTGAATGAACAAAGAATCAATGGCAAGTTTGTGTTTTCAGTTACTTTCTTGATCGTCGTCGCAAACTTGGCAGGATCATCAGACGTAGATCGAACCGCTATTAAATTGAGCTTTAATTCTTCGCCGAGATAGCTATACGAGAAGCCTTCAACTCCCTTAATCCGTTTTAGAAGTTCGTCATCAGGCAACTCGTCTGTGACATCAACAGCGATAGCCGTCGGGTTGAAGTATGCGAGTTCATGGCGGTACATCACAAATTGGCCACCGATTTTAACTGCGCCATCGCCTGTGCCAATTGTTATTTCCTTAACCGGCGGCTTCAGCCATTTCCAAAGTATTGCGTAAGTCTCTTCAAATTCCTTACCAAGAAGTGGAGTGCACCTTTCTAGAGCAATATCTCTGCTCACAAGCTTGGTCGCAAACGCCATACAATTCTTTTCTCCACATTCCTTACAGTTCGTTCTTGGGAGCAATTTGTACACATCGATGGGGTTGATTTCCCCCTTGCTTATTCTTCTTACTTCTCTCTCAGACAAGTCAATTCTCCTCTTCAAATTCTTGTGGTGGTCCAATCAGCAATCTTCTCGGGTTCATCAGCCTCTTTGTTCATCAGCCTCTCGATAACGTCTTTAACAGTTTTGATGGCAGTAGGATGCATCATCATAAAGTAGTCGACGCCGGCTAGGAGACCGGTTAGCGCGGTTATTGTTTCCCACATGGGACCTCGGAGCTCACGAGGTTCCCACTGGGGAGCCATCTTCTTCCAGGCTTCTTTGGCAAACCAAGCGTTCGTTGTCCCTGATGACATGGGATGTTGAAGCTCATAGTCGCCCATCAACGCAGCTAAACGTACGCGCTCCATCAAAGTAAATGTAAATTCTAGTCCATAGCCTAGTGCCGCTGTTGAAGTGTCCATTACTATTTGTTCCCTTGGCAGAATGTCGTAAAGCTGGTGGTTTAACTCCCTCGCCTCGTTTATATCCATCCCCGTAAGTGCAAGTGCAACGTGGCCGTATTTTTTGATCGTCTCAGCCGTTTTTTTGACATCCATGTATGGGCTTACAGAGCTGATTAGCAGCCGTTCGCCTTCGGCTACTTCGGTAACTTTCTCAAAAACCGCCAAGTCTTTCTCTGGGTCTCCGCAGCCTCCGATAGCGAGTGGGACGTTCACCGCTTGCAGTACCTCTTCAACAGTTTTTGCTGCTTTCCTCGGTGAGGTATTCTTTTTTGAGGGGTCAATGCTTGTTAGATTCAGTGTAAGCATCTCCGCTCCAAATTTATCGACACAGCGTTTAGCCCACGCCGCAGGGTCCTCTGTGACATCTCCAACATGCATTTTCAACGCCTTCGGCAGAGGGATGTCAATGTCGAAAACGTCGCAGGCAACTACGGGGGCATGTGGCGGGGATTTTTCAAAAGTGTAGAAGGGAGGGCACTTTTCGCCTCCGATGACTATGGACTTTCCACGCGTTCCTCCTTCACGTTTCGTGGCTCCAAGCTTTACCTCTACAATCTGACCCGGGTATTCCATGATTGGAGGAGTAAATGTAAGCTCCAAAATTTTCCCAGGCTTTACTTTCGGCAGCGGTGTAACAACCTTTGGTGGGGCAACTGCCGCAGTTGGCTGCAACAACTCAATTTCTAAGTCCCCAATTTTCACATCTACGTCTTCTAGTCCTATTTCCTCTGACATGCTTAGAAGCTTGAGTAATTCCGAGCCAAATTTGATTGCAGCCTTCTTGCGTCTATCGCCTTCTCTCAAAGTTTTTCACTTTCCGTGGCTCAGATGCATGTTTTGGAATGCATACAAAGGTCAGCGTGTTTATTAATGGTTTTTCTCAACGTCCTCTCCTGACATCTCTGGAAAGCGTTTCTTTTTTAGGCGCCCTTTTAACGCGATAGAACAACTTTGCGGCTCCTTATTTTCCTGCAATCCATGGAGGCGGTGTGCCAAATTTGATTGCAGCATTCGCAAACGCCTTTACGTGTTCGGTGGGAGTCTCCAGCCAGAAGTCGCAGCCTGGTGCCACCATGTCGGTGCCTTCCTCAATAGCCCTTTTAACAGCATCTCTGATCGCTTCCACGGGTCCTTTATGTATGACCTCATATGCTGGGATGTTGCCAATTACCACGCAGTTTGAGTGAACGTTTTTAACAACTTCTTTAACCTTGCTAATAGGTGTTCTCTCATCCATGGCTATAGCATTTGAGCCACACTCTAGCATCTTGTCTACGATTGGCAACGCTGAACCGCAGACATTTAGAATTGTTGGCACTTCTAGGCTAGCCGCGAGTTTCTTTAAGTATGGCTTGACGAACTCCTCGAAATGTTTCGGTGATATGTTATCAGTCGAGGCACCCATCTCATGAAAAGTAATTATATCTGCTCCTGCATCTTGATACAGGCGCGCAATCTCAGCGTATAAACCAACCACACCCTTCAACAATGCGTGGACCTTACTCGGGTCAGTTCTTAGCCATTTTAGAAATGTGATTGTGTCCACAACATAGCTGCTAATGCTTGTGAAGGGAGGCGCGATAAAAGCATTTACTGGACCCTTGCCTTCAAACTCTTTCTTCAGTATTTCTATCGCTTTAACTATGATAGGAACTCTCCCCGCTTCTGATACATCTCGGGGAAGAGAAAGATCAGACACGTCTTGAGCGATAAAACTTCTTATTGAGGGCCATTTCAGCGTATCCTCGTGAAAATTAATGGCGACGCCAAGGACTTCAGCCTCAACAGTCATGTCAAAAGGAACGCTTACATTGTCGAGACCACATAACTTATGAGCTGCAGAGGCTAATTTTGCCATTTTCTCTGGATCTTTATGTGCATGAGGCCAATAGGCATCGTAGGCTTTCATGAAATCTTTGGTATACGTGCCGACGGAGTTTATGCACGGGACACGGTCAACCTCATTTTTTTTCCCATGAAGCATTGGCATAACTCTATCATAGGGCATCATACTTAAATATCGGGTGGCTGAAGTTAAAAATCTTTATCGCACGATAGACTTGAGAGAGGGCATTCAGACAATTGACACCCAAAGAGAGGTTATTGAACGCCTTGATGGGTAAGGCTGTTGACAGAGTTCCGACCTTTTGTTCCGGTTGTTCACAAACCGTGACCGTTGAATGCATGGAAGAAACGGGGATCTACTGGCCTGACGGGCACAAAGATCCCGAGAAGATGGCAAAGCTTTCAGCTTCAGTGTACAAGTTAACTGGGTTAGAAGTTGCAGGTGTTCCGTATTGTTTAACTGTTGAGGCAGAGGCTTTAGGATGCCAAATCATGTGGAGCGAAGAAATCGATGCTATCCCCCAGGTACTTCGAACGCCGTACAAGACACCTGCTGAAGTTGAGATTCCAAGCGATTTCCTCAGCCTAAAAAGGGCGCCAGTTTTGTTGAAGGCTGTCAAAATCCTAAAACAGAATGTTGGAAACGAATTGCCCATCGTTGCTGGTGTAACTGGCCCCTTTTCTCTTGCGGGACACCTTTTTGGCATAGAAAACCTGCTAAGGTGGATAGTAATTGATCCTCTGAAAGTTCAGGAAGCGGTAGATAAAGCCTCTGAGGTTGGGGCGTCATTCGGTAGGGCTCTCTATGAAGCCGGCGTTGATGTCGTCTTGATAGCTGACCCGTCAGCGTCAAGTAACCTGATAAGCCCAAAGACGTTCAAAGGATTCGTTAAACCCGCGATTTCTAGAATAGTTGAAGCAGTGGGTGGTATCACATTCTTGCATATATGTGGCAATGCAAATCCAATCCTCATGGAAATGGCGGATACAGGCGTTAATTCTATTAGCATTGATGAAAATGTGGACGTCCAAAGAGCGAAGGCTCTTTTGGGTGGAAAAGTGAAAATTGCAGGAAACATATCTACGACCAACACCTTGCTTCTTAAAAAACCTGAGGACGTCAGGGAAGCTTGTAGACAGGCTTTAGAAGCAGGCATTGATATTTTGGCTCCAGGTTGTGGTGTTGCACCAAGGACACCTAACATTAACATAAAGGCATTAGTTGAGACAGCGAGGCAATTTCGAATTTAATGGTTAAAGGGTGACAGAAGTGAATTCTGACGAGAGATTAATTGCCGTTTTAAGCGGGAGGAAAGAAGAAGTTGATAGACTCCCAGTAATAAATTCTGTTGGCACTTATACTATGGATGCCATGAAAACCTTTGATGCTTATTGGCCAGCGGCTCATAAAGACCCAAGGAAAATGGCTAATCTGGCGATGGGGTTGAACAGACTTGCTGGTTTAGATAATGTTACTGTGCCCTTCGAGTTAACTCTTGAAGCAGAAGTTTTTGGCGCTCCAATGGAATTTTTTGAAGATAAAATTAGATGGCCCTCTGTTAAAGGGTTCATTGCCAAGAAGGTGTCAGACCTCAAATTTCCAGATGATGTGACGAAGGCTGGGAGGGTTCCTGTCGTTTGCAATGCAATTAGGATTTTGAAAAAGGAACTGGATGGAAAAGTTCCGATAATTGCTTACATAAATTGTCCATTTACGAGTATAGGTAGTTACTTAGTTGATCCCGTTGAGTTTCATAAATATCTGAAATCTGATCCTGCAAGGGTTCACGAATTCTTCAAAGAAACGCTTCCATATTATGTTAATGTTGCAAGTGCGTTTAAAGAGGCGGGAGCTGACATAATTACTTTTAGGGATGAGGGGGTTTCACTGGATAACATTTCGCCTAAACATTTCGATGAGTTCGTAAAGCCTTACTTGGCTAAGTTGATCAGTCTTGTGATGCCTCCGAGAATCCTTCACATTTGTGGCACGTTAATAAGCGGTAAACTAGAAATTATTAGAAGAATGATGGAATGTGGAGCCGAGGCAATTACCATGGATGAAAAGACGCCTATGAACGAGGCGAGAGCACTTGTTGACGAATACAGACCTGGTTTTCCCATAGGAGGGAATATTAGCGCCCTTATGATACACAAAGGACCCGTGGAAGCGATCAGGGATTCTGTCAGAAGGGCTATTGAGGAAGGAACCGACATGGTGGCACCAGGCTGCGACTTCTGGATTGAAACACCAATCCAACACATAAAAGCATTGGTAAACGCAACAATCGAATATGGAACACCGCCACGTAGAAGATGAGATGATGACAGCCAAGGAAGAAGTGCTTAAGAAACTTGTTCAAGCTGTTGTTGATGGCAACTTAGAGTCGGCGGAAGAGGCTGCCAGAGAAGCGGTCAATGCTGGTGTTGAGCCCTACAAAGCAA
>Ga0315309_1001065_pt1 | contig 16524 bp, 14 predicted proteins | sample TDP4_MG_FD_203080 | JGI IMG/M metagenome (GOLD analysis project Ga0315309, IMG submission 203080) | Freshwater sediment microbial communities from Lake Towuti, South Sulawesi, Indonesia - TDP4 | ecosystem: Environmental > Aquatic > Freshwater > Lake > Sediment | place: Indonesia: South Sulawesi... | reverse complement strand
GACTTAGACTGAGCTTCTTCATGACTTATACCTCTTTGCTATGATGGTTCAGGTATTCGCGTATCGCTGACTCGATCTCCACGCTCGTCTTCCTAGTTGTGCCGTGTTTCTTAACTACGAAGGAGAGGAAATCTTTCCACAGCTCCTTCTCTACTACTATTGTAGTCTTCTGTTTGGGCAAAGAGTTATTCACGGTATAGAGTTTAGACGTTTATCCACATATAAGCTTATATCGAAAAACTTCTAGCTATCTATGCAGATTTATGTACACACGGTTAAAACCTGTACAGTCTTATGCTATTCGGTTAGACTATTTAGAAGAAACACGGTTGGCAGTTAGCAGCCATACCTGAGCAAAGTTCATCCTGCTTCCGGCTATCTCTGACAAACACAGGTGTGATGTTGCTCTTCTTGTTGTTGTAGCGCATAACAAATAGGCTTTAACTCTAACCTGACCCATTCTTCTCTTCAACCAGAGACGTGAGCCAAACTCCGTTTAAGCATTGCGAACTTTTCTTCCTTAGCGATTAGTAGCCGAGCAATTACTGCCGATCAATTCCAACACTGTCTTCAACTCGAACTCAGCCTGCTTCCCAAGCTTAAACCTGTACTCATCCTTTGAGACCGGCTTTCTCGTAGCTCTTCTTCAGTTCAATCATTTCCCTGTATCGGTCTAGAATCCTGCCATAGTTTGCGAGTTCAGGGAATTTCCTCCAGATATACTCTATGTTCTTCAGGGTTGATAGGCATCTCTTGTATCGATCTTGATCGGTTATCTCATGTTGTATGTGGAACCCCCTTATGTACTCGCAGTAAAGGATGTCCAAGCCGTTTAGGAAGATTCTGTATCCCAGCTCATTGTCTTCGCCACCCCACCCTGTGAAGAATGGGTCCCAGCCATTCAACCTCATTATGTCCGCTCGCTTGAATGATGATACGCCGGATAAGAATGCCCACCAATTTTTCGACCTATGTATATGCTCGAGATTGGACCAGATTATCTGTGTATCTTGGATGAAGGGTTCGGAGATTGTTAGGAGTTGATCATCAGTAAAGCTGGAGATCTTGTTTAAGGACTGTATGCCGCCTCTGATATTCCATATTTGGCATGATGCTACGATATTTTCGTATCGCTGGTGGATCATGGAATGCTTGTGGATGCTGTCGGCGGGGAATACCATGTCCACGTCTGAGAAGACGATTATGTCTCCACTTGAATTTGCGAGACCGATATTCCTGCAGAGAGCGGCTTGAGCCTCCCCGCTCTTCGCGTCGTTGCGATAGTATTTGGCGGAATGCTCCTCGCAAATCCTCGCTATTTCTTCTTTCTCAGGAGACTTGTCATCCACAACTATCTTCTCGATTCTTTCATGCGTTTGCTTTCCGATCGACGCTAAGGCCATTCTGAGATGGCTGGTCCTACCGTGAACAGGTATGACGATCGATATGAGCGGATCCTTTGGAAGCCTCATTTCCATTTGGTCACTCGCCATTCGTCCCTACCTGACAGACTCCAGTTTCTCAACCAAAGCGACGTTCGAGTAGCGTTGGACGCAGATCTCTCTCAGCTTTTTGACCAGGGTCCTCCTCTCCCCTTCATCGGAAAGATACTTCTTCGCCATCGATATCCATTCTGAGGGGTCGTCTGAGCAAGAGATGAGTCCGTCGTAGAACTGCTTGACCAGGGCCTTGTTATCGGAGATCGGTAAGGCGCCGGAGCCGACAGCGGTTATGAGGCGCGGATTCAACTCCGGCTGCCCTGGCCAATGGATGACAGGAACCAACTTCGACCTGTTGAACAGCTCGTTCACAGACGACGCATTCAATGAGAGGAACCTCTTCTCACCTTCAGCCATGTTAACCACCTCCTCGTTCCCCGGGGGGGTTATGAAGAGGCATTCCACCTCGCGACTGAAGGGGACAATGAACTTCTTGAACTGATCCGCTTTGTGGTAGGCGTTTCCGATAAATATCGAGCTCAGATCTCGTTCCATTCCCTTAACGTAATATTGACTCTCATCCAACGGGATATTCCCAAGCATGTTTACTACAGCCAATCCAGCCTTTCGATAGACGCTCAACGCCTCCTCATTGCATCCAGCTGTTAGAATACCTGTCAATCCTGATGCATGCTCCAGAATCTTCGGGTTGACATAGTCAAGAGGGGTGTGCTGTCCCTCCTCCGTTCTAATCGTCGTTGTGTAGACGAAGACCTTACCTGAGACTGTGAAGTCTGGAACAGCCCATCCCTGAGGGCACTCGTATATAATGATATCGCAGTCCTCGCAGTCATGGAGGGAGCGTACGAGCTTGAATTCGTACCCCTTCTCGATGAATCCGTTCTTGATAGCGTCGACTACGCCGTCCAACCTGCTCTCTAATTCCCGGTTGAGAAACAGAGCCGACCTCAATCCAGAACCACATCCAGGCTTTCAAATATGATACCTGAATATCAGGTTGGCGTTTCTTATATATGACGCCTCAGTTTCGGTCCTATCCCGAACGTCACTGGCAACTACCGTCACCGATACTGAGCGTGGTTAAGGCTTGTAACGCCGATCATCGCGCGCCTTCAAATACTTTTTAACTCAAGGGTCGCTAGAAATACTTACTCGAAGAACTTATGCAGCCTAGAGGGCGCCGATTCTTTCCTATTCAGGTCCTAGGATTGATCATAACTATTGCATTGATATGCCTGCCGCAGCCCTCTTTCTCGCAGCCTCAACTGCAAGTGACGGTGAGAACAAATAAGACGCTATACTCTCCTGGTGAGAGGGTGATGATCATGGGAACAGTAGTAGATTCATCAATTCGACCGGTTTCAGATGTCTACGTCTCAATTCAAGTGTCAAACCCTGTTGGAGGAATAGTTAGAATAGAATTGGAGGTAACCAATTCTACCGGCCAATACGCTGACCAATTCTCATTGGAGAAGAAGACACCATCAGGGACCTATCGGATCAACGTGATCGCGAGCAAGGACGGATATGCTGAGGGAGTTGCGGAGAGCACATTCGATGTTCAAGCCGAATCGTCTGACTTTGAAATCTCCCTAGCACCGCAATCTCAAAGCATCATCCAAGGTCAACCTGTATGGCTGACTCTAACCATATCATCCAAATACGGTTTCAATGAACCAGTCGAATTGACGTACTCAAGTCTACCGCCTATGAGCACCTGCACCTTCAGCGATTCTTCAGTTACACCAAACAGCACGTCGACCGCAACAATAACCACAAGCCTAAACACGCCTCCAGGATTCTACACAGTAACCATAATAGGCTCAGGCGGCGGAAAGACACATTCAGCAAGCGCCCTCATAACGGTCCAATCCGTACAGCCCCAAGCAGCCCCAGACTTCACAGTTTCAATAACCCCGGAATCAAGATCGATCACTGCTGGGGGGACAGCAACATTCACTGTTACGTTAGTCCCAACCGGAGGATTCTCCTCGACTGTCACGTTGACGATCTCGGGACTCCCAGACGGCTCGAGAGCAGACTTCAACCATAACCCCGTCTCAAATCTCGCTTCAGGAAGCTCGCAGACAGCCCTACAGATACAAACGAACAGCTCGACGGAATCAGGCGCATACCAGTTGACAGTGACAGCTGAAGGTGGAGGGAAGACCAGAAGAAGAACTGTAACACTCATCGTAGGCGAAGTAGCTGACTTCACACTAACAGTCGAACCATCGTCGCAAGAGGTTGCACAAGGTCAATCAGCTATCTATCAGGTCACGATAACATCGATAGGTGGATTCAGCTCTCCAGTCCTCCTCACCCTTTCGACGTCAGCTGTATGCGGAACAACGTTCGATTCGAATCCTATAACGCCTCCTCAAAACGGGCGGTCAACATCCACGCTGAGGATAACTACAAGCCTAAACACGAGTCCAAGCGATCATACGCTAACCATATTGGGAACAGCGGGAACACAAGTACACTCAGCAACGGCGACGTTAAGAGTAGATGCAGGCTCAGACTTCGCCCTCTCAGCCCATCCATCCGAGATAACCATAACTCAAGGCAATGAAAGAAGCCTAACCTTGACCGTAAACTCCGTTAACGGTTTCAATTCCAACGTAAGCTTCGCCGCAGAGAATCTTCCCAAAGGATTGACGGTGAGATTCACACCACAAACGATCAAAGTAGGCTCCACTTCAAGTTCAACCTTAACCATAACCGCTGGGAATGACATCCTCCTAGGAGTGTATCATATTAGTGTGAACGCTCAGTCCGAATCACTCGAACATGAAACTGAAATAATAGTAAAGGTAGAAGGAGCGAAGTCGAACTGTCTAATAGCAACAGCCACTTACGGCTCAGAACTTGCAGGCGAAGTTCAAACATTGAGAAGTTTTAGAGACAATCAGATAGCAACATCGTTTGCTGGAAGACAATTCATGGTAGCCTTCAACTCTTGGTACTATTCCTTCAGCCCAAACATAGCTCAATTCATAGCCAGCAACGCCTTCGCAAAAGCAGTGATGAAGGTTCTGCTCTACCCGCTTATCGAAATATTGCGAATCGCAGAAATCACGTACGAGTACTTGCCTCTAAACAGCGAGATCACCGTGGTTATCGCAGGGTTCATATCAAGTAGCCTGATCGGAATCATATACGCTGCACCATTGCGCATGGCATTCAAGATACTTTTTCGAGTATCAAGATTCAAAGTTAAAGCTTCAATCGCCAAATATGAAGCCTCAGCACTATGTCTATCTACAATACTCATAGCGGTGGCCGAGGTGACCTCGCTAGAGGTTTTGATGAGAGTGGCAACCGCAAGCTTTGTTATCGCGTCCATAGCCGCTTCAAGTTCCCTGACTCTTAATGTTGCAGGATACATCAGAAACAGAGCACTCAGCGGAGCTTGAAGGTCAAGCCAAGAATGGATGTACCTAGAAGAGTTTCGACTGAACGGTAGCAATGTTAGCTTTTTGCGGCGTTGACATTGCGACGCTTAGTTGATTGACATCAAGCGATTCGATGCTTGATGAGAGGTTGACTCCATGCCCTCTAGCCCGTAACGTTTCTTCAAACTCCGCTTCACGGAGACGTAGCTTCCCCTCCTAGCGATGCGTTGTAGGCTGAGCGAACGTGAAAGCTACACTATCGGCGCAACAAAACTAAAGATATGTACAGCGCGGCTGCGCAAGACTACTTAAGAATAGGTTCTTCCACTAATCATTGGTGTTTGAGAGACGTGAGCGGATGAAGCTGCAACTTCTGGCCTACGCATTGATTTTTGTTGCCCTTATATCAACTGCGCACAGCGTAAGTGGCCAGGAAGAACTCAAGGTAACGGTTACTGTAGAGAAGTCCCAAACAAGTCTAGGCGAACTTATCGTAATCTATGGGAAAGTAACTTACGCTAACGGAACAGCGGCACCGATGGCTGAAGTGTCGATACAGGTCGACGGCCCGAATGGCGGCACTGTTCATATCGCTTTTCTATACTCAGACTCGAACGGAGTTTTCTCAGATAGGTGCCAACTCAGAAGAGATTCCCCGGAAGGCAACTACATGATCTACGTGACTGCGATCAAGGAAGGATACCAAGGCCATAAAAGTTTCAGTTTCACGATTAAGACTGAGTCTCAGCCATCCACCTCATTGGAATTCTACCTCTTATCCCTTGGAGGAACCATTTTAGCTGCATTGATCACGACGTCATTATGGTCGATGCGGCGAAGAGCCAGAAGAAGAATGCTTGAATCGCTAGAGCCTACCGAAGACATGGACTACATGGCTGCAGCTCGAGCTTCGGCCAGAATTGAAGAGCTCAAAGCTCAACGAAAGATAGATGAGAAGACATATCTTAGACTGAAGAGGGAATACGAGAAAAGAATGAGAGTGGAGTAGACAAGAATGGAGCGAGAAGCCGCGCGATCATTTATACGTTACGTGAATTGCTTCCTGTTTTTAAAGGAACGGATGTTCTATGACAGCCCACAGGACAGATAGCCAATCTCAGTCTCTCCGTAAGATTCTTGAAAGGATAGATGAAAGACTGAAGTCCCTAGATGAGAAAATTGACGAATTGAGTCAACGGATTAGGATGTTGAGCAAGTCTTCTTTGATGTCAGAAATTAAGAGTAGGCTTCTGGATGCTGAAACCTTATTATCTCTACCCGACCACTTAAGGAAAACAGCCATGTCCATCTCCAAGTTTGGCGAGGCAACAGCGGCCAAGATCGCGAAGGACACAGGGAGAGCTAGAGCAGCTGAAAGCGACTATCTGAATCAACTGGTAGGGATGAATTATCTGTGTAAGAAGAGGGTTGAGAAACAAGTTGTCTTCTACGTCAAGAAATAGGAAGACTTTGGCGGTGCACTCGTATAAAGGAGGAACAGGCAAAACTTCGATATCAGCCAACTTAGCTGCAATACATGCAAAAAAAGGCTTCAACGTCTTCCTCCTAGATTACGACTTCAGAGCGCCGAGTCTACATGTCCTCTTCAACGCCAAGCCTGAACATTGGCTGAACGATTTCCTAGATGGAGAATGCAGCATTGAAGATAGTATGATCGATTTAACGGATCGATATTCCACCCTGGGAAGATTCTACATTGCTTTAGCAGATCCTTCCACGAAGGCCATTCGGCATATGATGCTGAAGGACAGGGAGTGGGAGATGAAAAGCCTCCATAAACTCTTAGCCGCGAAAACAACTCTTCATGAGAAGTTGAAGATTGACTACATCATATTCGATACAAGCCCGGGAATACACTATTCTTCAATAAATGCACTAGTCACTGCTGACCTCGTGATCATAGTAATGAAGATGGATGAGTACGATATTCAGGGGACTCAGGAGATGATCAGAGGAATATACGATGTGCTAGGAAGGAAGACGTGCTTACTCGTGAATCAAATGGTGGGCGAGGAAGAAGACTACCGGGAAGTCGTAACCGGACGCTTCAAGGAGTTTCAATTACATCAACTCGGGATAATCCAATTCTATAAGGAGGCCCTATTGACGGGTGGCAGATCGATATTCACACTCGAGAGACCGGAACATCCATTCACCCAGTCACTGTTAAACATCTCAGAGGAAATTGGAAGAGTGATAACGAAGCCGACGGCCTGAATGGAAGGAGGCATTTCGGGAAAGAGGTACAAGAGGTAGCGTCTGAGAATTGTTCGAGTACGGCGAGCTTGTTAGAAACTTGACGATCAAGGAGTTCAAGCTAAGATACCGAAATTCTGTTTTAGGCTTCTTCTGGTCCCTCCTAAATCCATTAGCCATGATGATCATCCTGACTCTCGTTTTCTCAACACTGCTAAGGTCGGGCATCGAGAACTTCCCGGTCTTCCTGCTTACAGCCCTACTGGCATGGAGATTCTTCTCCGTAAGCACATCTATGTCGCTCTCGTCGATAATTGGCAACTCCCAATTGGTGACCAAGATCTACTTTCCAAGATGGCTCTTAGTCCTGTCGAGCAACCTAGCCAACCTCATAGGGTCCTCACTCGAGTTCGCCGCCCTCTTCCCCCTACTAATCTTCCTGGGCATGAAGATAACATACCTAGTCCTTCTTCTCCCCGTGATCTTGGTCTTAGAATTCACACTGATCATAGGTGTATCCCTAATACTAGCCCCCTTGAACGTCTACTATAGGGACTTCAATCAAATATGGGATATAACGCTTCAAATAGGCTTCTTCCTATGCCCAATCATATACAGCATCAGCCTAATCCCTCAAAGATATATCCTAGCATACTCGCTCAACCCGATGACGCGCGTCGTCGAATCGATCAGAAAGATCCTCTACTACAATACGCTTCCTACTTTAGCCGATTTCATAATAGTCCTAGCAAGCAGCCTAGTCCTGCTACTCATCGGCTACCTAGTCTTCCATAAGCTTGAACCTAGATTCGCAGAGGAGATCTGAACATGCAAGTCATTCAAGTCCAGGACCTCTGGAAGAAGTTCAAGATCCCACATGAAAGGAGGACAACAATCCTTGAAAACATAGCTGGAGCCCTCCAGATCTTGGAGGGGAAGAGATTCACATACGAAGAGTTCTGGGCTCTAAAGGGTATCAACTTCACCGTTAACTACGGCGAGTCCATCGGGGTCATAGGCGAGAATGGAAGCGGAAAAAGCACTCTGCTGAAGGTCATAGCCAACATCATGAGACCGAGTAGAGGAAGAGTCAAAGCGACTGGGAAGATAGCGCCTATACTGGAGTTGGGAGTTGGTTTTCATCCAGAGTTGACAGTCAAAGAGAACGCCCTCATATACGGGTCTATAATGGGCTTGAAGAACAGCGAAGTGAAGAAGCGGATGGACTCAGTTCTCCAATTCTCCGGTCTAGAAAGGTTCAGAGATGCGAAGTTGAAGAACCTATCGTCTGGGATGCAGATGAGACTTGGCTTCTCAGTAGCAATCGAAACAAACCCGGACATCTTCCTAATCGATGAGGCGCTTGCAGTCGGAGACATGGAGTTCCAACAGAAATGCGTGGACAAGTTCAAGAAGTTCAAGGCGGAAAAGAAGACGATCGTCCTCGTGTCTCACGCTCTAGACCTCGTGAAGGAGTTCTGTGAAAAGACCCTTTTCCTCTCGCGAGGTGAAATGATCGCTTTCGGAGGTACCGAGGACACCGTAAGCCAGTACGTGAGACATGTTCGTGGCGCTACTTGAGTTCTCGCAGCCCCGCACGACACCTACTCAAACCGCTTGACCCTTCGAAACTCTCTAAATGCTTCGCTCCAGCCCGCTATGAATCCAAGCCTCTCCAGTGTCGCATTCGAGACCTTCTTCCCGCCCTGCACCAGAGCACGCTTAACCAAGACCTTCCGCAGGTTCGAGAGCAGCCAGAGATGGGCTTTAAGAAGAGCTGAGACGTTGTCGACACGCCTTCTCCTAAGCGCACCAACCGACCTGACGGTAACGTAGAAGACAGACAAGATCATCGCTCTCAGCAATCTCCCAAACTCAAAATTCTTGAACATTGTCAACAACCTGTTTCTCTCGCCGAGAAACACTCTGTAGCCGCCGTAGACAGAGCCCCAGCTCCCCCCGAACTTATGGTAGACCACTGAAGACGGTACATATACAACCTTGAACCCGTAGAGCCAAGCCCTCCAGCAGAAATCAGTATCCTCGAAATACGCGAAGAAATCTCGATCGAAGCCTCCAATCCTAATGAACGCATCTCTCCTAACGATCATAGCTGCTCCGCAGACAGAGCCGACATAACCTCCTCGATTGTATTCCTCTGAATCTTTCTCGTACCAGCCCACGTCGTAGCCTGCACCTATCAGAGTGAACTTCCCTCCAGCATGATTTAATCTCTCTCGATCCCCCCAGAGCAGAATCTTGCTGCCCCATGCGGCAATGCTCTCATCCTTCAAGACTTGTTCAACGAGTTTCTTTAACCACTCACCGTCAACTGCAACATCATTATTGAGTAGAGCGATGAAATCGAATCGCAACGTTTTGATAGCTCTATTATACGCCTCAGCGAAGCCGTAGTTCCTGTCGAACGCGATCACTTGGACCCAAGGGAACTCTTCTGTCACAAAGTCCACAGAGCCGTCAGTAGAACCGTTATCGATAACGTAGACGCTATAGCTTCTGTGTGACTGCCGACTTAAAGAGTCTAGGCAGTCCTTCAGATGATGCTTTCCATTGAAGTTCAATACAGCAACGGCGACCGCGGGGAGCCCCAATGACTTAACGACCCTTATCTCTCTTTAGTCCACCAGTCTTTAAGATGGAATTACAGAAGAAGCTTACGATTCTATTTATTCCTGAAGTCATACCTCCAAAATAGCCCCGTGGAACTTCTGCCGTGAAGAACGCGAATACCCTTTCGTCAGAAAGCCTTCTTCGACGCTGTAAGAGATTTCTCTGCTCATGCAGATACTCCTTCAGCCCGAGAACGCCCAAATAAGATCTAATCTTGCTCCCAAACCACCCCTTCACCAAAGCGTAAGCAAGTACGCAAAACTCGATGAATCCAAGTAGAGGAAGGAGAATAGCTAAACTTCTTCGAGAATAATTCTTGAGAAGCATCAAAACCCTATTCCTCTCAAGATAGTAAAACTTCTCGGCTGTTAGCCCCCTACCCCATGAGTAGCCCAACTGATGGTAGACGAAGGCCGAGGGAACATAGAGAGATCTCCAACAGTAAAGCAACGCTCTCCAACCCCAATCGGTATCCTCATTGAAAGCGAAGAAGACAGGGTCAAGAAACCCGACATCACCAAGAACCTCTCTCCTGAATAGGACGCAAGCACCGGAAACAAATCCTATCTCGATCTCTTCATCATACTGACCACGATCAAACTCACCTATCCCTCTACATAATCCAAACCCAGCTACATGGATCATATTTCCAGCCGAGTTGATCACCCTCTTATCAGATTCAAGCAAGATCTTCGGCTGGAAGAATCCGGCACTCTTATGCTTCACGCAAGCCTCAAGAAGAGCCTTCAGCCAATCACGAACAACAAAGACATCATTATTCATCAGAACAATATACTCGCCTCTACTCGCCTTAATCCCGACATTATTCCCAGCACCGTATCCAAGATTCCTTCGATTTTCAATCAAGATAGCCTCCGGAAAATCTCTCCTCACAGCCTCAACACTGCCATCAGTCGAGCCGTTATCAACCACTATAACCTCAAAGCGTGTATAATCTGACTCATACAGAGACCTCAAGCATTTCAAGAGCACATCTCTACCATTATAATTCAAAACTACGATACTGACAAGAGCGTCATCGCTCATTCTCGTCCCCACTCCAAGGAACACCCCTAGACTTACCAGAAAGAGCTTCACGATCCATTTCAATCTCCACGAAGACGGCATGCCTGAAAAGTTGAACCGAAAATATGCTTGTAAAAGGAATTGAGCATCGACAAAACAGAAACCATGAACTTAGACGCAGGGGCCAAACGACGTTCTCCAGCCAATTCGCATTATTGTCTAGATGATCTGCTTAAAGCTTAACCTGTCGATGAGCAAACTGAAACTCATGCGAGTCATGTAAGATCCTACAATCTTCGCTTCCAGTTCCCGAAGAGCTTCCCAGAGTAGGATGAGGGCTTCGACCAAACCAGTCTATTCCTAGAGCCGACGTTCTATGGTGGATGAAAAGAAAGGATTCTTCTATCTAGGCTTCCGTCGCCGCGTGAGTCGAAGAACGTTAGGTTGAGCGTTTCTCCTAAGTACAAGGCTTTCATCTATACCGCTTAACCAAACCCGAGATCGTGAATAAGATCAACCCAGCGAAGACGGCGAAGATCCCTATCAATAATAGAATCGTAGAGATCAAAGCGGTTCCCGTAGCCAAGCTCTGAACCTCAGCGTACCTGTTTATAACCCAAATCCAACCGTAGAGCCCAGCGCAAACCAAAACGAGGCCGGGCAACCCTAAGAAAGTCATCGGATGTCTCTCGCCGATAACCGTAACAATCGTACCGAGAACAGCTAGCGCATGACTAACAGGATTATAAGTAGAACCCTTAACGCCCTTATACTTGCAGCCGACAGGAACCTCAGCCAACCTCAAACCCTCAGCCTTCATCAAGATTTCAGAGTCAACACCGATCCCGAACTCGGTAACCTGCAAACTCTTGACAGCATCTTTCGAGTATGCCCTGAAACCACTCTGCGTATCAGCAATCTTCACATGCCCGGCCGCAACTGTAGCGCGATCAAGAGCCCTCCGACCGATACGTCTATACCTCGGCATCCCACCCTCTGTGGGACTACGAGAACCGATGACGATGTCAGCCTTGCCGCTCAAGATCGGCTCAACAAGCTTAGGAATCTCGTCAGGGTCATGCTGACCATCAGCATCAAGAGTCACAACAACATCAGCTCCAAGCCTCTTCGCAAAATCGAACAAAGATCTAATCGCAGCACCTTTCCCTAGGTTCCTCTCATGCCTAACCACTTCCGCGCCAAGCCTCTCAGCGATCGCACCAGTCATATCTGAAGAACCATCATCACATACCAGAACCTTGTCCACGTGTCCACTAGAACCGATAACCACTCTAGCTATCGTCGCCTCCTCATTGAAAGCCGGGATAGCAGCGACTATCAACCCTTCAACCTCAACAGAATTATTAGCTGCATGTTCATAAAGAAAGCTTTCCTTAGAACTGGTTCTAGGACATCAGACATAGGGGAAAGCTAAATTCTAAGATGGAATCAAGTAGTTAAGAGACCGCAGAGCATAGTTGAACAAAGACAATAAGAAAACCAGCATTAACAAAAGCTCGAATAGAAGTACAGCACGCTTGCCTTGATGAGCGCGGTAGACATTTACAGACAATGATTTGGCCATATCGACAAAAGCTTGAAGGCCAAACAAAGCAAAGACTTGGAATGGGAGAAGATAGAGAAGACGCCATTGATACCAAGAATCCATGAGGACAGAACCGATGGAGATTAACGCTAGCCATGAGAGTAGAATCCTTCTCGAGTAGCTCTCAATCTTCGAGAGTCGAAAAGCGCCGATGAAAGCTAGGAGATAGACTAGAGCGTTCCCGAAGAAACCCCCCACATAGTACGTAATCGTGAAGAGGAGAACATTCCAAACATTTCCCAAGAACGAAAGACTCATCGAGCCTAAGACCTCGGTGTAGCCTGAGGAAACCGCGGCTATAGTACCCACGCTTGAAGTAGTGAGAGGCATAGCTAAGAAGACCAAGAGGATCGGCGCAATGCACAACACCAACGCAACAGCTGCGAAGATAAATTCCCTCCTCAACTCAAGCCTCTGCGTAGCAAGCCTCCATCTCAAGAACGTGAAAAGAAGATACGCTGTCGCAACCGCCATAAAGACGCCCCAAGTCCAACCATGAGTGAACAAGAGGAGGAAGCCCACAATGACAGTAGGAGCCGTCCACCGGCTTCGAAAGCCAGCTTCAGAACCCTTAAAGAAGAACGCGAAGAAGAGCATAACCTCAGACATAGCCAACCAGTTCGTGAAGATACCTGCGAACATGCCGACAGTCGTATGAATCGAGAAAGCCGAAAGCATCGAGCCTACGGCAGCCAACCAATCATCCATGGTCATAACTCGCAGAAAGACATAGCTAGACAAGGCTAGGAAAATAGCTGGCAATGCAGGCCCAATCTTGACTATAAGCATCGGGTCGAGTCCAGTCGCCATCTTCAAGCAGAAGAGCAGAAGCAAGTAAGGGGCTCTAGCCTCACCGATCAAAATCGCTCTTAGACTATCCCAATCACTCATCTCACGAAGCTTAGGGTAGTAGAAGCGAGCAGTATCAACGCCGAGAAGCCGCTTTTCGTAGAAGTAGGGATAGTAAACCAAGTATACACTGAGAAGAATCGAGAGAAGTAGAAGAAGCTTAGGACCAGAGTTAGCGAGAAGATTGAACCAAACCGGGCCGGTGGAAAACCTCTCCTTCTTCTCAGGAGATCCTCGCCAATCCGAGAATGAAGCGAACGCGATTCTACGAGAGAATCTGAGAAACAGAGTCTTCAAGATTGGAATCAAGATCCAAGCGAACAGCAGCATGAGAAGTAGGAGAGGTGTAGCCCAATAGGCGATGTTGAACAACTGCGTCTCTATAGAGGGAAGAATCCACCTAGGATCATTGTCGAAAGGATAGTGAGGGTCAAGACTGTTGTAAACCCAAGCCAGAGAAGAACCCAACTCAATCGGGAGAAGAATGAGTAGAAACCCGATGAGATAGATTAACAACGCTTTACTCCTACTGATCGAAAACATATCCCGAGAATGCGAAATGCCGATAAACAGCGTCGTCAATCCCGCTAGAATCGCCAGTGCGACAGATACCCTATCCAAGCCTAGAAAATGAGCAGCTCCAGAGACCAAGAGAATCAAGTAGACAATTCCAAAAGATCTACTCGGCTTCGTTCTTAAAATGTATCCAGAAAGTTGGGGGAGAATAACCAAGCATGCAAGGACACCCAGCCATACAGCGAAATCCTCTCTAGAAGAAAATATTGCGATTTCGATAACGCGCCTTTGATAAGCCAGATAGTAAGCGAGCTGCAGAGAGTTCGCAACAATCAAGATACTGAAGAACGTGAAGACAGCTGCAACTAGCAAAAAGAATGATGAAAGAAGAGTGGCTGGAGCAACCTTCCGCTTCAAAACCAGAATCCCAGCGAAAAGGCCTACAAGAACCAGTATGACAAGATAACGGTAGTCAAGAGTGAAACGCGGCTGAGGCTTTATACTCAGTTCAACGAATTCGCTAGTCGAGGTTGCGTACACCTTGTCGCCTTGAAACTTAGCTCTAACCTTGATCGAACCCTTCAGCTCAACAGGGACCTTCCAAACATACTTGAAAGCTCCATCAGAACCTGTAAATGTAGACCCTAGCGGAACCCAGGTACCATCGCCTAAGTCATACTCGAAGTAGACTGTCCGATTCGCAACGCCTAGGTTCGCGCTATCTTTCAACAAGCCCAAAAGCGTAGTAGAACCGCCTGGGGAGAGCGATCTCGGATCGACTATCAAGGTCAAGGTTGTGAAAGCTGAAGCCGAAAGAATATTCATAGTAGCGCTCTGGGACTTAGCGATATCGTAAGAGCCCAAGCCCTCCTCGAAACCTTCAAAGAATAGCGGAAGACCGTTCTCAGCGATCATCACAGAGTCGATGAAACCCTCGAATATCATGTTCTTAGGGTCAGCTTCCCCAAGCCTAGAGATTCTAGCAAGATTGAAGCCTCCGCCAACAGCCTCAAAACCAGTCAACTCACTCGTCCCGACGGAAGTGCCGTTCACGTAGAATGACGCCAAAGAGCCGCGTAGATGAATGCTGTAGCTATACCACCAGGCTGGATGCCAAGCCTCCTCAGCTGTAAAGACAGCTGAAGCCTCATCGAAAGGATAATAGAACATAACACTGCGGTCACTGGTCAAACGGATCGAGAAGCGAACAGCTCCAGCTGTGTCGACGAGGTCGAAAGTGAAGAATACGCCGGCGGGAAAAGTTGAGAACCGAATGACTTTAACCCAAATTTCAACAACATACTCGCTACTGTTCTTCACAGTGATGCTGAGATCACGTGAAACATACCCGTAGTCGCTTCCAGTGGGGCTCTTAATGTAGAGAGCGCCGCCGCTCGGCGCTTGAGGAGACGCTGCAACCGTGTAGTGGCCGTGGTGAGAAGGCTCAAGCGATACCGAGACCAAGAGAACCAACAAGATTATAAGCATCTGAACGACGCGGCAGGAAGACGGCATAAGATCAGCCTTAACTATGACCGATTAATCAGAAACAGATTCTACTATTAAAAATCTAGTATCAAGAAAGCATACCCGTAACCAAGCGGTTCTGGCCGTCAGGTTTAGAGCTCTCAAAGTGCTCAACTAAGTCTACGATTCCTTCTTTGAGCAGATTGTCTCCGAGATAAATGACAAACGGTTCCTCGCCAACGAAATCTCTAGTCAATCCAACCGCATGTGCTATTCCTTTAGGCTCACCTTGATGAATGTATTTGAGCTTCACTCCAAAGTTGGCGCCGTCTCCGTAATACTCAACAACCTTCTCAGGGGCGACATCGCCTAGAACGATCGCGATATCCTTGATCCCAGCTTCCCGCATGTCCTCAAGCGCGTACTGAGACATAGGCTTGTTAGCGATAGGGATCAGCTGCTTCGGCCGCGTATGCGTTAGAGGCCTAAGCCTAGTGCCCCTGCCACCGTGGAGGATTACACCTTTCATATGCACCGCATGTAGAGGTATCGCCCTTGAACTTTAAAAGCCTAATTTCATGGAGCTCGCTTTTTGCTAACTCGCATCTTTTCCAATGCTTCATCCAAGCTCAGAGGTTCGATCCCTACCTCTTTCCTGATCTTCTCAAGGGATAGCGACGAATCTCTAGGCCTCTTAGCGACCCAAGCCTTAAGGTTCGACATTTTCACTGGTTCCAAAAAAGACCTATCTAAGTCGAATATCTCAGCGATCTTCAATGCGAATTCGTATCGGCTTAACCTCCCGCAGCATGATAAACTCCACTTGCGCTTTTGCTCCTCGCTAGCCTACGAATCATTTCAGCGAGATCGTCAGCAAGCGTTGGAGAGTTGTAGTGATCCTCGGCTACGGATATTCTTCTCCGGCTCCTAAGGGAGTCGATGACCCACGTAGCGAAGTTCAGCTTCTTGTGGTGCCATCCATAAAGAACGCTCGTCCTAGTAATAATGAAATCCTCGCAAAATTGTTTAACAAATTCCTCACCCTTCAGCTTCGTCACCCCATAGTAATTGATTGGGTTTGCTTCATCCTCTTCGCTGTAGAGACCCTTCTGGCCGTCGAAAACGTAGTCCGTGGATATGTAGACTAGCTTAGCATCGATCTTGGAGCATGCTTCAGCAATATTTCTCGTACCTGCCGCGTTGACGTTCCAAGCCCATTCCTTATTGGTTTCACATTTGTCGACGTTCGTCTCGGCGGCTGTGTGTATTACGGTATCCGGATGAAGTTGGCTGAGAACGTTGAAAACCTCATCTCTATCAGAGATATTCATTCGAATCGAATTGGGATGGAGAG
>Ga0315309_1001064_pt1 | contig 16544 bp, 15 predicted proteins | sample TDP4_MG_FD_203080 | JGI IMG/M metagenome (GOLD analysis project Ga0315309, IMG submission 203080) | Freshwater sediment microbial communities from Lake Towuti, South Sulawesi, Indonesia - TDP4 | ecosystem: Environmental > Aquatic > Freshwater > Lake > Sediment | place: Indonesia: South Sulawesi... | reverse complement strand
CCTACAGAATTTAACTTCAGCCCATACATATCTCCAGAAGGCCTCCTCATCGCAGTCCAAAGGGTTCCATCTTCAAACATCTCAAAAGGCGTCAACAACGACCACCCAGCGGGCTTGCGAACCGTCAACAAAAAGTCGTAAGGCGGAACGGCTCCAAGTTTGAAAGTAGTCGAAAACAGCAACTCCTTACTTGACATTTTGTATCAATCATTTTTTGTCATGCTTCATTCTTTAATCTTCTGATAAGGGTTTAGCGGCAAGGGAAAGCTAGTTAAAATCCAGCTAATAGCAGGTTGCGGGGTTTCATGATTTCTCTAAGGACTATTGTCGCATAGGAGCCACGATACAGCATAAAGCCTACCCTAACTTCGTATCTTGATGGGTTTTCGGGGTCCTCAGAAACTTCGTTCAGCGAGAAATTCTTCAGCAGAGTTATGGCGGTTCGCAGCTCTCCTCTTGCGTTGATTTCCGGCATGGCTTTAATTTTGAAGTTCTCCGAGGAAATACTCTCTTCGTCTAGGACTTGTTTTTCGATTTCTCCTTGAACGCCTTGTGAAGGATTCTGTTTAAAGCCGACGAGGGGAATTGCTATGCGCATTCGCCCAGCTTCGATTGCGTCATTGATTTTGTCAAGCGTTTGTGTACTCGCTGTTCTGTACATGTTCAGCATTGGTAATCCAGAACGCTCCACACTTACAACGTAATCTCCAACCTCAGCCATGTTCAGTGGAACTTCATTTTTGATTCTTCTGCTTAGAAATCTGTTAAAAAGGTAAGCCTGATACGCTTGTGGGAAGAGTTCCAGCAGTTTCTTTGGGAGTTTTCTAAAAGCGCCCACGTAGTCGTCTGGCTTTTTGGCTAAGTGCCTAAGCATTAGACGTTCGTAATGCAGCTTTTTTGGAAAGTTTCTAAGGGATTGCCTGAAGTCTTGTGTCGCTTGCAGCTGTTCTCGGGCTTGCCTAGATTCCGGATGCTCGTGCGGGCTTGGCTTGGCCAGAAAGAGCATGGCAGCCTTTCTGAAGTCTTCCTTGACTAGGGCTTTTCCAACGAGATGTGTTATTGGTCGGGTTGTGCCGAAGCGCTGGTGACCGAAAAAATTTGGAACTCCACCTATGGTTTCGAGTTCTTGGATGGTTTGTGTCATCCGCTTTTTGATGGTTGATTCTGGATGGTTTATGGCTCTAATAGTTATGTGGAAATTATTCCCTAAAAGAAAGTATGGTGAGAGTTTGCCGCGGAGATAGCCTATTGGACGAATTTTTATGTCTCTAACCCGAACTCGTTGAATCTCTTCAACAGATACGCCTTCAACTGTGATGTGCTGAGCGGTAAAAGCCTTGGCATCTTTTATCCCCGCAATCTGTATACGACTTGGGCTTATGCCCAGCTGTTCAGCAACAGGTCTGAGGGCTAGAAATGTATCCCAGTCTCGCTTAACCAGAACGCACAGCAAATAACGATTCTTGACAGGCGATGATCCTAAAACTTGACGCTCGATAGACTGGCTGATTTCTGCCTTAGAGCTGTCCACAAGCACTTCCTCAACAACAAAATCCTCTACAAAATGTCGAATGACCCCGCCTATGCCCAAAGAGCGAGTGGCATAAACCTCTATGCCTATGAGCCTCTCCAACTTAGGAACAAGCAAAACTTCCGCCTTCTAAAGGAGAGGAAGCATACCAGTTATCTTATCTATTTTCTCCGCCAGCGCAGGACCAATTCCCAAACATGTCACTGTTCCGGGAGGAACTTCCGTCAGACCTCGGTCGACGATTAACGCACATGGCAGCGCCATTTCCTTTGCTTGTCTTTCCAACGCTAATAGTTCTTTTTCGCCTTTAATCTTAACAGCTATTTTACATTGCCCCTCTTCAATCCAGCCCTTCCACCATTCTCGTCGATGATTGCGAGCTTCTTCCGCCGCCGAAACTGCTGCATGTCCGGCCTGAGCCGCAATTTTACCCTTGCTCAGCCTCAAATCCGTGCGAAAAACAATAGCCTGTTTGTAACGGAACTCAGACATTTTCCTTTTCAACCGCTTCTATCAGTTATTCTTTGAAGAATTTTAAGGATTCGCAGACAGATAGAAGAGAAAGAAGTAGAGAAGAGCCGTCAACATCCTGGGACTTCGTAGAAGACGCAGAAGAGAACGTCCTTGAAAGTCTATTTCGTTAACGTTCTGGAGCGTCTTGCCTAGGTTAAGCATTGTGCATAAACTAATGGCGTCGTCAAGTTTCTCGTCAGACATGGCGTCAAGTGTTCTCCTAATTTTGAGCATAACATTCATATCAAAGCCCAAAATTTCTCCACACCGCCTTTGATACGCGCTCAGAAATTCTGAGGAAAAATCGTTTTTGCCTAAAGCCTCATAAACTATCTCAGCGGCAACCTTTGCACATGTCATCCCCAAAACTAAGCCGCCTCCCGTTGTAGGCTTCACGTGCGAGGCCACATCTCCCACGGCTAAAAACCCACTGGAATAGGTTTTTAGAATAGGTCCGCCGAGCGTCAGAGGGTGAAACCCAATCTGCAAGATTTTTGCCTTACGCAATTTCTTGGACGCCACTGGATGCTTGAGCATGAGCCTCTGTAAAAGTTCTTTTGGATTTCGAGTTTTTGCCGCTAATCCAGCTTTTGCTTTTCCATCGCGTTTTGGAATTATCCAAGCATAAAAACCCGGGGCGTAATCCTTCCCAAGAAATACCTCAACCATGTCAGGTTCCGTGTCTTCAACGTTTTCAACTTCTGTATGCACACCGTTGACAAGCATATGACGGTTTAGCGACGGCAAGCCTGCTTGCCTCAAAATCCTTGAGGATATTCCCTCGGCGTCTACAACAATTTTAGCAAAGAATTTTTTCTCCATTTTTCCGTTTTGCTTGACACTTACTCCTTTCACGAAGCCGTCCTCAATGATTAAGGATTTAATCTGTGAGTTTAGATGATAGTGCACCCCAGCGTCTTTCGCCTTTTCTGCAATATACTTGTCAAAAAGAACTCGGTTAACAGCGCATGTCATTGGCGCGGAAAAACGAACCGAGAATTTCTCGCCCTTCGGCGAGTAGAATGTTGCCCCGTAGAAAGTGTTTTCAACGATTCTGGCTGGAAGCGGGTGTAGTCCTAAGTGTTCTAGACCTTTAATGCTCAAGTGGCCGGTACAATGTGATGGAACGCCGATTTCGCCATGTTCCTCGAAAACGGTTACGTTGGCGCCGTGTCTAGCAAGGTTCATGGCTGTGAAGGAGCCGCATGGTCCGCCTCCAATGACTATTGCATCTGAAACGCTTTTCATGCGCTACACGTTGACGCTTACTGAACTAGTCACTTATGTTACAAGCTCAACCCGTCTTCTTCCACGGGCCATCGAGGTTGTGCGTATCTTCCCGCTGATTTCCAGCTGCATCAAAAACTTGTTAAAGTCTTTAAAACCCAAATCTTTAAACTCTTCGTTTAACGCCTCGAAAAGCTCCTCATCAGCCATTGCGCCTTTCTTTTTTAAGATTTCCAACAAAACATAATAGGCTGGACGAGTTTTCCAGGTTTTAATCGGCATTGGTTATTCTTCCTAAGCGACTGGTGTTGCCGGTTTTTGTACCTGTCGAACCTGTTGCATAAAGCTCTTGTACCACTTCTCCATGTCAGGTGTGATGGAAGGCCCGATTTTGTTCATGGCTTCTTGGAAATTCTTCATAGCGACTTCTTTGGCGTTAACGTCCTTTCTCAAGGCGTGCATGGCTGCTTCTCTGCAGAGAGCTTCTATGTCGGCGCCTGAGTAATTCTTAGTTACAGCGGTTAAATGTGCTATGTCCACGTCCTTCGCTAATGGCATGTTTTTCGTGTAGATTTTGAAGATTTGAAGCCTGGTTTTCTCGTCGGGTTCTGGCACGTATATCAACCTGTCGAATCTTCCGGGACGAAGTACTGCCGGGTCGACAATGTCGGGTCTGTTTGTGGCTGCTATAACAACTATGTCTTCTAAGGTCACGATTCCGTCCATCTCTGTCAGAAGCTGGCTTATGACGCGTTCTGTCACTCCGCTGTCTGCAAAACCTAAGCCTCTGCGAGGCACAAGCGAGTCCATCTCGTCAAAGAATATAACTGAAGGCGCTGCCATTCTGCCTTTTCTGAAAACCTCCCTTATGGCTTTTTCGGATTCTCCAACCCATTTTGAGAAGACTTCAGGACCCTTAATCGTTATGAAGTTGGCTTCGCTTTCGGTTGCTACGGCCCTAGCCAGGAGAGTCTTACCACAACCTGGAGGCCCGTAAAGAAGTATCCCCTTAGGAGGCTTTATGCCGAGTCTCGTGAACATCTCTGGGTTCTTCAGGGGCCACTCCACAGCTTCTTTGAGCTCTCCCTTGACTTCTTCCAGTCCGCCAATGTCGTCCCAGTGGACTGTGGGCACTTCTATGTACACTTCACGCATGGCTGTGGGTGTCACCTCTTTGTAGGCGTTCATGAAGTCCTCCATTTTCACTTCCATTTGTTCCAGCACGCTCGGCGGTATGCGTTCTTCTTCGAGGTTTATTTGTGGCAAGTACCTTCGCAAGGCTTTCATGGCTGTTTCCCTGCACAAGGCTGCCAAGTCAGCGCCTGTGTATCCGTGAGTCATTTCAAACAGTTTTTTAAGGTCTACATCTTCTGCGAGGGGCATTCCACGAGTATGGATTTGTAGGATTTCGTGTCTTCCCTGCTTGTCTGGAACGCCTATCTCAATCTCCCTGTCAAATCTGCCGGGTCTACGAAGGGCTGGGTCAAGGGCACCGGGTCTGTTGGTGGCGCCGATCACTATGACGTTCCCCCTTCCCGATAAACCGTCCATTAAGGCGAGGAGTTGGGCAACCACGCGTCTCTCAACTTCACCAGTGACCTCTTCTCGTTTGGGAGCTATTGCGTCAAGCTCGTCGATGAATATTATGCTGGGTGCGTTCTGCTGGGCTTGTTGGAAGATTTCTCTGAGTCTGGCTTCCGATTCTCCATAGAACTTGCTCATAATTTCGGGTCCGTTTATCGAGAAGAAGTTTGCTTCCGACTCGTTTGCCACAGCCCTAGCCAAAAGGGTCTTACCACAGCCAGGAGGCCCGTGAAGCAAAACACCCTTTGGAGGTTCTATTCCTAGTCTCTGGAACAGTTCCGGATGCCTTAGTGGAAGCTCAACCATTTCCCTCACCCTTTGGATTTCCTCGTGGAGCCCGCCGATGTCTTCGTATGTTGTTCGTGGCAGGCCCTTCCCTTCAGGTGCGGGTTCGTTCAAAATCGTCAGTCTCGTTTCTGCGGTGACCTTTACTATTCCGTGGGGACGAGTCTTCGTTACCGTGAAGGGTATGGCGTGCCCAAGCATCATGACGAGTGTTGTGTCGCCTTCAACGAGGGTTCTTTCCATGAGGCGGTTTTTCACAAAGTTTGTGAAGTCCTCGTCCACGTTTAGCCTCATGTCCACAGGTGCCAAGGTGACGCCTAATGCCTCTTTAACCTTGGCTGGTTTTACGACGACGTATTCGTTTATGGCTACTCCCGCGTTTTTGCGTGTGAAGCCGTCTATGCGTATCATGTCTCGGTTTTGGTCTTCGCTGTAGGCTGGCCATGCTATAGCTGAGGTTGTTCTTTTGCCAACTATCTCTATAACATCGCCCGCCGATATGCCCAGTTTCTGCATCGCCCTCTGGTCTATGCGGGCTATGCCTCGTCCAACATCCCTTTGCCTTGCGTCGCCAACACGTAATTGCGCTTCACTCAACTAAAACCCTTCCAGCGTTAATGCACAATACGTTTCCAAACAAAGGTTCAATCCTATATAAATGTTATAACAATCCTTTAAGGTTATCTGCTTGTTCTACGCACCATTACCGTTTGTATCTGGCTTATTTCGCTTATCCCTTCCAATTTCTTTTCGACGTCTTCGAGTACGCCGGTTCTGTCTTCTGGAAATTTGATGTGGGCTATCAGGGCTTTCAAACCATAGGCTATTGGTTCTTCTCCATATCCGTAGATGGATGCAAAAGTGGGTAAGGATTCTTCAATTTTCTTTTTCAAATCGCCAAAGTCGACTGTTATGTCTGTTGGGAATATCTTGTATGATACTATAACGCTACCCACTTTAACCCCCTTCATCTTACGGTCCGATAAAGCCACATTTCGGACACTTGTACGGACGACCAAACTTTCTGCACTTCCCGCAGCGTCTTATGAGGATTTCACCACAGTTAGGGCAGAGAAACTTTGTGGCTTCCGCTCCCGGCGGAATTGGTTTACCGCAACTTGTGCATGTAAGTAAAGTTATCGTTGCTGTCTTTTCAGCCATCATGATTCCTCGGACGTGCTTCTGTAATTACAATGCTTCCTTATATCTTTCGTGTCTGTTTCGCAAGTTTATTATTGCAGTTTCATGTTATATCTCACGGGATTGTTTTGGGAGTAAACCTCCGCGACCTTGTCCCGAAAGCGGTTGTTAGACTTGAGGATTTGAGTGGAAAGTCTATCGCTATTGACGCTTATAACGCCTTGTACCAGTTTTTAGCCATCATCCGCCAGCCAGACGGAACACCACTAAAGGATAGCAGCGGAAGAATCACAAGCCATCTAAGCGGTCTCCTATACAGAACGAGCAATCTTGTGGAGATGGGCATAAAACCCATCTACGTTTTTGACGGAACACCACCAGCGCTTAAGGAGGTTGAAATAAAGAGGCGAATGAAGGCGAAAGAAGAAGCCCTAATAAAGTACGAGCAAGCTCTCAGAGAGGGCAAAATCGAAGAAGCCCGCGTTTACGCGCAAGCCACATCCCGCTTAAAGGATTACATGGCGGAAGACAGCAAAAAACTCCTAAACTTGATGGGAATCCCATGGGTTCAGGCCCCCAGCGAAGGAGAAGCCCAAGCAGCCCACCTCGTAAAACGCGAAAGTGCGGACTACTGCGCGAGCCAAGACTACGACAGTTTGCTTTTCGGCGCCCTAAGGCTTGTGAGAAACGTGACAATTTCGGGGCGGAGAAAGCTTCCTGGCAAAAGCGTCTTTGTTGAAGTTATACCAGAAGTTGTTGAGTTGGAAAACGTTCTAAGAGGTTGTGGAGTAACTTATGAGCAGCTGATTGATGTGGGCATACTGATAGGAACCGATTTCAACCCAGAGGGCATAAAGGGTTTAGGACCGAAAACAGCCTTGAAACTGGTGAAGGAGCATGGAAATCTGGAGAATGTTTTGCCGCACTTGAAAAATGCGGAGTTTCCGGTTGAACCCCGAAGAATTAGGGAGATATTCCTAAACCCAACGGTAACAGACAAGTACAAAATAGAGTGGCTGGAACCCGATGTCGAAGGCGTAGTGAACTTCATCTGCGGAGAAAGAGACTTTTCAGAAGACCGTGTGAGGAAAGCCTTGGAGAAGATGCAGAAGGGCATAACTAAGCTCAAGGGAAAGACAACATTGGAAAAATGGTTTGGATAACTTGCATATAGACAAGCGATTTCTCGCATATGGGTTCCGTTAACTCTTCAGAGTTAGGTTGATGGGAATTTTCCCTCAAATTATTAATATAACTTCTAAAGAAGTAGCAGAGGAAAACGATGTGAGAAAATGACCGTTTTCGTAGTAGAGACATATGTTGTCAAACCTGAGAAACAAGCAGAGTTCAAGTCACTGTTGCAAAAATTTCTAAGATTCATGAAGAAGAATCCGGCTTTGTTCAAAGAGATAAAATCTTTGAAGCTTTCCACTCAAACGTTTGGCGGCATCTCTGGTGCATATGTTGAATTGATAGAGTATAATAGCTTAGCAGACCAAGAAAAGTGTTACATGAGATTGAAGAAAAACGGAGAGTACATGAAACTCTATCAACAGGCAATGTCCCTTATAGACACCGCTACATTCTCGATGAACGCATGGGAACTTGTGATGGTAGTCAAGTAGGGCAAAGTCTCGCCAGTAACTCCCACTTTTTTATTCTAAGTCCCCATGAGTAACATAGCCTCACATAGGAATCTTTAATTTGAATCGCTGCAATAACATACGTCTTCAAAACTGGTGACAATCATGGAAAAAAACCAAATCACGCTCCCACAAAACGCTTTGCCTACTCAATGGTATAACATTGTGCCAGACCTGCCTGAACCACTTCCTCCTCCAAAGGAACCAGCGAGCGGACCGTCACGAATGCAATTCTTGGCTAGAACCATGATTAAAGAGTGCCTAAAACAGGAGATGTCAAGTGAAAGGTGGATTCCCATCCCAGAGGAAATACGCGAACTTTACATCCACATGGGCAGACCGAGACCTCTTTACCGTGCAAAGCGCTTAGAAAAACGTCTGGGGCTGAGGAAGGTTAGGCTTTACTATAAGCGAGAGGACTTGTCTCCCACAGGCTCGCATAAGACTAACACCGCGGTTGCTCAAGCCTACTACGCAGTGAAGGAAGGAAAAACAACGCTGAGCACAGAGACTGGTGCCGGGCAGTGGGGGACAGCCCTTGCGTATGCAGCCAGGCTTTTGAACCTTGAGTGCGTAGTCTTTTGGGTCAAGTCTGTCTATGACTGGAAGGTTGATAGACGAACTCTGATGAAGCTCTTAGGAGCGAAAGTTTACTCTTCACCAAGCAGAGAAACTAAAATTGGCAGAGAGGTTCTTTCCAAGAACTCGGGGCATCCAGGCTCCTTGGGTATCGCAATTTCAGAAGGACTTGAATACACGGAGACACACGAGGGCTGCGTGTACTGCCTAGGCTCGGTTTTGAACCACGTCCTCATGCACCAGTCGATAATAGGATTAGAAACCATCAAACAGTTCGACTTGATCGATGAAAGACCAGACTTGATCATCGGTTGCCTGGGCGGCGGCTCCAACTTCGGCGGAATAGCTCTGCCATTCGTCGGCGAGGTTTTGAAGGGCAAACGTGAATGCGAGTTCTTGGCTGCTCAGTCCCTTGCCGCACCTAATCTCGTCAAAGGAGAATATAGATATGATTTTTGCGATGTGGCTGAACACACACCGCTACTAAAGGTTTACACGCTTGGCCACAAGGTTGAAATGGCACCCATCAAGGCTGACGGTTTGCGTTATCACGCAGCCGCACCTATCATAAGCCTGCTGAGGCATCACAATCTTGTCAGGGCTACAGTCTATCCCGCAGATGAAAAAGCGATTTTCGAAGCTGCAAAGATTTTCCTCCAAAGCGAAGGATGGCTACCAGCGCCTGAATCCAGCTATGCAATCCGTGCTGGAATCGATGAGGCTCTTAAAGCCGAGAAAACTGGTGAAGAAAAGGTGATATGTATGAACATCAGCGGGCACGGCTTTTTGGATTTGATGGCGTATAAGGAAAAGCTTGAATGCGAATAACAAATACTAAATTTTAATTCCTCGAAGCTACCATCTTTCTCTTCCACCTAAACAGCACATTTTTCAGAAACCAAAATCTAGCAGTCTGCTTAAACGTATTCTTTTCTCTGAAAATATATGATAATTCTGAGTATTGCGTCTAATGTTAGAAACCATCCTAGAAGTCGAAGCGTTATGATGTAAAGCATATTCATGGAGCTAGGAAAGGCTTGATTAATTGCAGAAATAATCATGATGCCTATATTTGTGATGCTAGGCATACCTAAAGCAGAAAGAATTAAACTTAATATGAAACTTATTAATTCAGGAATAGCTCCCTTAAGTTCTGGCAATAATTGATTCTCCTATATTTCAAAAGAACTATTGTTTCTTTTTCGGTTTTTCGGATTCCTCTTTTGGTTCTACTATGTCATAAGGTTCGCCTTTTAACTGAATCCACTTGTGACCGCAAAATTGACATTCAAATGTCATAGTCTTCGCATCGTAATCACCCATTTTATCCGTGTATCGCTTACATTGCGGACATCTTCCAATTCTAGGGTCTTTCCATGGCGTTCGCTCTTGTGTCACGGTTGGTTCTCGATATTTAGGAGCGGAAAAAGGAATCCGTTCTTTAGGCAAATCTTTACATTGGTGGTTTTCTGGAATTCTATGCTCAGAACAGAACACTTTATGACAGTAAAGACACTTAAATGGAAAAAGAACTTCTTTTCCGCATACATCACACTTAGCCATTTCAACCGTTCAAAACATGAGTTCGGTTCAAAATTAAATCTTTTCTCTGCTGTTTTCCAGAAAAAGACTAGGGTAGCATTAACCCTATAATAACCTATATTATGACCATCCAGAATCTACCTACTCCCATTATCACAGTGTACGCACGGGCAGGTGCCCGTGCTTCATTACCATCCTCAGCTACCAGCATTCAACTGCGATAGCAGTCAACCGAAAATCAGATGTGTGTGCCTAAAATTTTAATATTTGTGACCGTAACGCCCTGTTAACGGGACGAAAGCGACTCCGCCGAGGCTTTCCTCCCTGATTTTTCCGTCAACACCTTTCGTGATTTTTATGAGGCTCTGGAAGAAGTGGATGCTTCCGACAGGGATTAGCATGATTCCGTTGGGTTTTAACTGTTCAACCAGTGGTTTTGGAACGTCTGGGGCGGCGGCCGTCACAAGAATCCTGTCGTACGGAGCATTCTCAGGATAACCCAGCGAACCATCAGCACAAACAATTGTCGCACGGTCACCGTAGCCAGCATTCATAATGTTTCTCCTTGCAAAGTCAGCCAAGCCCTGAACGATTTCCACAGTGTACACGTGGCCCCACTCGCTTCTCGGCGCTTCACCCGGCGCGACTATCTCCGCTATCGTGGCGGCGTGCCACCCAGAGCCCGCTCCAACCTCCAATACCTTGTGGCCGACTTCCAACAGCAGAGCTTCATTCATTATCGAAACCATGTCTCGCCTAGCCCAGAACTAAACCCGGACTATGTGGCGCCGAAACCGTCTGCCCGAAACCGATCGGAAGCGGCGTGTCCACAGCGCTGTATGACCGCATGTTCTCTGGAAGAAACTTGGAGCGCGGAAGTGACCGCATGGCCCTGATAACCGTTGGCGAGCGGAGAATGCCCTCTCTTATTAGATTTTCAATGAGCCTTTCCCAGTCTTGTCTTTCCAAATTATGCACCAAATAAACAATTGCAGAATAGACTTTTAACACATTTGCATTTCGAGAAAGTATGCGGAATAAAAACGGCTATTTCACGGTGACGGACTTTGCTAGGTTTCTTGGTTTGTCCGGGTCATAGCCCCTTTCAATTGCCATGTAATACGCCAGAAGCTGCAGTGGAATGACGAAGGGTATGGGCGATATAACATCTGGAATGCCCTTAGGAACTTCAACATAATCGTCAGCAAGCGCCTTAATCTCTTCGTCGCCCTCCTCTATAACAGCGATTATGGAAGCGCCTCTGGCTTTCATCTCCATAATGTTCCCTATCACTGTCTTGTGAGTTTCATCCTTTGGACAGATGAAAACAACGGGGAAGCCGGGTTCTACCAGGCTTATCGGTCCGTGTTTGCTTTCTCCCGCTGGGAAGGCTATGGCTGGCACATAAGCTATTTCCATCAGTTTGAGCCTACCCTCATATGCTGTGGCCGTGCTTACCCCACGCCCCAAGAAAAAGAACGCTTTAGCATCCCTGTATTTTCTAGCGATCTGCTTCACCTTTTCCTCTTGTGTATGGAGTATTGTTTCAACGGTGTCTGGCAGCTTCTCCAATCTTTCAGCCAAAAAGTCCATCTCGTCCTGCGAAACCTTGCCTCTCTTCTTTGCGAGTCTTAAGGCCAGCTGAGCCAACACTGAGAGCTGAGATGTGAAAGTCTTTGTCGCCGCCACTCCTATTTCTGGGCCAGACTGCTGGCCAATGTAAACCCTTGAAACACGCGTTAAAGTTGAGCCGATAGCATTAGTTAACCCAAGGATTGTTGCAGCTCGTTGTCGGGCGCCGTTAACGGCGGCTAGAGTGTCCGCAGTCTCACCGGACTGACTGACCACCAAAAGTGTGCTGTCAATGTTTACCGATTTACCATGCTGCTCAACAAACTCTGAGGCTATCACAGGATAAGTTGCTAAGAAAGCAAGTTTAGAAAACATGTAGGATGAAGCTAAGCAAGCATGGTACGATGTTCCACAAGCTACGAGAAAGACTTCGCGGGCTCGGTCAAGAAATGTCGCCATCAGGTCAAGGTAGTGCTCCTGTAGTCTAAGCGTGTTCCGGAGACAAGAGGGCTGCTCCTGAATCTCCTTCAACATGAAATGCGGATAGCCGTGTTTAACAGCCATCTCAGGCGTCCAATCGATGACCCTTGGTTCACGTGTCACAAGGCTTGAATCAACGACTCTCCTAATTTCAAAACCATCTAACGAAAGGGTCACAAGCTCCCCATCATTAACAATAATCGCCCTATTGGTTAGAGGCAAAAACGCTGGGATGTCAGATGCACAGTAAATTGCGTTCTCATTTACTCCGATGACGAGTGGGCTTTCATGTCTGGCGCATATTATTTTTTTAGGTTCTTTGGTTGAGATTACGGCAATTGCGTATGAACCATCAAGCCTTCTCACAGCTTCAAGAACGGCGTCGGCAAGGCTTAAGGAAGGATTAGCTTTTAGGCTCTCTTCAATAAGATGAGCTATCACTTCCGTATCAGTCTTGGATTTGAAAACATGACCACGATTCTCCAGCTCCACCTTCAACTCGGAAAAGTTCTCGATAATGCCATTATGAACAACCGCCACATGTCCACTGCAATCCACATGGGGATGCGCGTTAACCTGCAATGGAGCGCCGTGCGTAGCCCACCGTGTATGTCCAATGCCCATGGTTCCTGGCAAATCCTCTAGGTTGTGGACTTTATGAACTTCGTCTATTTTTCCACTATCCTTTTTTATATAGAGCTTACCGTTGTATAGGTTTGCTTCTCCGACCGAGTCGTAGCCTCGATACTCGAGCCTTTTCAAAGCCTCATGGATTACGGGCGCGGCGCTTCCATCCCTCAGAATGCAACCGAAGATGCCACACATTTCTAAGCCTCATTACCCGTTTTTAAGTTCTACAAGCTCTATTCATGCCTCTTTGACTGTAATAAGCTTTTTTAGAAGAAAATTTCCAGTTCTAAAAAATTTTTAAGAACGTTCCTATGTTGTAATGCGAAGCCTATACCATAGATTGTTTCTGTTTAGTGAAAGCTCTAATAGAAATCTTATAATGGTTTTATTCAAACGTTTTTCTCGCCAGTTCAGCCCCCAAAACCATGTTTCTTAGTTTCTGAAAGCTGGTTTCCCATGTTCTTGTCCTTAGACCGCAGTCCGTACTCACGCATATTCTGTCAGGGTTAGCAATAACCCTGGCAACGTGCAAGATTCTATCCCTGACAAGCTCAGGTGGCTCAACAAAATCGGTGTGCACGTCTATCACTCCCAGACCATAGTTTCCATGGAAACCGTAATCTTCAAACTGTTTTATGTCTTTGTAGCCTTTTCTCGCGTCTCCAGTTCCGGCTCGTGTGCTGTCTCTATTCGCAAATTCAAGAGCAAGTTGGCTGCAATTTCGCAATTCACAGACGTACCTCGCCAAAACTTCGTAGTTGCTGTAGCAATTATGTAAACTGAAAGTGCATTTAAAACCCCTAACAACTTCATTAAAGGATTCCACAAACAACCTCATTTCATCATCTGTTGGATTGGTTGTTGCGGCAGGCTCATCTATCTGAATCCACGTCGCCCCTGAACCCACCAACTCGCCTATCTCTGGTCTTATTATCTCCTTTATCAAGTCAAAAACAAACTCCCTCTTAGCCCCGAACTTTCTCCGCTTAAAATCCTTAATCTTTCTACCAAGCTTCTTTTCATAATGCTCGTTGAACGTCCAATCCACAAGCGTGTAAGGCCCAGTGAAAGGCACCTTCACCTCTTTTCTGGTGTTTTTCTTTGTGAAAACGAACTCCTCGAGATAGAAGGATTTCAAACGCTTTGGTCTATCAACGCAAGCTGCCTTGTTGAAATATCGATAGTCAAACGATTTCACATACCCCAAAAACTTGAAACCGGCAACATTCCTTATGACGTGCTGGTACATTTCTGACCTCCACTGTTCTCCATCAAAGACTATGTCTAAGCCTGCCTTCTCGAAGAATTGGATGGCGTATTTGGCGGACCATTCGAGTATGGCTTTTCGCCTACCTGGAGAATCGCTTTCACTCAGCAGCTTGACAAGTGCATCTAAATTCTCGACTTCTAGTCTTTTCCCCCACTCCACAGCATCAGCTATCTCCTCTTTTGAAAGCCGCTCTCCCTTGTAGCCTTTGACTCTCCACACAGGCTTTGCTAGGCTTCCTATTTCCTGTGCTGGAAACAGCTTATCCATAAAATTCCTCCCTGAGAAGGGTAGCTACGGCGCTGATGACCTTCATTTTTTCCTCTGCTCTCTCCCACGGCAGAAACTCCAAGTCACAGTTTGGACAGATAAAAATATCCTTCACCTTTGAGCGATAGATGGAGTTGATGATTTCTTTGGCAGCTCTAACCAAATCGTCTGTGTTTTCAACCAGCGAACTTCTCGAGTCCACCAAGCCTAAGGCGACACCTTTTTCAAAGCTGTATTCTTTCAGCTTCCCAAGATTTGTTTCGTACAGGTCGATTTCAAAGTGGTCTATAGGAAAGTCTTGGGCTTCGGGTAAAATTCGTGAAAAGTCTCCGAAAAAGGTTTGAAGACATGTTTTAATAGGTATTCTCTTAACAGCAGTCCCTAATGCCTCGTTTATGGCGTTTAATTCATCTTTCGATTTGGACATGGCTGTTGACTTATAGACTAATGCTGGGTCGCTTAACTGAACATACTTAAAGCCTAGCTTCGCAAAGCCTCTGATTTCTTCCCTTAATATGTCAGCGTATTTGAACATGAGCTCCGTTTTATCCTTATAGAACTGGTTCTCAGCGAGTTGGGCGAAGGTGTATGGTGCTGGCAAGATTGCTTTCCAAGGCAAACCCCTGGGAAGATATTTGAGGTAAGTTATTTTCTCGATAATGTTTTTCTTCCGCCGAATTTCGCTCGTAATGACTGGCTTTTTATAAAACACGTTGTTGTTAAACCATCTAGCCAGACCTCCTATTTTAACACCCTCCAGATTTTCCGAGAAGGGTCTCAAAAGGTCTTGCCACTTGAGCATTCCATCAGTAATGTGGCTGAGCCCTACTGACAATTGGGCGTTTACCACCTTTAAAGTGGCTTCTTGAAAAGCCATCTCAAGTCCCCCTTCATCAACTCTTCCCCTGTCATACGCTTGGGTAACATCAATAAGCTCGTTTGGACGCGGAAGTATCCCAGTGACGTAGCAACCTATCATTTTCAACTACTCTGTTTAGGCTTACCTGAGTTAACTTTAATCGATCTGTTCGCGTACCATAATAAAAATTTTAATAATAGATTAAGCTTTATGCTAGTGAAAGTCCATGGACAAAAAACTGCTCCTCTACGAGGAAGGAAAAAAGCAAAAAGTTAAGGAAATCGCGATAATTGAGGATCCGCAAAAGCTCAAGATGATCTTGAACAGGCTTAGCTGGAAGATTTTGGTCATGCTTTCTGAAAGGGAAATGTACCCGCTGGAAATAGCCAAAAAGCTGGGCGTCCACGAGCAGAAAGTCTACTATCACATAAGGAAACTCGCGAGGGCGGGAGCCATAACCATCTCCAGAGAGGAGGAAAAGAAGGGGGCGATAGCAAAGTATTACAAGGTGGTTTCGCCGGCGTTTGGTATTGAGCTTCCACAGGGATACAGAACAGTGCAAAGACTTTCGCTTCTAGCCATGGACGAGAAAATTCAGAATTTCTTCAAAGAATTCATAAGAGAAGACGGCACATTTGAAGGAAAAATAGTTGTGGGCAGCCCAACACCCCACGGACCCTTCAAAACAAGCGCCAGAGACGGCCACTACGCTTCCTATTTAACGTTCTTCCTGGGTCAATTCGCAAGAATGCCGGAAGAATTCGCGATAAAGCTTGATGTCGATGTGAAAGCCGAAAAAGAGGAGAAAAACAATTTGATCCTTGTTGGGGGGCCTGGAACAAACCTGCTGACGCAGGAGCTGAATGAGCATTTACCCATAAGGTTTAACATGCAGCCTTCCGAGCAAGGCTTCTTATTTGGCGGTTTGGTTTCGAGAAAAACCTCTAACGTTTACACTGCGGATGCTGTGGGGTTGATAGCCAAAATCGTAAATCCATGGGACAACACAAAGCGGGTCATAGTTTTGGCCGGAAACAAAGCGGTGGGCACTAAGGCGTGTGTCTTAGCCTTGACAAACTTTTGGAAGAAAACCTTGAAGGGCTATAAGGGCGAGGATACTTTCGCAGCGGTTACACAGGGATTCGACTTGGACGGAGATGGAAAGGTCGATTCAATAGAGGTTCTCGAATAAATTTGGGTGGCAAATTATTTTGCCAAAACTCGTTCTGCAGTGACCAGAGATGTCGTCATGAAAACAACAGAAACCATTCTTGCCTACGGACATGAGAATATCCAAGCCACTCACAAGTCGACACTCGAAATCACAAGAGAAGCTCAAGTATCAAAGAGAGGTGACTGCATCATTGCTGTTTCAGCGGATAAGACTATGAGTGATTTAAATCTTGGATTTAGGGAGAATTT
>Ga0315309_1001063_pt1 | contig 16560 bp, 20 predicted proteins | sample TDP4_MG_FD_203080 | JGI IMG/M metagenome (GOLD analysis project Ga0315309, IMG submission 203080) | Freshwater sediment microbial communities from Lake Towuti, South Sulawesi, Indonesia - TDP4 | ecosystem: Environmental > Aquatic > Freshwater > Lake > Sediment | place: Indonesia: South Sulawesi... | reverse complement strand
ATGGCCTCTCCGCCTAACTGTGGTGGTTCGAACTCTGAAATTGAAATTTTGGAAATCAAACAAGGCTCAGGACCTTGTTCAAGCGCAGAATAAGGCTGGTATGGAGTAAACCGCGAAAATAAACCCGAAAGAGCCAAGAGTAGTAACATTGGAAGCATCATCACTGTCAAGAGTAGACACACAACGAGAATCACACTCGCTCCGTCCAAAACAAGCTTTTTCATTTAACCACCAATTACCACCACAGCAACAACATATTATATACATAAGCTTTAACTTTTTCACTCCCACTCTATAGTTGCTGGCGGCTTGTGGGTTATATCATAAACAACGCGACTAACTTCTGGTATTTCATTAGCTATCCTAGTTGAGATTCTCTCTAGTATTTCGTACGGGAGTCTTGCAAAACTGGCAGTCATGGCCTCTCGACTCTCCACAGTTCGGACTGCAATAACATAGCCATACGCTCTTGCATCGCCCTTAACGCCAGTAGTTTTCGTGTTAGTTAAAACGGCAAAATACTGCCACAAGTTCTCTTCTAAACCGCTCTTTTCAACTTCTTCAACCACAATCTTGTCCGCCTTCTTTGCGATTCTAACCTTCTCTTCCGTAAGCTCACCAACGATTCTGACAGCCAACCCCGGACCCGGAAAAGGCTGTCTAAAAACTACCTCCTTCGGGAGCCCAAGAATTTTGGCAACTTTTCTAACCTCATCCTTATACAGGTCACGAAGCGGCTCAACAATCTTCTTAAACTTAATTCTAGTGGGCAAACCCGCCACATTATGATGCGTCTTTATCTTGTCCGAAAACCTCCTGAAACCCGACTCGATTCTGTCCGGATAAATCGTCCCCTGAATTAGATACTCTGCACCTGTTTTCTCCGCAACCTCCTCAAAAACTCTAATAAACTCCTCTCCGATGATCTTCCTCTTCCTTTCAGGTTCAACAACTCCCTCAAGTTTCTCCAAAAATCTCTTCCGCGCATCCACAATTATTAAGTTTATTTTAAACTTTTGAAAAACATTTTTAACAAATTCTGGTTCGTTCTCCCGCATGAACCCGTGGTCAACAAAAACAGCCGTAAGCCTGTCGCCCAGTGCTTTGGCTGCGAGGGCCGTTGCCACACTGGAATCTATGCCTCCGCTGAGGGCTATTATGGCTTTTCCCTCGTCGACTTCCACCCTTATTTCTTCAACCATTTTTTCTACAACATCTTCCATTTTCCAATTAGGTTCGCATCCGCAGATGTCAAATATGAAGTTTTGAATCATCCGCATACCGTTTTCTGTGTGGATTACTTCCGGGTGCCACTGCAAGCCGTAAATCGGCCTTTTCTTGTGTCTAAAGGCGGCAACCGGACAGTTTTCTGTGCGGGCTAAAACCTCAAATTCTGCTGGCACGGTGAAAACGGTGTCGCCGTGGCTCATCCAAATCTTCTCCTTACTGCTTAATCTCTTCAAGACGCTTACAGGCTTATCAACGGTGGCGTAGGTTGCGCCATATTCCTTTTGTTCAGCTGGCTCAACTTTTCCTCCAACCATTTGAGCTATAAGTTGATGTCCATAACATAAACCTAGAATTGGCAATCCCAAATCAAGGATGTGTGAATCGGATTTAGGTGCGTTAGGCTCGTAGACGCTAGCCGGTCCTCCCGAAAAGACGAGTCCCTTCACGCTGAATTTTTCGTTTAGACGCATGATTTCTTCTGGTTTTATCTCATGCGGCACTATTTCGGAATAAACTCCATTCTCTCTAATTCTTCTCCCTATAAGATGGCAGTACTGCCCGCCGAAGTCAAGGACAAGTATAGCATCATACTTCATGGGTGCATCTTCTCACAAGGAATAAATGCTTTGTCACGGCTGGCTGATTAGGCGTAAAGATATTTCTGCAATTCCCACAGCGTTACCTTGTTTTTCTCCTCTGGCGCGTGCGGCTCGTATTCTTTCCATTCTTCCATTTTCAACTCTACATACTTCTCTGCGCTTTCCTTACCCAAAGCTCGTATGCAGATGTCGTCGCTGTCCCACTCCTCTAAAGCCTCTTTCAGAGACGTGGGCAAAGTTTTAATGCCAAGTTCTCTACGTTTGGCTTCGCTGAGATGATAAACGTTCACTTCCACGGGTTCTCCAGGTTCGATCTTCTTTCTAACGCCATCCAACCCAGCCTCCAATATCACCGTATACGCAAGATATGGATTACAAAGCGGGTCTGGGCATCTAAACTCCACTCTGGCTTCCTGTTCTTTCCCGGGGAAATACTCTGGAACTCTTACCAGGGATGAACGGTTTCTCTTGCTCCACGTAACGTACACCGGCGCCTCATAGCCCGGCACTAACCTCTTATAACTGTTAACTGTGGGCGCCACAACGGCGCAGAGGGCTCTGGCGTGTTCTAGGATACCGCCTATGAAGTATCGGCACCGCTGCGAGATGTAAGCATAGCCATCAGGGTCGTAAAACAGGTTTTTGCCGGTTTTAGGGTTGAAAAGACCTAAATGGACGTGCATGCCGTTGCCGGGTTTGCCAAACCATGGTTTGGGCATGAAAGTTGCTATCCAACCGTACTTTTTGTCCGCTACGGCTTTGGCTGCGAACTTGTATCGCATGATGTTGTCGGACGTGGTGGACGGGTCCGAATATTTGAAGGTGATTTCGTTTTGAGCTGAGCCGACTTCGTGATGCTGCCTTTCCACAGTGATTCCCATGGTTGATAAAGCGTTAGACAAGTCCATTCTATACGATTCTGTGACATCTCGACCGGGTGCTATGTCAAAGTATCTTTGTTTATCTATTAGGTGGTTTTCAACGGGTTGAAACTCGTCATCTCCGGTTTTTTGTACAAGATAAAATTCCAATTCCGCAGCGGCTGTTGGTTCATACCCTTCCATCAATGTTTTTCCTATGGCTTTTTGGCAGATATGTCTGGGGTCTCTTTCGAATTGTTTGCCGTCGGGTCTAAATATGTCGCAGATGAAGCTTACAACGCCTTTGTCGTAAAAGTAGTAGGGGCAAACCGTGAATGTGGATGGGTCGGGCTTCATGAGCATGTCGCTTTCTTCTATGCCAACTCCGCCCATTATGGAGGAGCCGTCAAAGCCTACGCCTTCCTTCAAAGCGTTTTCCGCCTCTTCTGCCGGGATGGTTCTGCCTTTAAGGAATCCGAGCATATCTGTGAAGTGTAGAAGGATGTAATCGGCATTTCTCATCAGCTTTAGGTTTGTGTCGAAATTCTGGTTTATCTTTGGTCTTCTCTGTGCCATGTCGTTCCCCTATTAGCAAGTTTACATCTAAAAGGATTATTTCTATAAATATAAAAGCTTTCTGACCAAAAATAGAGGCAAATGTTAAATATGAGATATAAATAATTGAATAATTGTGCAGTGTAGGTGACTGACGATGCATCTAGACGAAACAGATGTCAAAATCTTGAAGACGCTAACTTCCGATGCGAGGCTTTCTTCGAGGCAGATAGCCAAACAATGCGGCGTTTCCATAGGCACGGTTCTTTCGCGAATAAAGAGAATGGAGAAGGATGGAATAGTAAAGGGTTATTCTACTCTGTTAGACCATGAAAAACTCGGGTACGAACTGACCGTTGTCAGTGAGATAACGGTTTCTAAGGGTCGGCTCTTGGAAGTCGAGAATGAGATCGCGCGGGTTCCTAACGTTTGCTGCGTGTATGACGTTACGGGGTTAACAGATGCTATCATAGTCGCAAAATTCAAGAACCGAGAAGAACTGAGCAGATTCACCAAAAGACTTCTGGGCATACCATACGTGGAACGAACAAACACCCACGTCGTCTTGACAACCATAAAGGAAGATTTCCGCATAATCTGAACAACATCCATTAACCTGCTCTCTTTCTTTTTATCTGAATTAAAGAGGTGAAAGATCATTAGACTTGAAGTCGGAATCTGAATTGAGAAAATTGACTCTCCATATTTTGTCTTCATAAGCCTAATTTGGGGCTTTCTCAAAAAGTATTATGCAAACACGAACCGATTTCGGCTGGCTTTGAGCGTTGGCCAAACAATATAGAACCGTCAAGTTGCCTGCGAAGATGCTAGAGGCAATTGAGTTGCTGATTAAGAATAACCCAGAGTGTGGGTACAGTAGCATAGCAGATTTCGTTAAAGATTCTGTCCGGCACCATTATTGCTGGTTTATCCACAGAATAAGGTTTGAAGAAGAATAATTCTGCTTGGGTTCAATCTGAGTCACACGTGACACCTAATATTTTTCTTTCCAAATCCCCCCTAGGTAAGGCGTGAGTGATAAGTGAAAACCAAAAAAGCCATCATCACTATTCTGCTTGTTGAAGAAAGCGAAGAGAAATCCAATGAGGAGCTTGAGAAGGAAATATTTGAGAGCCTTCTAAAGAGTCTGCCCATGATTCCGTGGTTTGCACGCGTAGAGAAAGTAAAGGTGATGAAAGGCTAAAACTAATCAGAATAACTAAAAGCGGTTAGCTAAAGTTATAGTTGCAACTTTTTTCTTTTTTGACATTAAGGCCTAAAAGCTTATACAGATCTGAAAAGCAGCATCCTCAAACCTTTTCTCTTCGCATAGCTAGTGAAAGCAATGTTTAATTTCAACCATAAACTAGAAAATAGAAGGACAGCTCCAGAGCGGGGGTTGCCAAGCATGGCCAAAGGCGTAGCCCTGAGGCGGCTATCCCGTAGGGGTTCGTGGGTTCAAATCCCACCCCCCGCACTCCTTGCGATTTCGTTAAGGCGGTGTAGTCCGCTGGAATCGGAGTAAAGCTGAGGAATGAATGACTCTATCAAGCGCATAGCCATGCAACGTATTCACACGCTTTTTCGTCTGGCAAAGGAAACCTTTCACGAAGACGCTTTTCTGGCGCAGCGCTATGTGGACACAGCCAGAAAGATAGTCATGGCAGCCAAGGTTCGTTTGCCAAGGGAGTACAGGCGCCAAGTCTGCAGGCACTGTAAAAGCTTTATCTTGCCAGGTGCGAATTGTCGTGTGCGGATAAAGCAGCGAAGAGAACCCCACTTGGTGATCACTTGTCTGAAATGCGGCAAGCAGACGCGGATACCGCTGAAGGGGAAACCAAAGCCTTGAGCAAACCGACCTCTAGAATGAAACGCCGCACCAAACGCAGACTAAGCGGAGAAAAACCCACAATATGGGTTGGCAAAAGCGGAGCTTCACAAGAACTGATAAAGGAAATCGAGAAGCAATTAGATAAAAGGGAAATGGTTAAGGTTAGAATCCTGAAAAGCGCCCTTGAAAGGGGCGAAGCTAAGCAAATCGCCTCAAGAATCGCCGAACAAACAGAAGCATCGTTGGTAGAGGTTAGAGGTCACACCTTCATGCTCTACAAACGCCGTAAAAGGTGAAAGCCTTTATATCAGGCTTCATGATTTACTGAAGGAAAAGTTGAGAGGACAAGCAGTCTTGATAACACCCCACGATGTCCCAGCGTCCAAACTCATCGAAAAACTAGCCAAGTACCTAAGAGACAACATGGATGAAGTGAATCCGCCACCATGGGCGAGTTTTGTAAAAACTGGTGCACATGTTCAAAGGCAGCCGCAAAACCCCGACTGGTGGTACATCAGGTGCGCCTCACTGTTACGAAAAATCTACGTTCACGGACCAATAGGCTTGGAGAGATTAAGGGTTGATTATGGAGGAAGGAAAGATTTCGGCGTCAACCCAGAACATACTGTCAAATCGGGTGGAGCCATAATAAGGAAAGCCTTTCGACAGCTGGAAGCTGCGGGGTTGATTGAAACACTGAAACCTCGTGGAAGAATGGTGACACGGGAAGGTAGAAAGCTTCTCCAAGAACTAGCCGAAGAAGTAGGCAAGGAACTGGTGAAAGCGATGCCGGAATTAGAGAAATACCAGAAGGGTGAATGAAATGGCAGAGGATGAGCTGGAAGAGCTCCGCAAGAGAAAGCTCTTGGCGTTACAGCAGAAAATAGCCGAAGAACAGAGACAAGCTCAGATGGAGCAGCAGCTAGAACTGCAGAAACAAGCCCTGCTGAGAAAGATATTAACTCCGGAGGCTAGGCAGAGGCTCACAAACTTGAAGATGGTGCGGCCGGAGTTCACAGAACAGCTGGAGTTGCAGCTCATCCAACTGGCACAACAGGGAAAGTTGCCGATTCCCCTATCAGACACGCAGCTAAAGCAGATACTAGTCCAGCTGCAGACTCAAAAGCGTGAAACAAAGATAAGAAGGATATAGGACATGGCACGAAACAAGCCGACAGCAAAAAAACGGAGGCTGGCAAGAGCGGGAAAACAAAAAAAGGCTGTTCCAACATGGGTTATAGCAAAAACAGCTGGAAAATTCAGAACACACCCCAAAAGAAGGCAGTGGAGAACCAGAAAAATAAAGGCTTAGGAGAAACGCCCAATGGAAAAAGAGAAGGAGGAAGAGGAACAGAAAACCGAGCAAGAGGAAACAGAGGTAGCTGAAACTGCCAAAGAAGCGGAAGCCGAAGAGATCAAGGAAGAAGAGGAAACACGTGAGGAGGCTGTTGAAGCCGCGGAAGAGGCGCTCACACCAATCGAGGAAGAGGCTAAACCACCGCCCCGAGAAGAGAAGATAGAGGAAGAAGAAATAGTCGAAGAGAGAATTTACACGATTCCTCTAGGGAAAGCGTGGATTATGCCGCCAAACAAGAGGGCGCCGAGAGCCATGCGGATGATAAGGAGTTTTGTGACGAAGCATATGAAGCTGGAGGCACGCAGAGAAGGAGAAGAGGAAGGAGAGCCCAAAAAGCTTAGTATTGGCAACGAGGTGAATGCGAAGGTTTGGAGCAGGGGGATAGAGAAGCCACCTCGAAAAATCAGGGTGAAGGCTGCAAAAGATAAAGAGGGCAATGTGACTGTTTATTTGGCTGAAGGAGACTAGTGGGCGTGTGTGCGTGCAACTACGAATAGCCCGTCTATTTGGAGCCAAATATGTGGGTTGTGTGTTCTATGTTTTGTGTAGGTTTATTTTGAAATTGGGTGAAACAAGTTAAAACGATATCTTTTTGATATACTCACATGTAAAATGACGCGTGTGTCTTATCTATCGTTTTTCTGCCAACAATTCAACTAACACTCTTTTTGTGAGTTTTACATAATTGAAGGAAAGATTGACCAATTCGTCTTCAGCATATTCAGAGCCTCGTTGACATTTGTAGAAAGCATCATAAAAGATGTTAGAACCTCTGCAGTATTGTCTAACGTCCGAGTTTGGGATTCTTATTGGAGGAGCTGTTTGACTTTGTGCAATCAGTCTCTTTAATTCATTAACGGTTATGAAGCAGTCGATAGGTGGCGAAACGGTTTCATCTACCATTAGATAATATGCACTTTTCCAGCATGAAGAAAACTTGCCTAGCTGGTTCAAGTCTCTTTGGTCAAATGCAAAGTAGCCCTTGCCTCTGTTTCGTTTGGTTTGGACAACAGTAACTCCAACAGTATCTCTGGTCTTCTTCTTTGAAAGCACAAAATCGGCTCCAGTCTCATGTTCTCCTCGACCAGGATGGAAAACCCTTTTGCTAACTTTGACCCCCCTTTTCTCAAAAGTCCAAATAGGTTCTATTCCAGTTTTCCCTTTTAGATACGCCTCTTCGGGCAAATTTTTTGCTTCTTTAATTTGCTTAATGACTTGTCGGAACGTATGTTGCGTTTCATCTGGCATTGCTTCGTGAAATCTTGAGAAAAGACCAATGAAATGCTGGACATCTCCTATAATATTCTCAGGTAATTCAGTTTTTTCCGGCAACATGAACTAACGTTGGGTTTTTCCAATTTAAGGATATTGGACCTTGCATGTTAATCTTAATACAAACATAGAAAAAATAATTAGGCGAACGACTAACAAAGCTCGCGTTGGAGTTGATATTTAAGAGCCAATTAAATATGTACTTTCTGCGATGTTATGATTAGAGAGGATAAAAACCCTAAAAATAAGCCTATTAAGCTTATAATCAATTGATAGCAACCGTACTTGTGAAAATTACAGGTCGCTGAAGGGAAATTTGAAATGGATTGGAAAGAATTTGAGAAATTGGCAAGAAAAGCCATGAGCGAATACTTTGGTGTCGAACTTGCTGAGAAAAACCCGAAAGGTTTTCCTAAAAGATTTGATATGGTTTCCCCTACCGAGGATATTGTAGGAGATGCTAAGTTCCTAACTTTAGTTCATCGAACGAAAACTCCTCCAGCTAAAATGATGGAAATATGTGGTCATGTTTGGCTATTAGAAAAAGTAGATGCAAAGATACGCTTCTTGGCATTTGGCAATCAACGCAGTGTCCCCGTAATGTGGTTAGAAAAATATGGTAGTTTGTTTCAAAACATAGAGTTTTACTTCATAGATGCTCGTGGAAAAGTGAAGAAGATAAACAAGAATAATGTTTAACGTAGCTCTAGACTAACTTGAGGATGATGCGAATTTGCGTGCACGCTTCTTAAAGAGGGTGAACGCTGAGGAGAAGAATTGGTTCGTATTTTTCCATTCCAATATTCTGATAGGATTCTTTTGTCAGAATAAGGCAAAGGGACTTTTCTCCCTTGAAATTTGGAAATCGCTTCTAGGTATTTTAAATGAGTCAATGTATTTGGTTCTGCAAATCATGCGGTAGACAATCCGTTAAGAATCCAAGACGCAAATATAGGGTTTTATGGATTATCCGGATTAGCTCTTTTGGTTCAGCTACCGCTCATTGTTGCAATTCTATCCTCAAGTCACATTCGGGACAATAGGTTTCATTGCGAGCCAGCATTTTGAGTTCTTCCCACGTAAACCCGCAATCTCTACACGTAATAGTCATCAATTCGGTGTATTCATCATGCTTGCTTTCGCCTACGATTTTTCCGTATTTGAATATCTGCGGGAAAAGTATTCTAACGTGTCCTCTTTTACCACCTAACCATCTGAAGTGTCCATGATAATGGGATATGCAGAGATACAAGGGAAAGTCAAAAGAATATAAACGTCCATTGAAAGATGCAGATTTGCTTTTATACATCACAGTACCACATAGTGGACATCTGCCTTCTATATCTTGAAGATTTGAAGGTTTCTTAATGTCCTTATAGGCAAGTGATGACAATTCATTTACCCCCTACGTTTCTTTATTGATTATTCAGATTAACTTTTTTTATCTCGCTTCTCTTTTAGACGTGCTTGTCTGAGAATTACATTGCCTTTTTTGTCTCTAAACTCAATAACTTCCTTCTCTGAAGTGAAATGTCTTCTTTCGAACTCTGGAAGTTTGTTCAAGAATTCCTTATTATAGTGACCCTTTAGGGTTGCTTCGTCACTTTTCCAATATCTGTATTTAACACCGTATTCTTGCTTGTTTCTGTCAGCAAGCTCGTGTTTTCGAGAGTCATCTTTATAGTAAAGACAGAGGACATGTTCGGTTTGACCTTCAAGAAGGTTCTCATTGACTTTAGCTCTGTGGAATCCATGATTTTCGATTTCGTTAGTGGCTATTCCAATGAGTTTGTCCTTATCTTCACTAAAAAAGAGATACTTTCCAGTTATCGAATAGCCAAGTTTTTCTTCACTCAGAAGCCAAATCCAATAACCATCAAACCTGACCTTCATTTCTTGATAAACTCCTTATAATTCCTAAAGTCTTGCTTCCATTGATGTTTAGAGCGTTCTCTCCAAATCTCAAAAGCTCTATCAACGTGTTTCTCGAAGTCTTTCTTAGAGCATTTATTCACTCTACAGAAGTGCTTTATCACTTCATTGTAGTCTAATTTTCCTTCATCCGCAAGTATTCCAGCTAAACCGATATGCTTGACATGATGACACATTCTACAGAGAAGAAGGAATCCTTTGAGTTTCTGAACATAGTTTACATCATCATATTCCCATATTTCATGCAAGTTCATTGTTCCGTCTGTTTCGCCACAAATTTGACACTTTCTTCCATTTTCTCTAATGATGCCATCTCTTATGCTATTCCATGCATCTCTCGACATTAATCTATAAAGAGAAGAAAACCAAACTGTCGATGGGACAAGTTCAGCGGTCAGCAAGATTCCTTACCTCTCAGAGTTCAATAAGATTTAAAAACGCAACTTTGGCAAAAAGGTTTCTGGGCGTCTACTTGGTTGAACACTATTTTGACATTGAGACTACTGGATTAGACCCAGAACGAGATAAGGTTATCACGATTCAGACTCAGAGATTAGTTGGGCGAACGGGAGAGCCAATAGATGAAGTAAATATTCTCAAAGAGTGGGAATCTTCAGAAAAAGAAATCATTTATAAATTATGCTTCTATTTTGAACAAAAACGTTAAGCTTGAAGATTGACCTTAAATAGACTTAAAAAGGGAAAAACTATAAACTTGGCTGATACTATTGCAGAAAGGCAAAAACTTTAGAAACCATCTACTAGAAGGAGACTGATTTTGGCCATTTACCTGTCCAGCCTTGTCGGAAGCTCAAGCATAGGCGTGTATTCCCTTGCCACGGATAAAGTTGTTATAGTTCCGAAATTGGTTCCGCTCAAAAAGGCTGAGAGACTTGGAGAATGGCTGAAAGTCAAGCTAATACAAACTTCAATCGGCGGCTCAGTCCTTGTTGGCGCTCTTGGATGTGCAAACTCAAATGGGATTTTGCTTCCCCACTTTGTTCGAGAAGAAGAACTCGAAACCATAAAACCCGTTTTTAAAGGAAACATAACGGTGATGAAGACCAAGAGAACCGCCTACGGAAACACTGTTTTGGCAAACGATTACGGCGCGGTTGTTGACCCCCGTTTAAAGGCTTCTGTAATAAAAGAAATCTCTGAAACTCTGGGCGTTGAGGCTGTGCCCTGCGAAATCGCGGGCTTACCATACGTTGGATCGCTAGCGGTCGCGACAAACAAAGGGGTTTTAACGCATCCTCTGTTGAAAGATTTGGAGCGAAAAGTTTTGGAAGACGTGTTGAAGGTTCCGGTTGATTTGGGCACCATCAACTGTGGGATACCCTATGTCGGCACTGGTTTGATCGGCAACCGTCACGCGGCTGTGGCTGGTTCTCTAACAACAGGACCCGAGATGTTTATTATTGGGAACGCTCTGGATGTTGTGAAGGAAGAAGAAGAATAGAGTTTAATGTTTTAGTTTCTTTTTGAGGAGGATGGATGGAACGGTTGCAAGCATTAGAAGTGGTAGTAACATGTTTAATGGGAATTCTGGTATTATCGTTACTTGGCGTTCTGAGTGTTGGTATGTGAAGTATATGTAAGTGTTTATGTCGTCCGTCCAGTTTCTAATGTTTGATAATGGTTCTCCGTCGATTAGGACTGTGTAGTTGCCTTGCCATAAGCTTTGGACAATGACGTTTGGAATGGTTATTCTGCAGCATCCTACATCTGTTTCACCGGTTAGTTCGAAACTTATTGTTCCATTAATTGTGTGGAGTTGGAAACCGTAAACTGTTGAATTACTACTTATGGCTATGTTGAAGCTAATTCCGTCCAAAGTGTCCGCATTAAACACGTTGATACAAGTCATAAGTGGATAGCGGTCTCTGTTTTTCTCATCAATAGTATACGAAGTATCGCCTATTCCGTCACTGCCAGTCTGATTCTGATTGGGCCCACAGAAATTATCTATACCTGCATAATCGCTCCAATAGTTTCCGCCGGAAGGATATCCGTCATCCCAATTATTCATCGAGTGAGGGGCGTTAGGATTTTCCCATGAAATGTCATGAACTTGTTTTATGTTATCAATGAAGTTGTTATGATGTATAAGGTTGCTTGATGAAACGCAGAGATCAACACCGATGCTATTGTCTTCTATATTGTTCCAGTAAAGCTTATTGTAAGACGAAAGTAATAGGAACACGCCGATTTCAACGTTACCTATCATTTTGTTGTTATGGATTGTGTTGTTAGACGAGAATGATAGGAGACAGCCAAAACGGTTGTTAGTTATACGATTTTCGTAAATTTTATTGTTATCAGAGAAGACAAATGCAACCCCCGCATCGTCATTATTCGTTACGTTGTTCTTATAGATGACGTTGTGGTTGGATGAATCTTTAAGTAAGATGCCATCGTTATTATTTATTGCATTATTGTTATGTATGTTGTTATAAGATGAACCGGATAGATGAAGACCGTTTAAGTTGTTTGTTACATTGTTTTCTTGAATGATGTTTTTAGATGAATCATGGAGACTAATACCTTCACTGTAGTTATCCACGGTGTTTCCATATACAATGTTATTGTTAGAGGAGCTTTCAAGGCGAATCCCATCATTTTGGTAAATGCCATCTTTGTTGTATAGAATATTGTTTTCGGAAATGATATTCTCACAGGAGGAGAATAATTCAATGCCTTGGAGATTGTTTACTAGTTTGTTCTCACGGATTACATTATCAGAAGAATGACAGAGATAGATGGCTTGTCCGCTATTTGTTATGTTGTTTTCACATATTGTATTATTAAATGACATCCAGAGGTAGATAGGGCAACTTTTGTTTTGGATGTTATTCCTTGTTATAATAGAGCCTGTGGTGTTTACAAGCAATATGCCTTGGGATCGGTCTAGTTCCTTAAGTGTAATGTTTTTACAGTTTACTAGTGCGACGTACCCAGCTTCGAATGGTACTTCTTCAGATTGACGATTGATCCAATAGCAAATGGGTTTCCCATCAACAATGTTTGTCAAATCCACATCTTGGATAAAATGTGAAAATTCACAACCGGCTATTCCAAAATTTCCAGAATTATTTGTAATATTATTATTCCTAAATGCGTTGTAAGAAGAATGTTCTAGGTAGATACCATACCAATTGTTAGTTATGACGTTTCTATTGACAATATTATAAAAGGAACGCTGAAGATATATGCCGTGAAGACTGTACATTACTCTATTCCCTACTATCTTGCAATTGTTTGCAGAGCAAATGTATACACCATTGAACGGATCCTCCAGATTAACCACACCAGGTTCCGGGAAGGACTGTAAAGTAAAGTTAATTATTTCCACGTTGTCCGCTCTCAGAGTTATAACATTCCTGCCACCACCAGAAATGACCGTTGTATCTGCGTTTTCTCCAATAAGTCTCAAGGCTTTGTTTACAACTACACATTCATAGTATATTCCGGCCCTTACAAATATCGTGTCGCCTTGATGTGCAGCATCAATTGCGACTTGAATTGTTGGGTAATCATCTGGAACTAGAATTGTTTCTTGCGTTGCCCGAATGGTTTGCACATCATTAGCGAATATCAATATACCAACTAACAGGAAAAGCAGCATAAACGTATGTACTGCTCTTCTTTTCAAGAAACTTACCCATAAAAGAGTATCAATGCTTCCATTAATAAAATTTATGAAAAAATGTTTCGTTAAATTTGCTGACAGTAAACGTTTAAGAATTAAGATAAACAGCAAGCAATTTTGTCAACGCAACACAGTTTTATGCTCGAAACGTTTATAATTGGACTTGCTTTGATGTTGTGAAGGAAGATGAGTGAAGTGAAAGTTTTCAGAGTTATGGGGGAAATACGGAAGCCGAATTTGAAAACCTCTTTCAGAAAGGAAGTGGTTGCCGTCAAACCTGAGCATGCGGTGGAGAAAATTTACGCCGAACTGGGAAGCAAGCACCGGGTAAAACGTTTCCACATAAAGATAACAGGCGTCGAGGAGGTTCCACTCCAGGAGATAGAAAATCCCCTGCTGAAAAAACTTGTTGTTGGAGAAGAAAAGGTTGGAGAGTAAAAACGAGGAAGAACTCCGCAGACTGAGCGTTGAATTAAGATTTTTCGAACAAACCGCAGAAGCTATCCAGTCTAGAATTAGCATGGTAAACGCCATCATAACAGACCTCACCATGGCGAGTATAGCGTTGGAAGGCCTGGAGAAAGAAAAAGAAAACTCCGAGCTTCTCGTTCCAATAGGCGGCAGCTCCTACATCAAGGCTAAACTTGAAAACCCAGACAAAATAATCGTCGGAATGGGTGCCGGAGTCTCGGTTGAAAAGACATTGCAAGAAGCAAAGGAAATCGTCAAAAAACGTCTAGAAAATCTCGAGAAAACAAGGATTTCCCTCCAGCAGCAGTTCGCCCAAGTCGCGGAAAGAATCAGCGAAGACAGAGAAAAATTTGAGGGTTTAGTTGCAAAGCTGAGGGAGGAGAAAACTCCGAAAAATGTTTGAGAAGCTGAAGTCCGGACTGAAAGGACTCGTAAACAAAGTCACCACAACAGAGCTTAAGGCTGAAAACCTACGCCCACTCCTCTCCGAGTTCAAAATAAGCCTCGCAGAGAACGACGTCGCTTTTCCAGTGGCGGAGCGCATCTGCGACGAGATGGAAAAACGCCTGGACGGAATTCAAGTCAAACGCCTCGAAGACCGCAGAAAAATTGTGGAGAAAAACCTTCGAGAAGTCCTCTTAGAGACAATGCTCACGAACAACAAAATAGATTTTTTAGAGGCTGTTGAGGAGAAACGCAAAAAGGGCGAACCATTCGTCATAGTTTTTGTCGGAATAAACGGCACCGGAAAAACCACAACCATCGCCAAAGTCGCCCGCTTCCTAAACAAAAAGGGTTACTCTGTGGTTCTCGCCTGCAGCGACACCTACAGAGCAGGCTCCATCGAACAGCTGGAGGAACATGCCAAGCGCTTAGGAATGCGCATGATCACGCACAAGTACGGCGCAGACCCTGCTGCTGTAGCCTACGACACAATAAACCACGCAAAAGCCCAAGGAATAAACGCTGTCTTGATCGACACTGCTGGGAGAATGCAGACGAACCGAAATTTGATGAATGAACTCGCGAAGATCAAGCGCATTGTATATCCGGACCTGACAATTCTAACAGTGGATTCGCTCACGGGAAACGACGCCGTCATGCAGGCGGAGGAATTCCACAAGAGCGTAGGCATAGACGCAACAATACTGACCAAGGTTGACGCTGACATCAAAGGAGGCTCATCCCTGAGCGTAACCTACGTCACCCAAAAACCCATTTTGTTCATTGGAACAGGACAGAAATATGAGGATTTGGAAGAGTTTAATCCGGAAAAATTTGTGGAAATGATTTTGAAATAACAGTTTGCCTCGTTAATGATAAAAGTGTTTAAATTCCCTGAAAATCAAACTTAACCTATGAGATACCGCTTAAGAATTGAAGTCAGCTTAAAGCCGGGGCACAGCGACCCCGAAGGCGAAACCACAGCCCGCTTACTGAAGGAACTCGGCTACAGGGTTGAAAATGTCAGTGTGAGTAAGCTCTATGGTGTAATTTTGGAGGCTGAATCAAGGAAAGAGGCTGAAGTGAAAGCTGAGGAAATGTGCAGAAGGCTTTTGGCAAACCCGACAAAGGATAATTATTCAGTAATGATTGAGGAAAAACGATGACTGCAAGCCTCTACACCCGCAGAAAAACTCCCTTTCCACTTTTTGAAATAAATATGCTAGAGGTTACAGACCAGCAGCTTTTAGAAATGAGCCGTGAACTCGGCATAGGCTTAAACCTGCAAGAAATGAAGGCTGTTAAAGAGTATTTTAGGAATAAAGGGCGAAACCCCACAGACATTGAACTCCAAACCATAGGACAAACATGGTCGGAACACTGCTTCCACAAAACCTTCAAAGGCAAAATAAAAATCAAGGGAAAGGAAGTCGACAGCCTCTTCAAAACATACATTACAAAGGCTACCAGAGAAATCAACCCTCGCTGGTGCTTCTCGGTCTTCGAAGATAACGCAGGCATAATCCACTTTGACAAGGACTATGGAATAGCAATCAAAGTTGAAACCCACAACCACCCATCCGCCATAGAGCCCTTTGGCGGCGCGGCAACAGGCGTAGGCGGCGTGATCCGTGACATCTTAGGCGTCTGGGCAGACCCCATTGCGTGTACAGATGTTTTGGGCTTCGGTCCGTTAGACTTTGATTATGAAATGCTTCCGCCAGGCGTGAAACATCCAAAATACGTTTACATGGGCGTTGTGGCTGGCATAGGAAGCTACGGCAACAACATGGGAATCCCAACGGTTAATGGAGCCATATACTTTGACGAGAGCTATGTCGGAAACGTTGTTGTCTACTGCGGATGTGTTGGGTTGCTTCCGCTGAAAAAATTTAGGAGAAACGCCAAACCCAACGATATCATAGTTCTGGCTGGAGGGAGAACAGGCCGCGACGGCATCCACGGTGTAACCTTCGCATCCGCCGAGTTAACAGAAAAATCGGAAGAAATTTCGCGTCCTGCGGTTCAGATTGCAAACCCTATTGAAGAAGAAAAGCTGAAAAGAGCGATAATCACGATCAGAGACCTTGAATTAGCATCAGCGATAACAGATTTGGGCGGCGGCGGTTTGTCGTCCGCCGTCGGTGAAACAGCTAAAAGGTTCGGCTGTGGGGCCATCATAGAGCTTGAAAAGGTTCCGCTGAAGTATCCTGGTTTGGCTTCTTGGGAAATTTACGTCTCTGAATCACAGGAAAGAATGCTTTTGGCTGTGCCTCCTGAAAATCTCGAAAAGGTTTTGGAAATCTTTAGAGACGAAGACGTGGAAGCCACTGCTATTGGAAAGTACACCGCAGACA
>Ga0315309_1001061_pt1 | contig 16577 bp, 14 predicted proteins | sample TDP4_MG_FD_203080 | JGI IMG/M metagenome (GOLD analysis project Ga0315309, IMG submission 203080) | Freshwater sediment microbial communities from Lake Towuti, South Sulawesi, Indonesia - TDP4 | ecosystem: Environmental > Aquatic > Freshwater > Lake > Sediment | place: Indonesia: South Sulawesi... | reverse complement strand
GATATCCACCGCGAGTTTTGTCCCATCCTTAGTAGAGACGATGATGTCAGGGCCTTCCTTATGACGAGGCTCCGCGCCATAGTTGACTTTAGAGTCTATGTCCTTTAGACCCTGATTCTCAAGCTCCCCCTTTACGATCGAGTTAGCAAGGCCGTTTGCATAATCTCTCAGGTCCTCCCATTTCTCCTTGCCATATGTCCGCTTGAAGTCCTCCGCGGTATTACCTTTCATGGCGTATGCGCCAGTATCCGTGAAATCCTTAGCGCTCTGTATCCCAATCTCCCCTTTGATGACCTCGAATTTGGCTTTAAAATTTGGATCTTCTAGTGTTCTACCGAGGTCTACTTTGCCAGCTACGACCTTCACCTCGGATGCTAGACTGGGCTCCACTGAAATTGCTGGTAATTTTATTGGCGTCGGGAATACCTCATCACCTTGTTTGTAAAGTAGGTATACCGCCCCATCTTCGCCAGTCCCAACACCTACTATAGGACGACCATTCACTGTAGCGCCATCTGAGCTGATTCGTACATCTCTTACACCGCCTCTTCCCTTGTATTCTATGGTGACATAAGGGCCATCAGTATTGGATACTCCGTTAGCCTTAATGGTACCCTTAACTCCAAAGACCTTATCTATTTCCTGGCCTATCACAAATTGATCAAAGAATCTATTCTCGAGGTAGTCCCTCATGAGAATTGTCGTCAGACGCGTCCCTGGATTAGTTCTCCCATCCGGTCTTCTCCCCCTATCTATTTCAAGAGGTTTGACGTTCATGCTATCTACCTTAAGCTGTTCAGTTTTCAGTCTTCTGAATCCTTCTCTATACAAAACGGAAATCTTATTGTCCTCGTACACCCTTATCGTACTCCCCGTGTCCACAATTTTCAAGTCAAAGTAGCTCTTGCCAAAAGAATCAGGATCACCGTGCTGAACGATGCCTTTTTCCATATCGACCTTCAGCCCCTGAATCACCGTCTCTCCTTCGCCGATCTGATCTAGCCTCTGGTAGTCCATGATCTCCTTGACGAATGATCTCACCCAGCTCTCGGACGAGACCTTCTTGGCGACACTGGTATCTTCGAGTATCAGTGACCAATCGAAGGTTGCTTTTGGCGCTGTCGCCTTGGTAGGGCTTATAGGCTTAGCATGAATACATTGTATCCCGTAAGTATCGATGGGCTTGCCTTGCCCAAATCTTCTCTTGAACTGATTCTCCCTAGTACCCGCCCCCATCTACCCGAACCTCCCCATGGTCTGCAGGAGGTTGTGGAGGGCAAGGGACCTGATGTCGTCCTTCAGCTGAGGTGCCATCCTTCCCTTGCAGGCAGCGCAGTGGCATTCCTCGGATACGATGCTGTTGTCGATAACGAGGAACGAAGTGTTTCCTTTGTAATAGAGGCCCTTCTTCGCGCCGATGAACCACGACAGCCCAGAGTAGACGAACTCGCCTCTCTTTCTCAAGGGATGGGAAAGGCCGTAGAGCAATAACTGCGCGTCCCTCTTCCCCTTTTATAGGATGCTCATAATGGCTGATATCACACCATCTAGAAGGTCTAGCTCGGTGAGTTCCCGAGATGGGAGGGCGAACGACTCACAACCCAGCTCGATCGCCCTTTCAGTCGACCAGGCAATCTGCTTCCATATGACCCCCTTGATGAGTCCCACCACGAGTATGCCCAGTTCCGAGAAGGCTCTTGAAAATACGGCTTGCTTCAGCGTTTGCTCCCAGGATAGGCAGAGCGGGTCGTCCAGATACGTGTAGGAGTCGGGGGTCATGGTTGCGTCTGGCCTGATTTCGTTTATCATGCCGATGTAGTCCTTGGACGTTAACTCATCGAGGAGCTCGTCCTCCATCACCATCGACAGCAGGACCTTGCCATTGAAGCCCAGGAAGTCATGAAGCCCACGGGAGGAGACCCTCTGCATCAAAGCCTTGTTTTTTATGAGCTCAGCCAATCTGACAACGATCCAGGGGAGAGGGAGATCGTTCCAGAACCATGAACTATCATCCGTCAGACGAACTACTGGGATGAATCTTGGAAACCTGAGCTTAATCCGTACCTTGAGTTTGGACATAGTTGGGGCTATGTCATCTGGGATTGAACCAAGGGAATGACAATACTCCTGTAATCGGCAGAATCCCGTAGGGTGTGTGATGCCGCTATAGGATATTCCGCGTTTGCACTTGGCTACTAAGCAGATGCGGGTGATGCATCCAGGGCAGTAGGAGCGAAAGAGCCCGCAATTGAGGCATTCCTTGCCACAGTCGCCCTGCGTCTTCAAGTCGATAATCGGCACTATGCCAACATGAGTGCAGCAAGATATAATCTACTACATAAAGCATGCAACAGGATATGAAATAGAAGGATAGACGAGACAGGCTGCCTCTGAACATGTCATGGCTATTGATGTAGCCATCCTATCCTTCGCTTTCCACCAGGGGTATGAAGGTGAAATTCACAGAGTCGACTAGCCCCCTATCAGTTATCCTGATCTCCGGGATCACGGCCAGGCTCAACAGCGACAATGTCATGAATGGCGATTTTAAATTGCAACCGAGCTCCCTAATGGCCGCCTTAACGCCTTCGATCTCCGGGTAGAGGGCATTGAGGGGCTTCAAGCTCATAAGGCCCGCCAGCGGCAGGGCTACTTCAGCAACCACCCTCTCGCCATCCACTACCGCGATTCCACCACCCATATCCCTTACGGCATTGATGGCGGCCAGCATGTCAGGGCCACTAACGCCGATGACGGTCAGGTTGTGGCTGTCGTGGCCTACGGACGTCGCCACGGCGCCTTTCCTAAGGCCGAAGCCCTTAACCAACCCCCTTCCAACATTGCCAGTCTTGCCATGTCTCTCGACGACAGCGGCCCTTATGATGTCATCACCCAAATCGGGCCGAATGAAGCCACCTACGACGCCTACGCGCCTTCGGAGGTGTTTTGTAATGGAGCTGCCGTCGCGCACAAGTATGATGTGCGCCCTTACCTTTCCATCGACCTTTGGCGCCTTTGCTAAGAGGGCCCTCTCGTCTAGGCAACTTCTGAACCGAACGGTGCGTAAGCAGTAATTTGGATAACTGAACCTATGACGCCTCCCTAGGAATCTCCCATTGCGGATGAGCAGCTGTCCGTTCGATATCACGGACCTTAAGCGGAGGGACCTTAGGTCCTCGACGAGGACTATGTCAGCGCTCTTGCCGGGCGATATGCTCCCAATGGCCCCCTCCACCCCAAACCTCCTTGCTGTGTTAATGGTCGCCATCTGTATGGCCTGGACAGGGTCAACCCCGTTCTCGACTGCGCGCCTCACGACGAAATCCATGTGCCCCTCGTCCACGAGGCTTGTAGCGTCCCTATCATCACTAACGAGTAGGACCTTGCAGGTACTTATCCTGTCCTTCGTTACGACCTTGATGACCTCCTCCAAATCTCGCCAAGCCGAACCTTCCCTGATCATCAAGTACATGCCATACCTTGCCTTTTCGAGCGCCCCCTCCCTGCTGACGGACTCGTGGCACGATGATGCTCCCGACGAAACGTAGGCCGCCAGTTCCCTTCCGCCTCTGCCCGTATAATGACCGTCGACGACCTTCCCGAGGCGCAGAGCAGCTCCGATTTCGGAAAGCATCTTCCTATCCCCGTAAACGACGGCAGGATAGTTCATCACTTCGGCCAAGCCGACAACGGGGCCTTGCCTTAGGAGGCTCACGACGTCACGAATGGATAGCGAGGCCCCGCTCGTCTCCATCCCAGGAACGGCCGGCACGCACGAGGGCACGAGGAAGAAGACCTTGACGGGGAGGCTGGCTGATTCCCTCATCATGAGCTCTACGCCCCTGCGCCCCAGGACATTTGCGATCTCATGTGGATCGATGAAGATGCCCGTAGTGCCTCTCTGAAGGGCTGCAATGCCGAAGTTGGTCAGGGAGAGCATGCTGCTCTCTACGTGGACATGTCCGTCGAGCAGGCCAGGTATGGCATATTCCCCACGGCCATCTATTTCAAGCGTCCCCTGTCCGATGACCGGATGATTGCCCACATCGGCAACGCAACCCTGGAAGACGGAGATGTCCATGTTGGGCATTAATTCGCCAGTGTCGACATTCACGACCATAACACCCCTGATGACAAGATCCGCTTTCATCCGACCGAGTGCAACTTTCAGAAGTTTTTCAGATGGCTTCCACATCCGCTCCATGGGAGATGCGTCGCGTAAGGTTTAGTTTATTAGCTGCGCCCTAGTTTTTTCTCTTTTCCAGTAGCGTCCTTGGCTTGAAGACGCTCATGAAGAGGCAGAGATCTGGTTGCATGATCATCGTTTCAGCCTTCTGGGCCTTCGATGTCAGAGGTACGCCCCTCACAACCGCCACGGGAGCCCTCTCGGCCACCTCCCCCATCACTAGGTGGGCTGCACAGGCTATGTCGTCGGCAACAGCAAGTTTGGTGATTAGGAGTGGTTTGCCGTAGAGATCGACCTCGCCCCTGCAATCCTTAACGAGCTCAAAGCCAACTGCACCCAGCGTGATGCCTATCGTTCCTGCCCTGAGGGGGGCAATCCTGCTGTCGATTATCGAGACCCCGACACACACGCCCATGAGGTCGTATATGCGGCGCTGGATCTCCGCGGCCGCCCTCTCCGGATTCTTGGGCCAGAGGACGGCGGTTCGGGCGGGGACGTTCTTGTGGTCGATCCCCGCATTCGCTGTCAGTATGTCGTCCTTCAGGGTATACAGTGCCCTGTAAACACCCCCATAGATCTCGTCGGACTCCCTCAAGACGAGCTCCGCGAATTCGGGCTCAAGGCTGTACCTTTTCGCCAAAAGCCTGGATCTCTTGGACGGCTTGATGGAATCCAGCGAGACGATTCGACCCTGTGACATTGAGACAACTTTGCTTGCGATCACCAATATGTCGCCATCTCTTAGGTCGAACTTCGCATCTTCCAGGGCCTGAACGATTAGGGCCACGAGGTCGTCTCCCCTTTCGACTAATTTTGTCCTTATGGGATAGACCTGAATCCCACCTCGGAGCGATTTAGATGACGCGCTCAATTGGATAGCCTCTCACCGATATTATAGGTCTCGATAAAAACGTGCACCCGTCTTCCCATCTCAGGATGGCAATATTCCTATTTACAGAACGCGGTCAGGGGCACTGTCATCTTCAAAGCCCTTCATGGCATTTCCTTCATATCCCACTATTCCATTACTGATCTACAGGCTTAGATCTCCTTGAAAAAGTGCTTGTAGGATGGTGATTGTAACGCCCTTGCCCTCTTTGCCTGGGCGGGACTGCTGGTTGGCCCCGCTCTGGCGTTGGTAGCAAGCATACAAGGAGGGGGCCCGTTGAAGGCCAGCTCGCGGGGTTGACATATACGATGCTTAGGAAACGGTGGGCCCTTGTGTTCTCGATCTTCCGTACTTAGTGGTGTCGTAGAATGGCCACGATACAATATGTGTCACGTGGCCCGAGCCCCTGATCTCAACCTCTAACTCCGTACCAACGTCACTGTAAGGAGCGAGGACATAGCCCATTCCTATCGAATTTCTTGTAAGTGGACTTATGGTGCCACTGGTGACGGTTCCTAATTCATTTCCATCTTTGAGGATCGGACTCCCCTGCCTTGGGATTATCCTATCGGCGAGCTGAAGCCCCACTCTCGCCTTGCGCAATCCCTTTTCCTTCTGGTCGACGAGCGCCTCCCTGCCGATGAACTCCTTCTCGAACTTCACCACGAAGTCGATCATGGCCTCAAGGGGAGTGGTCTCCTCGCCGATGTCGTTTCCGTACAGCAGAAGCCCCGCCTCAAGCCTGAGCGTGTCCCTGGCACCTAGCCCGCAGGGCTTTATGCCGAATCCCGTGCCAGCACCGATGATGGCCTCCCAAAGTTTCAACACCCTGGCGGGATCGTTCGCCGTAACGTTCATCATGTAGATCTCGAAGCCATCTTCCCCGGTATATCCGGTTCTCGAAAGCAGCACCTCCTCTCCAGCCAGTTGAACGAGCTCACCGCCAAACCGCCTCAAACCCCGGAGGTCGAACGTCGTAATCGACTGCAAAGTGGCTTGAGCCCTCGGCCCTTGGACGGCCAACATCGCAGTGGAGTCGGTTACGTCATCGATCTCAACGCTGAAACTGCTCCGGGAACCTCGGAGCCAGTCGAGGATCTTCTCCGTATTCACGGCATTCGTCACGATCATGAAGCCCTTTCCACCCAGAGCGTAGACGAGGACGTCGTCCTTTATCCCACCATGTGCATTGCAGACGACACTGTACTGGCAGGAATGGCCACTGAGCTTTGCAACGTTGTTCGCCGTCATGTAGTTAACGAACTGGAGTGACTCGCCACCGGTGACCAAGATCTCCCCCATGTGGGAGACGTCGAATATCCCGACGTTGTTCCTCACGGCCAGATGTTCGCCCGTTATGCTCGTATACCAGAGGGGCAACTCCCAACCCGCAAACTCCACCATCTTGGCTGCGGACTTGCTGTGGATCTCCGAGAGCTGGGTCTTCCTTGCCATGATCGCCCGTCAATGGGAGCCGTGGAGACCAATTATCGTTTTCTCGATCCCCCAGGCATATGAGGGCGCTCACTCTGGGTCCTTTCGGGATCTTATCATTGTGAGGAGCATCTTGAACCTCTTCGATGCCCTGAGGGCATGGGGTTTGTTGGCCGGAAGTATGACCATTTCACCCGACCTCAATCGCAGGACCTTGCCGGAGAGGACCACATCGGCTTCGCCATCTATGACGTGAACGATGGCGTCGAATGGCGCCGCATGTTCGCTCAATCCCTGGCCCTCGTCAAAGGCGAACAGCGTCACTGTCCCCGCCCTTCCATCGATAATCGTCCTGCTCACCACCGATCCCTCCCGATAATCTATGAGGCCCTCTAACCTCCAGACTTTCGGTGTTCGCACTCTTGGCACGCACTTACGATCCCTTGCCATTTCAATCACTTATAGGCCAACCTTGGGCTTGGATTAAGGCCTAGCTGTCCAGCTTGGCTCAAAGGCCCCCGCCTTCGGTCCCGCGCTTCCATGGTTAAAGCCTTTCACTATCTCCATCGCACTCCTTGAGCCGCCCTCAGTGGCACTGCATTGCCAACTATTGGCGATGCAAGCCCAGCGGGGGCATAGGCTGCGTGTGCAATGAGATTCCAGACCGCTATGTATTAAAACTAGTCACCCGCAGGCATTGAGCAGGTGCCTAACTCTGTCCTCTGATGGCAAGGGACTTCTAGACACGCCCGAGATAGTAAGGTGCATACCTGAATTTATTTCCGATTGGAGGAAGTCGGGTGGCTACATAATGATCGATACGAAAGGCGTACCCTTTAAGGAGCTCCACATTCGCAACCTCCCCATATTCATCGGCTTCGAGAGCAAGACAGAGCTCTCCTGCCAGCTGGACGTCATACCTGAAGGCCAGATGTCTGAGGCTGCGATCGAAGCCTACAGGCGCTTGGTGCCCATGGAGTGCGAGCTCACGTATTCAGGCAGCATTGTAAAAAGGCCCCTTTTTAAGCCATTGCGCATCTTGGAAAGGCTGCGCAAGGACATACCTGATCTAACGAGCGATGATTCGCTGATTAAGAAGCTTAGCGAGAACGTGACGCTGATGAAGCTCATATCGTCGGTTCGACCCGATGACTTTGTCGTCATGCTTCAGTCCTTTACTATTGAAGGCACGGCCATGGCGGGAGGCCCAGAGGGACTTACGAAGATGATGGCCGAATTCTACAAGAACCCCACTAAGATGACGTGGCTGATCTCGTTGACGAGGATGATACCAAGAGGGCCTAGCACGAAAAGCCTGTATAGGAACATATTCGGCATATTGAAGGTCAGCTCTCAGGAAATACTGGACTTGACCAAGAGATATGTTTGAGCTGCGAGCATTTGGGTTGAGCTCACGACAAATTCAGTGCCAAGTCGATGTCCTCTGCTAAGTTTGCATCAACCAAGCCATGCATAGGATGATTTGAGCGGCAGAAAGAGTAAATTGCCCCATCCTCCCTTCGATTTAACTTCCGGACCAAGCTTCTCCGACTTTTCTCCGCCTTTCGTCGCGATAAGGCTCGTCACACGCCATACGACTACAGTCTGGGCGCAAATCGATTATCCAAGATGAAATGGATTCAAATATCTCTGAGGGCAAGCAATCGCCCTCCGAACGCCCTCGGAAGACTAAAAAAATTACACAAACGTAATCGAGGGAAAAATTGATATACTCCACTTACATTCTCTGTAAATCGGAGGCAAAAAGAGAATAAGTTGGACGGTCAAGTCCAGATCGTAAGGAAGAGCCTGTTTCTTCCTAAGAAGTTCTTCGTCACGAGTGGAAGAGCGGTGAGTTCCACATCGAGTCTCAACGCTTTCGATGCTGCGCTCGCAGTTGCTGGCATAGCCCAGTGCAATATAGTGACTGTCTCGTCGATATTGCCAACCGAGGCGGAACAGATAACGCCCACGGAGATACCACCCGGGATGATAACTTTCTCAGTCCTGGCTAGGATGGATGGTGAGTCAGGAGAGACGATAGGCGCTGGCATCGGGTGGGGCTGGGGAGAAGGGGATGGAGTGAGGTACGGCCTGGTGGCTGAGGCACATGGCTATAAGGACGGGGAGGTCATAAGGAAGGAACTCCGATCAAAGCTTGAGGAGATGGCGAAGATGCGGAAACTTATACTCAAGAGCTTCACCACAATGGAAGAGAACATTGAAGTTACGAAGGGCAAACACGGCAGCGTCGTTGTCGCCCTAGTGTATCTTCCTCAGGAATAAGTTCCTTTTGTAAGTTCTGTAGGTACATCATAGGCTCTTAGTAATGCCCTTCAGCGATCTGCCTTAATATTCACGTTCTAAGGACTGCCTTTCCCTGGATCGAGGCCTCTCGAAATGAAGGCATTTATCTCCTAGGTGCCGGGTAATTTGCGAAGGACTGTTGGTCGAGGTCTGCCTGGTCTTTGAGGTCCATCAGCCGTACAGGATCAATAGGAAATTCAGGGCTGAGGAAGCGGCTCGCGTAAGGGATGACTCTGAGCTCTTTGACCTTTACTTCGATAACCAGTTGAATAGGGAGATCTTTGAAAGGGCTGCCGCCAAATGCTATCTGCCCACGACCAACATAATCTTGGACTCAATAGACAAGTACCGATGCGATGTGAACCCCTTCAAAGCAGCATACAGCTTCTCAGGCGTCTACCTTGAGCAATGCCGGCAATGGTGCCCTCAGCTCCTCTCCCTCTTCAAGGACCTGGCCAGAACTGGCCGCGTCGAGTTCCTGTCCCAGACCTACTTCCACTCTCTTTCGAGCATCTATTACGGGAACCTAGAGGAGTTCAAGGAGCAGGTGAGGCAGCACATCTCACTAGTATGCGATCTGGCGGGCTCAAAGCCGAATGTCTTCGAGAATACAGAGCTCATCTATAACAATCTGATAGCTAGAGCTGTCTTCGAGCTCGGTTTCAGCGGAATTATCACTGAAGGGTCGTCGAGGATCTTGGCGGGCAGGTCGCCGCACCAAATTTACCATGCCAAGGACATTCCTGCGCTCAAGGTGTTGCTAAGGGACTACTCCCTCTCGGACGACATAGGCTTCAGGTTTTCAGCAAGGTGGTGGGAACACTATCCGTTGACGGCCGATAAATATGCCTCCTGGATCGCTCGTATAGCCGAACCACTCGTCTTGATCTTCCTTGACTATGAGACTTTCGGAGAGCATCACTGGCCAGAGACCGGAATCCACGAATTTCTGCGCGCCTTGCCGACCGAACTTCGGAAACGCGATTCCGTGCGTTTCTCGACGCCATCTGAGCTCGTCGCGAAAGTGCCTGCAGCAGGAGAAGTCGATGTCTTCGAGCAGGGGAGAACTATCTCCTGGGCCGATACTGCGCGTGACCTCAGCCCTTGGCTTGGCAATGAATTCCAGAGGTCGTCCTTCAACGCCGTGAGGCTGATTGGGCCGAATATCCCCGAAGGACATCTGAAGAAGCTTTGGAGGTACCTTCAGATGAGCGACCACTATTACTACATGTTTACTGGTTTCGGCGGCCCTGCAGAGGTACATTCCTATTTCGCCGGTCCTCTCGGTTCGCCGACGGACGTCTACATGGTCTTCTCGAACATTTGGACGGACCTTTCGATTAGGGCGGCGAAGGCACGCGATCTCGCTTCGGTGGCCAGGGCGGAGGTTGAAGGCATGCCCGACAATGCCTTCCAATTCTGGATCGATGAGAGGACGCCGCTAGGACTTTCAGCTAGAGGCCTTAGAGAGTGCAGGGAAATCGTTTCCGAGATCGATCGAAGGTCAATCGAGTATCATTTCCGAAGGGGCGATTTCGAGAACTGGGCGAAAGGAGCCGGGGATCCGCACTTGGCTTCGATGCTCTCAAGCCTTAGGAGGCAACTCAAAGGCGAAGCCCTTCGAAGGGCGTTGATGAGGGTTCTGACGAAGAGGATGCGTGAACTCGAAGACGTATTTATCGATGGGGAGGGCAGGCGGCGATGACATCGGTTGAAAAGGTGACAAATGTACTATATTCTTACCCTTCATTAACCCAATGAGTGAACATTCGGGAATTGTCATTCTACCGCCTTTGAATCGTTATATATCGTCTGCCAGTTTCAGACCGCCATGCAAAAGTTTGAATTTACTAAGGAAGAGATGGCACGAGACCTGGAGAAAACAGGGCTGCGGAAAGGCTATACGGTCCTCGTTCATAGCTCCTTGAGCCGCATCGGTTACGTTAACGGCGGAGCTGAGACCGTGATAGATGCCCTGTTGGAGGCCGTCGGTGACGACGGGACGGTAGTTGTTCCAACGATAACGGGCCAGATATCCGATTCACCAGAGAACCCTCCGGCTTTCTCAAGTGACAAGCCATCGTGTACCGGTACAATCCCAGAGGCCTTGAGGAAGAGGGAGGGGGCATACAGAAGCAACCATCCGACTCATTCTGTGGCTGCGGTCGGCAGACTTGCTAGGAAGGTGACGGAAGGGCACGAAGATGCCATGACCCCCTGCGGACGTGGTACGCCTTACCTTAAGATCGCGGAGGCTCATGGGAAGATACTGTTCCTTGGAGCGACGCTGAATAGCAACACGACCTTTCACTCGGTCGAGGAAATTGCAAAGCTCTACTACCACTTGCAACCTGAACCGACCATTTGCGAGCTCAAGATCAGGGGCAAGCGCGTTAAGAGGGAGATGTTCCTCCACGCATGGGGGGCGCCAAGGATCTTCGGCGAGAAAGAGGGAGAACTCGTTGAGTCCGGCGTGGCTAAGGTTGGGCATGTCGGCAAGGCCAAGAGCATCTTAGTTGATGTCGAAGGGATGGTCGACTTCACCCTCCAAAAGTTGGAGGTGGACAACTTGTACCTTGTCGAGAAGGAAGCCATCAGTTTCTGGTGCATATCGGGATGCATCGATCTCGTGCGTCAGGGCAAGTTCGACTCAATGAAAATGAGCCTGTACCTGCCCCAGAGGGCGGCCATTAAGTTCCTCGGTAACTCGTTGATATTCGATGGGGTTCAAATGGATTTCCAAGGCAGCCTCAAGCTCGAGAGCGGCACGCTGATGCTTCCATCGAAATTCGCAAAGGCCATCAGGCTGAAAGGAGGCTACAGTTATTGGGTGCGATTCAAGAGGGGGGCGAAGGGAATGGAGTTGGACGTCGTAGATCGTGCGAGGCCGTATTCGGCTGCGAAAATAACCTGACTACTTCAATCTTTCTGATTCGTCCTTTTAAGGATCCCCTCGTAAACGCGCTGGACAAGATCGGCCGCTCTGTCCCAACTGTGGCGTTCACCAACCAAGCGGAGGGCGTTCCTCCCCATTTCCGTTGCGCCATGATCGTCGCTGAGGAGCTTCGCTATCGCTTCCGCTATCTGCCTGACATTTCCGGCCTCGACGAGAATGCCCGTCTCGCCATCTAGAACGACTTCAGGCGTCCCTGAGACCCTCGATGCAACGACTGGCAGGCCACATGCCATGGCCTCCAACACTGTGAGAGGCATCCCTTCCGTCAGCGACGGACGTACGAAGATGCGGCAGTCCCTCAGCACGTCAGAGACACTTGGGACGGTCCCCATAAATCTGAAGGCGTGTTTAACCCCCAGATCCTCGGTCATCTGGACTAAATGGTCCCTCATTGGGCCATCGCCAACGATTACGAACTCGACATCGGGATTGCTCGATAGCACCGAAGGCGATGCTTTGATGAGAAACTGCACTCCCTTATTTGGGATCAGGCGCCCAACACATGCGACCCTCTTCGTGCCTTCAGAGCCCCTTGCCTCTATGGGTTTAAACTCGCATAGATCTACGCCGTTTGGCACGACGGTAACATCCTTGGGTTCTGCACCAAGCCAAACTGCCTGGGCCTTAACCGCTTTGCTGACGGCAATTATCTTGTCGCTGAGCCTAACGATCAATTTGCCAATAGTTACCTCGTAGGACCTTACTATAATGCTGAGGAATCTGCTTTCGAAGGCCATCGGACCCAAGTGCAAAGTAGTTACGAGGGGCTTGTGGAGCAGTCGCTTCAGTGCGACGGCGAATACCGTCGTGGTGAAGAACCTATTGTTTGCGTGCACTATGTCGGGTTCCTCTTTGCGGCAAACTTCCAAAATCCTAAATAGTGCCGATGGGGAGATACTGAACTGCGCTCCTATCGCACCGGTCAAGTTCGTAGCCGTGCATCTATAGACCTTGATGCCGTCCAACACCTCAAAATCCCTGGCCCCATCGGTATTGAGTGTCAGGACGACCACCTCAACCCCCTTCCCTGTAAGCCTCTTCGAAATCTCGTAGACGACCTTCTCGACGCCACCTCCAACGTGTGGCGGAAAGTAGTCAGACAGCATTAGGATCTTCAAAATTTTAAAGCACCCCCTCAACCCAATTCGTGTGACAACGCGACCCCTTCCCTCGATTATGACCTTTGACTACGTTGCAGCTTCGCAACTTGGTTATAGGTGTAATCCCCCATTCGCCCGATAAGGGGGGATGTGATCTCTCCTGTTCTTACAATCCTCGGACACCTCCAAGCAATGCTTATGAGCATCGAACGAATTCTCCTTTCGGGATTCGTTTGGTGAAAATCGGGGAAAGGTTTGGGCCCGACAGGGCGCTAGCGAGCCTATACTATACTTACCTAGCCATTCCTGCAATCCCGTTGTTTATGCTCGTGTCCATTATCAGCATGGTGGTATACATGTATGTCCGGTCGTTAATTGACCTTATCGTGTGGATCACGTTCTTTGCGATATTCATTGCGGTAATCCTGTCAATCGCCTTTTGGGTTGGAAAATACGTCGAAAGCGTCTCATTCACCCTTGAACGAGACCGCATGGTATTCGAACGTGGCGTTTGGTGGAGAAGGAAGAGCTTCGTCCCCTATAACAGGATCACTAACGTAGATGTTATCCAAGGCCCCATCTCGCGTGCGTTTGGCCTCGGAAAGGTCATGATACAGACGGCTGGCTATTCTGCTACAGCGGGGAGTCAAGGTAGCATGTTTGCAGAGGCTTCGATATTTGGCGTTAGAAACTTTGAGGAGATCAAGGACACCATACTCGGATTCGTCAGCAAACAGAGGCCGATCGCCGTTGAAGCCGCGACCGAGCAAGAGGACATAAACGTACAGATCCTTCAGGAAATTAAGAAAATCAGAGAACGCTTAGAGATGCGGTAGGGAAGAGGGCCTCGCGTAACTCGTATATGATGCGATAGTCGAGTAAGGCGTAATCCATCCCACTATCTTCGCCGCAAGGCGTAGTCGCGTACACGGTCCGGTGGGAAGACCCCTTCCCTTACGCCAAGAGCCATTCGGTCCACCTCCTCCCGAGCAATGCGTGCCTCCTCATGCGTAATCCACCCTTTTGATATCGCATCGCTGAACTCTTCCTCATCTAGAATGGTCGTCTGTCCATCTGGCGAAATCCAAAGGTCGAGGAAGAGGTCAGTTATCTCGTAGAGGCCATCTCGACCTATTATCGGCAGAATGGCATCGCAGTAGTATCCGGTGAAGTCTCCAGCCAGATCGGTTATGACGCCGATGTCGTGATGCCTACCACGATAGACGAACCAGACGGCGTCATATCCATCGTCCAGGACTTTGCTCCCGTTTACCTCCAGGGGCTTGGATGCCCTTATCGCGTGTTGCATTATGACGAGGTCGTTCGTTTCCTCCAAAAGGTGAGTTTCGATCATGGTCAGTCGATCGGGAGGTCTACGATAGCAAAGGATGGCAATCCTCATTCAACGTCACCTTAAGTAACCGGTTCGCCAATTAGTAGGCCTTCAGGCAGTTGTTTACGCCTTGTATCGATGAGGCACAATGTCCGTATTTTTAACTTCATTGCCTACAACGTGCTAAATGCCGATCATCATGCATTATGAATAAATACACATGCTTGGACGATTACCTCGGACCGGAAACCGGTCGGGAACTCGTGCCAAGAGGGCACGGATCAACAGCCGGTAGTTCAGTCTGAGATACTCAGATGCTTAACTCTTGCTAACCAACTTGTCGGAAGGTTTCCCAGTTCTCCAAATCTCGCAACACAGCACTTTCCAATTCTTGCCCATTTCAAAGTCGTTCTATGCTTTAGGTATCGGTTTCCAGCTAAGTGCCAATGCACCGCCAACTATTCCCAATATCGCTCCTATGAAGAACCCTCCCATGCCCAGGAAGCTCATCAATGAAAAGATCAGTATTATTGTGCCCCAGATCGTATGATCTGCTGGACGTATATTGAGCATCATTGCGCCTAATATCATAAGTATTCCAGATAGCACCCCGATCAATGAGATACCGGCCATGAGTCCGTAGGGTATTCCTATGCTGCCCATCATCCCACGGTAACCTCCCATTATGCCGCCCATCATCCCCCAGAACCCACCCATCATTCCACTATAGTCGTAGCCGAACCACATCATCGACATGCTGCCACCTGCTATGATCAGTACTCCACCTACCAAGGACAAGATGAACGCCGTTGTACTCATCTCTTGCGAACTCATTATCTCACCTTTAAAATTGATAATAACATGGAACAAATAAAAGCATATTTATTTACGATCTCAAAGAACAAGCGATTGAAAAAAGGTACTTAGGGCATGAAATGGCCATTATGGTGAAGTGTGGATTTTGAGTAAATTTATTAGCCCAACCTTAGCAGGCAATTAAGAGAAATGAGGAGCGGGCTTGATGTGGATGGCTTGAGTGCCTTCGTGTCCGTAGCGCTTGGCCTAGCGATCACCCGCTTCACAACGCTCTTTCCGACGCCTCTTTCGTATCCCCTCGTCGACGTAGCCCAATTAGGTGCACCGATGACGTGGATTACCTCAGGTATCTCGGCTGGACTTAAGGAAATCTATTAGACTGGATTCGTTGTAGACGTGGGTTTTTGGTCGCTGATCGTTTACATCTTCCTGGTTACCGTTATCCATCTTAAAGACGAGATAACCGAGAGGGAGGGGGAGGAAAAGCGTTAGCCTGGCCATGAGGATCAGTGCTTATAACGTTCCTCTTTCGGGAAAGACAAAGAGCCCTCAGGGATGACGGTCAATACATGGCCTCTCTTCAATCTATATCAGTGATCAGCCTGATCCTTTTTATGTCTCCATCCGCAGGAACTTGATACCTTCCGATTGAGCTCTATGCCTTTCGATATATATACAACAAGTTAAGGTTTGCTAATCTGACTTAATTGGGGAGGCAGGGCCTTTGCCACGGCTCACGTTAACCTCGTCGATGTCCCTTATGACGGCTGCGTGCTCGCTCATTATCTTAGATACGGCATCGTAGTCGATGTTGTGCCCACTTATGACGAGCCTGATGGTCTCGGTCTTGGCGCTGACATCGGTCACGGAGAGAGCGACGTCGCTCACGCCCGTCGCCTGGCACAGGGCTTTCGAAAGCTCGATTACTGACATCTCCCTCGGAATGAGCGAATCTATCATAAGTCGAACTATGTTAACGTGAGTCGTCACGAATTAGCCACCATCTATGGCATCCCTACCATTATATATATGTGTGAAGGTACATGGTCATCGAATTAATTGGGTCTATTGTCTGACTTTATCGGGAAATTCAGGAGAATTAGGAGGATCACGAGCGTAGATGAGGTGGCGAGAAGATACTTCGTGATGAACGCCTTCGATGGCTGCCTTACGATGCTCGGCATTATTGTGGGTGCACACGCCGTCGGCAATACGGATTCGCGCATCATCGTGAGCACCGGCCTCGGCGCCACCTTCGCTATGGGGATCTCGGGTGCCTGGGGGACCTACATGGCGGAGAAGGCGGAGAGGACCCGCTCCCTGAAGGAACTCGAGGACGCAATGCACGCGGACTTGAGAGGCTCTATGTTGTACAGAGCCTCAAGGATCGCCTCCCTGTGGGCATCGCTTGTGGATGGCCTCTCGCCCGCGATCGCCGCCATGATCTCACTCTCACCAGTACTGCTCTCCCAATACGGTCTGCTTCCACCCCAAGCAATGATCCCCGCGGCCGTAATATTGAACCTCCTCACGCTCTTCGGCCTCGGCATCTTCCT
>Ga0315309_1001060_pt1 | contig 16596 bp, 19 predicted proteins | sample TDP4_MG_FD_203080 | JGI IMG/M metagenome (GOLD analysis project Ga0315309, IMG submission 203080) | Freshwater sediment microbial communities from Lake Towuti, South Sulawesi, Indonesia - TDP4 | ecosystem: Environmental > Aquatic > Freshwater > Lake > Sediment | place: Indonesia: South Sulawesi... | reverse complement strand
GATTCTTAGAAGGTTGAGGCGCGATGTTGGGGAGCCTTCTCTGAGTGGGGTTGTCCGTAGGTTGCTGAGGGAACGTTTGGCTGAGCTTGGTCTGCTCGGAGAGGAGGCGAAGAGAGCACTAGGCGTAGCTTAAGGTGATTTGAAAACGCACTTTACCATTATTTGAAAGAGAGGATATTATCCCAGCCCTCTCTGACGGTTGAGAAAAGCGTCGTTGAAGATCTATTCTGGCCCTTGACGTTTCAGCTGTTGAAGCTTTTTTCCTCCTCCATATGATCTGCCTAGACGACTCTTTGTCGTGAGAAGATCCTCCTATATGCTAGGCCCGGGATCGAATCGCTGGCATCACGCAAACGCTATGCGCCTACAGCGTTTATTGAAAAGCAGGCTTAGAAGAGTATTAAATTATGCGAAACAATATTTTACGTACAGCGGCTCTGTATGCCAGTATCGGGCAGTAAAGAACTTTCCGTTGGTGAGATGGCAGTGATTGCCGTGCAGAACAAACAGATGTTCAAGAAGAAATATTTACAGGGAGAAAGAAGGAAAATAGGGAAAGGTATTGTCCGGATTGGGTGACTCCGACCGATATAAACACGGTTTGCTCGCGTATTTCTCGGAAGAGGAGAGAGAGGACTACATAAGAGCTACAGCGAAAGATACTGTAACGATACGAGGCGATATTCCACCAGATCTTCAGATCAAAGAGGACATGAGATTACTAGTCATAAGTGATGATCAAACTTATCTAACTCATGGACTTCACAAATATCCTGCAAAGTTCATACCGGAGTATCCTCGATGGGCTATACAAAAGTTCTTGCCATCACCGGGTCACACGGTACTGGACCCTTTCTGCGGTAGCGGAACCACAAACGTCGAAGCGCGTCTTCACAAGCAGGACTCGTATGGTATAGATATAGATCCCCTTGCAAGGTTCATAACTAAAGTGAAAACGACCCCCCTCGATATCTCTATTCTGGAACAAGCGCAAAAGAGAATCCTTTCAAGATTGCAAAAGCCTGTTTCAAAGGATGTCGAAATCCCGGATTTTTCCAACAGAGATTATTGGTTCAGGAAGGAGGTCTCTAGGGACCTAGCGTACCTCAAAAGAGTAATATCAGAGGAAATCACTGAGAACGATGTTCGCGATTTCTTTTTGCTATGCTTTTCATCCACTATACGTAAAGTATCAAACGCAGATCCGGAACTGGTCCTGCCAAAAATCTCGAGGGTGATGAGAGAGAAGGAGAGAAAAGGTAGATCGATCGATGTTTTTGCCTCTTTTCGGGCTATACTCAAAAGGCAAATGCCCAATATCAAAATGTTCTCGCTCAAATGTCCAAAGAGTCAACCCTATTTTTCTCAAGTGATCGGTAAGGATGCGAGACAAATCGGTCTGCCGAGAGAAACGGTTGACCTCGCAATCACGTCACCTCCATATTTGAACGCTCACGACTATGTTCGCGCTCATCATCTGGAAATGTACTGGCTTGGTATGTTAAGCAGTGCTGGGGATAAACTGAAGCTTAAGTCCAAGTACATAGGTACTGAGCAAGTACATGTTGGGGATTATGCTCAGCTTCATAGAACAGGTTACCACAAGCTTGATGGAACCTTGGAAAGAATATATGCAGTAGACAAACGCCGAGCCTACATTGTATACAACTACTTTGTGGATATGAAGAAAACATTCAAGGAAGTATATCGTGTTCTGAGACCTGGATCGCACTATGTCATGTTTACTGGCGATAACGTTATCAGAAAGATTCCTGTCCAGACACATGGATTCCTCGTCGAATGCGCAGAGGACGTCGGCTTTTTGACTGAACTCACATTCGCTAGCGAACTCATTAAACGCTTCGAAATCTCCGAGAATAGAAACGAGCACGGCGGGTTGATCAAAGAGGACTGGGTTCTAGTTTTCAGAAAAGAATAGAGATTCTAGATCGGCAGCCTATTTCGGTTTTTGCATCAACAGAATTCTGTCAACTTTCTTGCGTTTGTAGCTAGTTGGAAAACTAGGACTCGAGGGCATGGGGTCTTCGATAACGCCATAATTGACAAATCCTATGCTTTCATAGACTTGCGCCACATTTTGGGCGGTGTTCACGTGAAGTTTTCCTTTGTGGCAGTCCCCTAGAACGTAGATGCAAATACCGCCGGGCTTTAGGAATTCCATCAGCTCTAATCCCACTCTCTTCATTTCTTCTAGATACGTCCTTGGATCTTGTATCAGGATCCGATTGAGTTTCTCTCTCTCTTTCTCATCGTAGCCCATAAACTCCAACCTCAGCCTGTTGTCTTCAATGTAGTCTAGAGTATCATAGTATGGGGGGCTAGAGACAACAGCGTCAATAGACCCGCTCGCTAATGGCAGATAACGAGCGTCACCTTGAAAAGCCGTGCTGAAAGTATCCAGAGGAAATGGATTTCGATACATCCTTTTTACCTTCTCCATCATGCGAGGGATCACTTCTTTGTATGGTGGTTTATCTATTGGTCTAAACGGCACGACCAAGCTCGTATAAACGGATAGGTGGCCCGGTCTATGGCCGTGCAGGATTCCGAGCAAACAACCAAACAGGAATTTTTCATTATCTTCTAGGATCTTGTCTCTTAGAGCTAGAGCTTCTCTAAGAGTCCTCTCATGGAAATATTGTTTCTCAAAAGGAGAAACGCTGCTAATATCAACCTTCTCTGGTTCGATCTTAACGCTTCTGAGCCAATTTAACTGCCTTTCAACGGGATGCCTATCAAATTTTGCCATGCTAATCATAGCTGCGTAGGGATTAAGATCTACTCCTACACCAATTCTCCCCATTATGTCAGCTTCAAGGGGTATTGTCCCAACTCCGCAAAAAGGGTCTAGAATCGTCTGGCCGGGAGTCGTGGATGCCTCTATCAAGCAATGCGCCATTGCCGGTTTCATCTTTCCAACATATGCAGACATGCGATGCAACCATACTCCCCAATTCTGTTTCCTGAGATTGCCAGATCTCCAAGGTTTCCTTTTTGTCTTCTCAAAGACGACTGCGGGGTCTATGCTACGTTTTGCCTCGGCATTCTTTTTCAGAGTAGGCTCCATGAAATTAGAAAGCATCATTTGTTCTCGAGGCACATTGGTCATGTGAGTTACTACCATTCTACCGCCTAAATGTTATCTCTCAAGAGAATTAAACATATTTTACAGCTTAGACAGGTCAATCTCGATTTTTAAACAAACTGAACTGTACAATAGACCTCTTTCTCTGTCATAATACTTCTTAACTAAACCGCAATCGACGAGTTTTTCGAGTGCTTTATAGATTGATTCAGGGTATTTTATCCTAAACCCTTCCTGTTTCGAAAGTTCGCTAAAGATTTCCTTGACATTCTTTGGCTCTCTAGCCAAGAGTCTGAGGATGTTTATCCTTGTTCTCGAATTTAGGGCGGCTATTACTGCGGTCATATCCCTGCTGGGCAAGATATTGCCACTTCGCTTCCTTTTTTTCCGGCTCGGGCCAGAAATCTGTATCATTGTCTTATCTTTAAACACGACTCGTGTATTTAGCTTGCGGCTAGATAGCACCCTTATCAGGAACGTATTGAGTAAGGGTCTCGGTTTTCCCGTTGTTTTGGACAAGGACCTAGGCAATGTTGTGAAGATGCGCGCGAAAGAGGCTTTCGTGTATGCGCTAGTCACAGGATCCCCCTACTTGGTCTCTGAATGCGGTCTAGTTTTGGCGGGAAGGTTGACGATATTCTACCATAGAGACTATTCGTTTACTCCAGGGCTTTTCAACGTGAACTACGATAGCGGAGTGGTTGAAGCGGGAGATACTCCGCTATCCCTGAAGGAATCCGATCCCGGTATATTTGAAAGAGACAAATATGTGCTACTCGTCGACATAGAGAAGTCGTCCAACATTGAGTCAGATATCTTTAGACAGTTAACAAACGCGGGAAAAAACCCTAGTGACTACATACTAACCAAGATAATGCCGACAGGTTCAGGCCTTGAACACCTTTGCGAATACATCGCATGCATGCTGTTTAACAAAAGGAACTACATGACTGAAAGCCAACCGCCCTGGAGTTATTATGGGAATCCAGACTTCGCAGCGTACAAGCTTCCAGAAATGTCACAACTTTGGGATAAGGGATTTATTGGGCAAGGTTGTTTGATACAAGAATTGTCTGCACTGAGCATATTTGGCAAGACTGGTTCAAAAAGTCGTACGTTTGCCCCGGAATATGAATTCGTCGTAGGAGAGGCAAAGACTCTGTCAAACAGTTGTGTCGGGCAGCTTCGCGAATATTTGGAAACAGGGTTGTGCGACTCGGCATATGAGATCATTCCTCACAAGAGAAACCCGGAGGATGGTTATGGCCTTCTCAGCTTTAATCCCGACGGAACGATTAATCTATGTGAATGCAAGTACCGACCTCCGCTCAGCGTTGAAGCTCGAAGCAACGATAAGAAGTGGCTCGAAAACTACATCAAGTTCTACCTTCTGGCGAATCTGCCTATGGACGAAATACGCGCGTTCGTTAACATGAAAACAAAAAGAGAAAAACTTACACCCTTGAATTTCATAGATTTGATAAGAAGGATACCTGTTTCTGCAATAGTAGATGAAGTTGAAGGTAAGCTGTTCTGAGGCGCGCAGATTGGGTTACGCAAGTGATGCCAGAATAAAACGTGATTTGAGAAGCATAGGCAATCAAGGGAAATTAAGGTTGCGGGTTTTTGATGAAAGTCACGAAGATCACAAACCTTGGAAAGACGGAGGTCTAAGATTTGGAATATATGGATCTAACGATGGAGCATGGTATTTTGACGAGCAATGGAAAGATCCTGTCTCTGGTGAGATCTGCGAAAAGCGGCCAGTAATAGTAGTCGAAGGAAGTTATGGCACGGAAAGAGGTAACATTGGTAGCGCACAATACGCAAGGTTTCATCATGCTCTCGGTCCTGTGATGAGAGGATTAGTTGGAGTTTATCTGATCCCAAAGCGCTCCTTTTATTATCGAGACAACATTGAACATGAAGCGACTTGGCGTTTAGATCTTGATCTTGGCTGCTTGGGAGCATCGGAAATCCATGCTCCCGGCCAATACCTTATGATTGATGCATATAATTTGAAATTGCTCAAAGAGCTTGTTCAGAGCTGCGGATTCGAGGACGAATCAAAGAAACAAGAGTTGATTATGCAGATAAAGAAAGAAATGAAAGATTACGCTGAGGCTACGTATCTTAGGACTTATGGTACGTCGGATCCTAATGCGGCGTTTAGTGCCCCTCGAAGAAATTTTGCCTACAACAATGAGCGGATAGGCAAAATCTTGAGGCATAATGTGAAGGCATTTACGGACCCGAGATATCGAAATGGACATATTATAGTTGGAGAAGGACTCTTGCTGAGGTATTGGGCTAGAAAAGAGGTGGACCTTATACTTCCAAGATTCACAGTAGAAGACTGTAAGATGCTGGATAAAAGAGAGCAAAAGGAGTGGACACTATTGCGTAGCAGAGGCGACGTACGAGTGGTTACGTTTGACGATCTCGTTTTTGGGGATAAAGAGCTAGAAGTAGCTGTTGCCAGCATAAGAGACAAACTTCCTTTGTTAGGAGAAAACCTCCGAAAGATGAATGCAATTGTTAAAAAGATGAAAGAACAGTTTTCCAAGGGAGTTCTCAAAGTTAGAGATGATTTGAGAAGTGTTAGAATGGTGAAGGAGCCTCGTGGCCTTGAGGCCTTTATGTCTTAGTCGATTCTATTTTCATACCGATCGTTTTACTGGTTTATACATACTTATTGATTAGCACTTGAAGAATCTTCAGGTTCATAGCCACAATTCCTACACTTGCCGCCCAGTGGAATATATGAACCACATCTTGGACAGAACCGAATGCCTCTCGCCTTGACTGCCTTGTCTTCCTTTTCCGCCCTTCCATATACCGCCTGAGCGTATTTCTGAGTTAGTTCTCTAGACCTGCGTGCTCCTGAAACGCTCATCCTTTGTACCCTCAGACAATAGCATCCTAGTCAATAGACCTTTGTAAACTATTGTTAAAGATATTTAGCTTTGTGAAGATACACCATTACACGGAAAACAAGCCATGCCGTCTAGAGCGAACCCGAGAAAGTTGCCCTACGGGGTTCTGTACGAGGCTGAAGAGAGGAAGGAGACGAGGATTCCGAACGGATACGTTTTCATATGTAGTTATGGGACGGAAAGAGAGTGCTTCGAAAGGAAACTCTTTGCAATGCCCATGTCAGATTGGGATAGAATCTCACAAGTCAAGAAAGGAGACATTCTCTTCCTACTTAACTACGAGACCAATCGCTTGCATGGAGTCTTCGAGGCCACAACAGATGGTACGCTGAACATAGAACCTTCCGCTTTTCGCGGCTGGTTTCCGGCTCAAGTCCGAGTGAGAAGAAAGATGAGGAGCCCTTCCCTAGACGAGGCAGCTCTTCTGCCTTTAATCAAGCTAGGATGGATAAAAATGAGCAGGAGAGGCGTGCTACTCTTTCCCCAAAGGCTCGGACCTAAGTTCATCGATGAGCTCTGGAGGCTTTTCCTAGAGGTCCCGCGTATGCCGCGCGCAAAGGGGGAGATGGTCGGCTACAAGGCGAAAGACGGACATATTATGAAATCGCATGAGGAAAGGTATGTGGACGACTGGCTTCATGAACACCTCCCATACAAGCATGAATACAACTATCGCATCCAACGAGCGAAAAGGGAGGTGCTATGCGACTGGTATATCCATAAAATAGACCTCCACATCGAATTCTGGGAGAAGAAGGCCCGGGAAGATCCAAGAGCAATAGAGATCAAGCAGAAGTTCTACGAGGACCATTCACTCAGAGCAATCGACATCTATGAGAATGATCTACAAATAGCCGACCGCATAATCCCTGCAAAAATCAGAGCAGTCGCATCAAAATGCAGATTTAGGAATCTCGTGAAAGAAACGGGAATCGCTCAGCCAATGGCCTGATTGTATAGCATTCCGGAGTGAAAAACATATCAAACGATTATGAAGGGCCAAAGGTAAACTTCTAATACTTAACTCGTCCGAGCAATTATTGTGGCCTTATGTCGCTGGAAGTTTCTCTTAAGGACCTACGGCTTTTCTACGGCGAGTTGGAAGATGGTCAGGAGAGCCAGCAGAAGTTCCAACATTTCGTCAAGCAGGAGAAATGGGGTTTAGAACATTTTGATGCATGGTTGAATGAATCAATCAAGAACAAGTGGCACAAGGAATTTCAGGACTTAATCATTGCACTGGGACCCAAACTGGGATTCGAGATTGAATTTGGATGCTACAAGGCTGTACCCGGAAGAATACCCTTTGATGGTATTTGGAAAACAGCTGATGGAAAACACATCATAATTGAAGTCAAGATGGGAACGTGGGTAAGCATTGATGTGTCTCAGCTAGGCGAGTATTTGGATAGAATAGCCAAGGAACGAGGCATTTCAAAGATACAGGTATACGGATTATATGTGGTCGGTGACGAGGGAGAAATAAAGAGTCTAGCAGATCAAGTGAGGGGAAGCAAGTATGCTCACGATGTCAGAATTATCTCATACGAAGACCTACTTGTACTTGCCAAGATGCGCAAAGAACTAAGCTTGGCGGATCATCAAGTGGCCCGGCTTCTGTTGCCTATTGATGCTGTAAATGTAGGCGAGCTTGTCCAACTAATCAATTCCTTGCTCAAGGCAAGAGAGTCAGAACTTTCTATCGCCCGTGAAACGCCTACTCTGAGGCCGCTTGAGCTTAAGGAAGAGGAACTGCCAATCCTAACAAGGGAAGAGATGGCTAAGCTTCCTGACGGTGAGACTATTCTTTGCCCTTCAAAGCCTGATGGTGTCCGATTCCTTCTCAAGTATAATGCTTGGGGATTTGTTCGGTTGACCCGCGAGCCTAGGTATCTAGCGCTTTATGTATCTGCTCCTGTTGCCTCGATAAATTATCTTGCTGAAGTTGATAGAATAGTGGATCCAAAGAGCCTGGATTCCCCTGTCAAAAAGCCCGAGGATTATGAAGGATACGAGGAGGGAAAGAAACTCATCTTATTCAAGCTCGGCTCACTTCGCCGCTTAGCAGAGCCGATCCAACGTGGCTCGATAATTCCATACGGACCACGCTATTGTAGGTCAAAAGATTTAGCCAAGGCTAGGACCACCGACGATTTGAAATGACCGGACTGAAATATGTCGGGGCGTCAGGATACGGCAAGCAACATGAATGGCGAATTGGCCTATTACTTCCAGCCCCAGTAGTCTTCCTCCGCTTCATAGACCTCTTCGCAGTCTGAGCATACCCCGAGTCTCTTAATCACTCCGTCGTCTACAGCGCACTGTTCACAATACTTCTTTCCACACTCACCGCACCTGTACAGCTCCTCATCACTCACTTCAGCACCGCAACTATCACATACGCCCAATTAGACCATCACTCACCTGGCTTTTGACTAAGACATCTAGAAAGAAATCTGAATCCCTCTTGGATTCTTCCAGCTTCTGTGAATTGGATCTCAGTTTTCAAGGCAGTTGCTCGAAGTGGGATTGGTTTCACGTATCGACAGTCCTTCCTGCGTATGTTTTCATCTTTTTACGTCTAACCCTAGCTCACGCTCTATCCTTCGGGCTTCGTCTTCGCTTATCGGAGTAGGCCTAGGCTCTTCCTCGCTAGGTCCAAATGATACACATTTCAGACGTGGACACTTTACAGACTTCAGTGTCGGTACATCTCTCAAAGTTTCAATTATGCCATTCTGAGTTGGTTTATTGCAAAACTGTCTGTCCTTACTGACCACGCTATCGAGACCTTGGTGTAGGGCTATCGCATAATGATAGAGGTCCATCCTTTCTGGGACCTTCTCTCCGATGCCTGAAGCTGGAGGTTCGAGCCTGTTCTTTACCACATTGTACAATATGCGTGTGTATCGCTTGATCACGTTGAAAACCGTTTCAGTAAGAGGGCTAGATATCTCAATGTTTTTGGTTTCGAGACCGCTCAGAATTGTTTTCACTCTTTCCCATAGTATACGTTTGAATCGCTTTCTTCTAAGGACGCTTAACATCTCGAATTCTGAAAGGAAAGATATGCATCGCTCACAATTCCGACTTCTCAGAACCCTTTCGAGTGGAGAAAATGCTCCTCCCTCTTCAACTGTTGCATAGTCGAGTAACAGATTCGTATCGAGGTACACCTTTTCTCGTAAGGCAAATTCAACTTCCAACTTATGGCCCCCTCAACGATTCTCCCATCACTCTCAAAAACCTCTTGGTGACATCATCCAAGTAAATCATACTAGCTTTCAATTTGGCTTCTCTCAATATCTCAAAGGAACGTTTTCCCCAGTACGATTCGAATATTCCGAAAAACTCGATATCTCCGAACTCAGCAGCTATCCTACCGAATTTCTCGCGGTAGGCTCCAACCGGATCGACATCTTCCGCTTGCAAGGACGAGTTGATAATTTCGCCAAGTCTATCTAGATAGACAATGAAGTTTTCTTCCTTTTCTTGACCCTTACCAACCTCGTTTCGAAACTCGTTCTCAATTGTTGAGATCTCTTGGCTATCAACAGTCGGGTTCTCTTTTAGGTGTTCTCTGATCCGTTTGGCTATGTAGATCTCCTGTACGACGAATAATTCGAGTAGCGTCTTGACATTTCTAAGTGCTTGTTCGATGGACATTTTTGTCACCGTATTACGGTATCAACACCAGCGGGTCAAGTCCCACCATCTTTAATACCACCGTTAGGCGTGGCCGTTGTTGTCTTATCTTCTCGAACTTTTGCTTGATTCCAAACCATGTCCTTGAATTCCATTGAGCAGCATATATGATCACATACTTAGTTCCCGGGCAAGAGACAGCCACGTGATTCACTGCTTTTTCAAGATATAGCTCAAGACTGTCTTTTGTTCCAACAAACACGATTAGTAGCATGAAACATTTATCGCCGGGCTCTCCTGGGATGCAGTTGAAACGTAGGTCTAGAGCTACAAGTGGTCTTAGAAGACTACGCATTTTCAGTCCTTTGGTCAAGACTTTGCGATCTGAGGAAATCTTCTGAGTGCGTTCCTGAGTTTCAATAATCCTCAGCCATTGTTCTACGGAAATTATTGGTTCTTCGGTTTCATCCGTCATCCGGAACACTCCTTACCAAGGTGTAACTTTGCGCTAGTTCCTCATCGCACCTGCCGCCGAAACAATGTGCCCAACTAGGTCAGCCGATCTGGTGCTATTCGTACTCTTCTTCAAGTATGATCCTTCTCGCGCGAACCCTCGTTCTCTCCGTCATGTCCGTAGTTCCCTGTTCCTCCACGATACGCATAGCCTCCTTTTCTTGATCTTGAAGCCAAGGAGGCTCCTCCCCACGGCTCCCATGGTAAACTAGGCTTAAGGCTTGCATCCCAAGCAGACCTAAACGCTCGAGAAAACCTGTAACCCTGCTGATCCTCGACTGGGAAACACCTCTCTCAACGGTAACTTCTCCCTTGGAGCCTCCCCACATCACACCCGTTCCACATCTCCTGCAGACGCTCTCACTATGCATAATTGGATACCCGCACCTTCCGCATCGGTAACCCGATCGCATACAGCCTTACCTCACAAAAGAATGACTATCTTGTCCTTCCTCAGAATATTCCTCACCAGCTCGCCTTATATTAGTATGAGCGATACCGGCCACACAGTCGAAACTACTTTCAGCCTACTCTCAACCTAATGAAATTTACAGTCATAGAGTTGGTAGAGCTGTTTTCCCATGCATAGTTGGTGTGCTGACTGCGAGCACCTCAGGACCGTAAACGACCCTCGATCATTCACGCCGTTCTGCATCAAACATTGGAAGCAAGTCCTCTTCACAAGCACATGCCCGGACTTCAAGCATGCTGAACCCTTCCCCTCCACAGAGCTCAGCCCAAGCGAGAGGAAAGCCTACTGGGAGTGGAAACAGAGAAAAATCAAAGACTACTCCAGCTTAGGCCTGTAGCAACAAGAGGTGCCCAATTGAGGACACAATCAAAAAGATTTAACCAATTACGAGCATTCGTTAGTTGTAGGGCTGTATCAAAGTTGAATCGGCGAATAAAGAGAATCGCCCAAGTTCTGCTGTTGATATTCTCTGGCTGGTTTGGCGAATGGTCATACGTAATGTCAGCTGTTCGTTCCGTACTCGACTGGATGTATGGCGGTAGTGCCTTTCCAAGAATCGCAGGGTACAGCGAGTTCTACGGGTTAACATGGCGAGTAGCATTCTACAGAGGAGGCATTGGTGTCGGAGACTCTCTCAATGGGATAGGATTGCTCCTAATTCCCGCATTGGTCTGGATATTCATCGAATTTTTCAAAGGCAAGGTCTAGAAACCGAAGGAGTAGCTACAGTAGTATCAAAGCCTTTCGTTCATTTTCACTCTTCAACTGACCAGATGCCTTCGAACGGTTATGCGGTAACTTTTTCAGCTTATAAGGCGGCAACCAAAAAGCTTTAGATCTAAGATTGGGAATTAACAGGTATGAATCCTCTTGTTGAAGGGTTCGAAGAAATTAGGAATGAGCAAGGACGCACTGTAAAGTGTGGAATCTGCGGAGCTCTCGAACAGAGGTCTGTAGTACCGCATATGAAGCTAAGGCATCCAGACGAATGGCTTGAATGGCTTGAGACATTTAAGGAACTGAGAGTGAGAGGAGCATCATTTAAGGAGATCATGTGGGAGTTTAACAGGCTATTCAGTTGGACTGTTATCAAAAGAGAACTCGCTCTTAGCGACCCCCTGCTTCTCGGCAGTGTTCACATTAAAGAGTTTATTCCGGCTGACTTCCGACTTGAGGAGACTACTCTTTGGAGATTTCCTACGAGAGGGAAATGGGCCACTCATAATCACATCTACCCCGGGAATTGGGCTCCTCAAATACCTAGAAACCTCATTCTCAGATATTCCAATCCGAAGGACATAGTTCTCGACCCTTTTGTTGGCGGTGGAACTACGCTAATCGAATGTCTACTTCTCAGTAGAAATGGCATCGGTGTTGACATCAATCCGAGAGCCATTAGCATAACTGAGCTTAGACTAAGAAATCTTAGAAGAGAAGCCAGAAAGCAAGGTTATGCTATCGCCAGTACAACCATGAACGTGAAACACGGCGATGCACGAAATCTCGACTTTATCTCTAACAGGTCTGTTGATCTTATATGTGCGCACCCTCCTTACATGGACGCGATTAAGTATACTGAATCGTGTTTTGAGGACCTCTCAAGGATCGGTGACCCTGAAAACTATATAGCCGAGATTGATAAGGTAGCCAGGGAGTTTCGTAGAGTTCTAAAACCTAGGGGCTATCTTGGTGTGATGATAGGCGACATCAGAAAAAAGGGCCAACTGATTCCTCTTGGTTTTAGAGTTTTTCAGGCATTCGAAGAAGAAGGGTTTAGAGTGCATGAAATCTTCATAAAAGAACAAGAAAGGTGCTCCTCAGACGAGTTTTATAGGAAGCACCTGAGACCGCTCAGAATAGCTCACGAGTATGTGTTCGTCTTTAGCCCTTAGGTTCGGTTTTGTTTACGATAATTTTGTAAACCCATCCTATTTCGAAGGTTTACATAAAACTTAAATAAAAGACCTTGTTTACTCTTTTAACACCCACAGCCAGTCTGGGAGGAGGGAATCGTATGATCGTAGGAGGAAAAGAAGTAGAAATACGCGCAGAGGACATTCCAGTGGACAAGCTACAGGCAGACCTAAGCCAGCCCAGAAGATACCAGTTGGAACTAGAGCTACAGGCCAAAGGCCTAGACCCAACCTCGGCCAAGAAGCCCGATGGAATTGAACTGGCCACACGTTTTGACGAACTTCGAACCTCAATAATCGAGAACGAAGGTGTTTCTATGCCATTAGTAGTCGAGAAGGCCAACGGAACGTTCCGCGTCGTTGATGGAGATCGCCGACTCGGCGCAGTCAGAAATATATTGGCCGATCAAAAAGTCATGGAGGAACACCCAACCCTAAAAGAACGATTGAGCAAACTACCGTGCATCGTCGTCGAAGGCCCATTAACCAAGGCTCAGAGACTTGCACTACTATCACATATTCACGTTCACTTAGCTCCGTGGGGGCCGGTCGCCAAAGAGAAAGTTGTGATAGAACTTCGAGAAGCTATCAACGAGCAGAGAATCTCGTCAGTCATGGGTACGAAACCTAGTTCCATCAAACGCCAAAGAGAGATCTATGAGATGGCGCAAAGCTTCATGGATACTAAAGGTGACAGGGCCATATCCTATGCCCGTGAGTTAATGAACATCAAAGAGAGCCTTCGTACGCCCGAGGTAAAGAAGGTAACAATCGAGAAGATAAAGAAGAGTATAATCGATGATGCCGTTGACATTAGAAACCTCAGGAAGATTCTACCCGACCCTGACGCGAGGGAAGTCTATCTGAAGCCTGATACTAAGATCGAGAATGCGATGAACGTGATAAAGGCCAAAGAACTTCAGAAAGCACTGAACGGGCCATCGATGGACTTCAAAGACATTGTAGATAGACTCATAGCCACCCTTAAGACGGCCAAATTTGAAGACATCGTGAAATACAAAGGAAACCGGGAGCTTAGGAAGATAGTGGACGAAGCTATAGCATTGCTGAGTACATTCAAAAGCTACATCTAGCCAAGACACCACAACATTGGGTTTGCGGGCCGGTCAGGTAGGAGTAACCTATCCGCCTTTAGAGCGGATTGTCGCGGGTGCAAATCCCGCCCGGTCCACCAAACCCTTATCTTGATTGTGTTTGCGACAACTCGCAATATAAGAGTTGCTAATGCTTTTCATTGATTGGAAGGCGCCAGTTGAGGAAAGCCGTTGGACTGTGCGGCTGAAAAACGGAGGTTAGATAAATCATTAATTGAGGAGATAACATGCGACGTAGTGATTGGGTATCAGAACTTGCCTCTACGGGCTTCCTAGAAGAACTAATGATTCAAGAAGGTGAGAGGGCTCTTATGTTGAAGACTCCTCTTCGCATCCATTTCTCAGCAGAGGCAGTTGACCAGATTAGCGCAATATACGATCCGAAGTTTGAAGTCGGTGGCGTTCTTCTGGCAGTGCCTACAATTGAACGAGGCGATAGAATTCTAGATGTGAAGAAAATTGTCGTTCTGAAGAATCTATCGCCTACTCCCGAGAGTGAGTTCTATCGACCGCACTTGATTAAGGATGTTTTGAATGTTTGGAGAAAAGGCTGCTTCAGTGACAATGAGTATTATATTCCAATTTCTTTTCATTCCCATCCAAGAATAGAATTTGATACAACTGCAGATATGACTCGACTCTTCTATGCTTTGAGCCCCGTAAGAACATCAAAGCAGGATCAAGATTTCTCAGGACTTAAAAGAATAAGGATTGGTCGGAGCTACTTCATGATTCCAAGCGCTCTACTTCTTCAATCTGAGATTATAGGCGGAAGAACAGTCATAGGTTTTTACGCCGGCGGTATCACCCCTATTGATTTTGGTGAATATATTGCAAGATTAACCGGAAAGACTTTCCAACAAATTTGGAACCTTCTAAGCGGCTGGTTCAAAGAAGACCCGAGGAGAAAATGGATTCTAGTTCCACTTTCAGCCGCCTTCATTATTCCTTTGATTCTCTATCCAAAACAGGCGATGGCGATACTGCTGATAGTCCTTATGCTATTGGCCAGTCAAATACCCGCCTTGTCTGTACAAGAAGGCGAATTGTTGCCTAATTATTTCGGGATACTAAAGGAAGGGTTGACTATCTCTGTACCAAAAGGGTAGCTGAAATGAGCGATCTCTGAAGCAATCTCTTTAGCAAGATCATCCTTCGCAGCTTGGTTTGTATCCGCATCTTGGGCAGGGCAGTCGACAGCCGGAACCATAGGCCTGTCGAATCTCGAGTTACGACACACATCACACCATTACATTCTCCTAAATGTCAGATCCTTACTGTTTTGGGGCAGTATCAGAAGTGAATATAACTCTGAATCTATATACAGTCCCATATTGAGGGAAGAAATTCTATGAGCATGCCGATAGAGTTGGCAACTCTAGTCGCTGGCTGGTTGTTGGGGGAGATTACCCCTCTCAATTATGTTTGGTCCTATTATAGGAATAAGGAACCTCTGATGCGTTTACTAGACCCTTTTGTGAAGAAGGATGAGGACTGTATAATTGTTCTTCCAAGGTTGCCCCTCCAGAAGGATCAGTTAAAGAGTGAGTATCCATTCATCAAGAAAATTGGAGATAAGGAAATTCCACTTCACTGGACTACTGAATTGACAGGCATCCATGATTCCATTGCAGTCTCGCATATTCATGCTCTTCTATCGCTAGCAGGGAAGAAGGAAGTAAGGATCAAATCAGACGAAGCTTTGGAGGAAGATGAATGGAATGTAAATCTCATTTGCATAGGAGCTTGGTCGAACAGGATAACTATGGCAACTCTTGAGAGATCTGCTCCCTATTTCAAATTTGGAACCGATGACAAGGGTGGATATATTTCAAGTCCCAAAACGGAAAAATGGTATTACGACGAGATAAACAATCGGAACTATGGCATCCTACTCAAGCTTAAGGATGTTTTTCAATCCGGTAAGGCAGTAATTGTTGCTGCTGGCTTAGGTCCAGATGCAACTGCAGGAGCAGCGTATTATCTATCAACTCGATGGCGAGAATTGAGTAAGAAGTATTCTGCCTCGCCTTTTGGTATTCTTGTGAAGATTGACACAAATCTTGGCTATGGTAGCGCCGAAGCCATCGATCAATGGCCACCAGCAAAATAGGTAGGTACAAATTGGACCTAGACTTCGGAAGTCAAAACTTTCATTTTTCGCAACTGGGCCCGTATCTGCATCTAGGCATAGAATTGTGTAGCCGGGACCGCTAGGTTCCGAAACCTCGAGTCAGCAACTCTCGCACGCGGTCAAAGAGTCTCCTCCACTTTCTTGATTAAGGCTTCAAGCTCTGGGTTCCGTGTTTCTTGGGCGAGTGCCACAGCGGTTGGCAGGATCTTCCCAACCTCCTTCATGAACTCAATCTTATGCTCTTCAGGGGCTCGCTCAAGGTTCTCTAGTACTTGACGGAACTGAGCCTTCACTATGTTCAACTGCATCTTGATGAGAGTGACATTCTGGAAGACGATTGGCCGCGAATCGGTTATCATGAAGGCTTCTAAGGTGGCTTGGCCGATGTTCTTCTTCACCCAGTCGTGGATAGCTTGTTCAACCGCATTGGTCTCCCTTACGCCGAGCAACGTACATGTCTTCTCGAAGTCCGCTGCTAACCCTCGGTTGACCCTGAATAACTTCGCTTTTCTCGATATCATACTGATATCCTGATATCTATCTGATATCACCTAAAACAGGAATAGGGTAGAGTATCCCATTGGAAATCGAGGTCATGCTTTCTTCACCCGCTCCTTGAATTCTTCAGTTGCGAAGTGAACTCATTGGCAGGACTCCTGCTTTCGCTTTAGGACACCTTTGGCTAAGAGCATGGCGGCTCGGTCATTAGCGTGACCAAGACGGAGAACAAACAATCGCGTTGTCTTTGTTAGACAATTATTT
>Ga0315309_1001058_pt1 | contig 16606 bp, 22 predicted proteins | sample TDP4_MG_FD_203080 | JGI IMG/M metagenome (GOLD analysis project Ga0315309, IMG submission 203080) | Freshwater sediment microbial communities from Lake Towuti, South Sulawesi, Indonesia - TDP4 | ecosystem: Environmental > Aquatic > Freshwater > Lake > Sediment | place: Indonesia: South Sulawesi... | reverse complement strand
TAAATGTTTCTCTTCCTGTGCTACGCTGCGGCGGTTTGAGAACGAATGCATTAGCACAATTCTGCCTCCCAAATTTTGCTGGGAAGATAGACCTCAACATGGGATTCGCGAGCACGGACCGGAAATTCAACACGTTTGCAGACACCTTCTTTTTTCATCGTTGCGAAAGAGAGACAAAGAAGGCTTAAGACCTGATATTTTTGAGATCCCTTCTTTGCAGAATGTTGAAAGGTGCATAATGGCTATCTTTGAGTCCACATCTCCGACCTAAGAAATAGGATCCAATGATCTCCAGTCCTCGGATACTTCCGTTGGAGATGAAGATTTTTCCGTCCAATCTGCATCAGTAAGTGCTCGGGTTTTGGTGGGGGTTATGAGTTTGGTTTTGAATGGCGAACATACTTACCTTAGACCTCTTCGAGAATCGGATTCTGAGTATTTCCGTGTATGGGATGACGATGAACAGGTTACCCTGTATCTGGGGATGAAACCTTTGCCTAAAGAGAAAGCGAAGACTATCTTCAATCAGTTTCTAAGCGACCCAGATGGAGTCTATTTTGGTATAATAAAAAGGGATGAAGCAAGGATCATTGGCTATGTTTTTCATGACGACGAGCGAATGAAGGAAGGTCAATTCTCGCTCAGGCTAGGGTTCTAGGTTTTACCTAATTCAAGAGGATGATAATTGAGGAAGTTCCCGTCTATGCGCGCGCTGCCTGGATTGGCAAGTAAAGACCGTAAAAGCCTTCATTGACGAGTGTAGAAAAGAGCTTGAATCTGAAACCTAGGCGGGTGAACAAGTTCAGTGCCGGTATGTTTCTAGTTTTTACTTCGCAGTAAACCTCTGGAAGTCCCTTCTCTATAGCGTGAGATATCATGTGTTTTATGAGCGTCTTTCCTACGCCGATCCTCCTCTTGCTTTTCCTGACTGCTACGTCCAAGATGTGGAGCTTGCCCCAAGAGTAAGTTGATAAAAGATACCCAGCAACTTCTTCTTCCAGCTTTCCTACCACGATGTAATACCTTTCGTTGGACAAAAGTTCTTTCACTTCTTCGGGCCTAAACTCTCTGACCGTGCCCTCTTTAGCCACCTCTGAGGATATCTTGGCTATGTCGTAAGCGTTCTCTTCAGTTGCCCTCAAAGATACATATGCAATAGGTTGTACTCCTCCACTCAAGTTTCATTTTAGTGACATACGTGTGCGGCGGCTAATATTTTTGCCTTGCAAAAATCGTTCCTGCTTGAAATGCCGCAAGATAGAGGGTCGCTCCGACGACACAAACAACAACGGGAGAAAGAAGGCAATGTGCAACCGCTGCTTCTACCTCCAATGGGAAAAAGGCCCACTTATGATAATTCGTTAACGATTCTCACGTTTGTTTCCAGTTCATTTAGGCTCTTCATCCCTATAGAAACTGAGTGAACGTAAGATAATTTGTAGACATAATGGAGGGCTGATTCTATTCTGTCAGCGAGTTTTCCTCTGGCGAGAACTTTCATTAGATATACAGCTTTCCCCGCTTCGTATATCCTTCTAGTTGCCCTCTCCATCTCGTTTAGGCTTCCACTCATTCTCAATCCTGCCTTGTTTAGAACTGTTAAGACAACTTCGATCTCAGGAATGTCTGCTAAAGCCCACGTCATCTGTGCCGAATGGGTTGACAGGCCTACTGCACCGATCAACCCCTTCTCCTTTGCTTCAAGGATTGCTCTAAGGGCACTTGAACGGTTCTCAAATTCCTGGATGCTGTCGACGGCGTGAAGCATAAAGATGTCTATGTAAGGGGTTTCCATCTCTCTAAGAGACCTCTCAATGCTCTCCTCGACATCCCTTCCTTCTTTGCCGTAGGTTTTTGTTGCTATGACTATCTTTGAACGATCTAGACTCTTGAGAGCCTCTCTGATACTTGGGTGTGCTCCATAATCATCCGCTGTGTCCCAGAAGTTCAAACCAAGTTCATAAGCCCTTCTAAGCAAGGCACCTCCAAGATCCGGATGACCATAGAAATCCCTGTAATCGGTTCCAACACACAGCCTGGAAACTTCCAACCCAGTCTTTCCAAACTTCACCTTACGCAACATAAACACCAAAGATCGTTAACCCTTCGACAATAAATTCCTTGGCCCAAAACTTAAAGTAATCTCCTTTATCACCAATTCACTCTTTTAATGTCATCTGAATTTTCTTGTAGCTTCGGCTGTCTAGGAAGGGCGGTGATTCAGGATTCTCAACAACAAATCTGCAGATTAGATCCCGATCTTGCTGGATTACCCTTATAAAGGCTGGCGCGCGCTAAACGACGGTGTCTGATATAAACTCTTCGCTTCCATCCTTGACAATTGAGATGGAGCCGCGTCTACAGAACCTTGCGGTTTCATGGGATACAACAACGATCTTTGGGGCTACTGTTTTTCCTTGAAACTGTCCTCAAACGGTATCCTCGCTTGAGTTAGACCTACTACATATGGCGCGTCACTCTTCTCCGAGTGACCCTTGCAATACTTGCCAACTACAATGGCTGAAACCAAGTTTTCAATTTTGCGAGTGGAACTTTTTGGGTGAATCCATTTTACCTAGCAGTGTTGAACTTCTCCTGTGAAAAGGGATCTTGAGGTCTCCAATCCTCGGATTCTTCCTTGGAGAGGAAAGATTTTTGCCCAGTTCATGTTAGTAGGTGCATAGGAGTTGGTGAGGGTTATGAGTTCGATTCTGAATGGTGAACGTATCTACCTAAGGCCTCTCCAAGAATCGGATTCTGAGAGTTTTTGTGTGTGGTATAGTGAAAAAGAGGTTACTCGGTATCTGGGGATGAAACCTCTGTCTGAAGAGAAAGCGAAGGCTGCTTTTAATCAGATGCTGAATGATCCAGATGGGGTTTATTTTGGCATAATCAAGAAGGATGAGGAAACGATTATTGGTTATGTTTTTCTGGCTGACATTTCGACAAGTCATAAAGTCGCTCAAGAATTTGGCATAGTTATAGGTGACAAAGACCTATGGGGGCATGGATTCGGTGGCGAAGCAGCAAAGCTCATACTGGAATACGGGTTCAGACGACTAAAGTTGCATAGAATCCAGTTGAAGGTTCTAGACTTCAATAAAAGAGCAAATCGTATGTACAGTAGGCTGGGTTTTGTGGAGGAGGGGGTTCAAAGGGAAGCTCGTCTACTCGATGGGAAATGGCGCAATGTCGTTCTTATGGGCATGCTTAAGAAAGAATTCGAGAAGTGTCTGGGTTGCGTTTGAGGACGAACGCATCTCCATTGCTGAAACTGAACCTTATGGCTCAGGCATCCTTCCTTTCTAACCAAGGAATATCATCAAATGATCTGTCAGAAGAGTAAATGTCTGAGATGTCGTTTCTTTCCATGACTGCGACGCTGACGGCGTCATTCAGCCCTAAGCTGCATTTTGGATGTTGTCAACTTTTTCTTTTGGTTCTTCTAGAGGGTTTATTGGTGAAATGTGTTGAACCCTTTTCGGTCTTGGTGGATGGGGTTGGTAAGGCTGGAGTGTTCCGATGGAACAGGAAGCCCCTCGAGGTTAAGGTCCTATCCACCGTGCTGTACTACTCCGGCCTCTCGTATAGGGTTGTCGCAAGGGTCTTGAGGGATTCAGCCAGGTTTACCCATGAGTCTGCCCGTAAATGGTTTAGGAGGTTGAAGGATGCGTTTCCCAGGCCTAAACGGTTGCGTAGAAGGGTTGTGGCTGTAGACGAGACCAAGCTTAAGCTCTGCGGAGAACAATTCTTTGTCTGGGCTGCGGTAGACGTGAAGACCAAGGAGGTCTTAGCGTGCAGAGTCTCATGGGTCAGAAACATGCTTCACGCTGAAGCCTTCCTCAGAAAAGTCTTGGAAACATGTTCCAACAAACCTCTGATTCTGGTAGATAAGGGCCCATGGTACCCAGAAGCCCTCATAAGTCTAGGTCTAAAGTGGAGACATGTAACATTCGGAATGCGCAACCGAATGGAACGATGGTTCGGCATCCTAAAGGCCAGAACGAAAAGGTTCAGCAACAACTTCTCAAACAACTCCACCCTCAAAAGCGCAAAAACATTCCTAGAAGCATTCATAACCATCTACAACACATTAATCAAGATAAAAAGTTGACAGCATCGCATTTTGACCCATAACATTTTTAAGTCCATGAAAGTGTACGTTGAAATGGGGAATTTGTTATGCAAAGAGTCGAAGTGACTTATTTTGATAAGACAAGTGATAGCGATCCTGAGCGGATTACGGAGGAAACCCTTAGACTCGCTGAAAGGCGAGCGGATGAGCTGGCTATTACACACTTCGTGATAGCATCATCTACGGGCCTCGTTGCAAAGAAAGCCTTAGATCTCCTCGCTGATAAGACTCTGGTACTTATAGGTGAGACAAGGGAATGGTACGAAAAGGGCTTCCCAAAGGAGCTAGAGAGCAAGGGCGTACGCATGATCTTTAGTCATGAGGTCAAGTACAATTATGCTAACGACGTTCAAGCTGCCTTCAGACGCCTCTCCGAGGGAGCAAAGGTGTGCCCTGAGATAGTGATGATAGCCGCCGATAGGGAATTGATCCCGATAGGAAAGGAAGTGGTAGCCATAGCCGGAACAGGATCAGGCGCTGACACATCCATGGTGATAGTTTCTGCGAAGAGCAAAAACTTCAGAGAACTTAAGATCAGAGAACTCATCTGTAAGCCGAGATGACTATTTCTCAGAATGGTCAGGACCTGAGGACGGATGAATCCGTGAAGGACTACAGAAAGACATCGCATAGTGGAAACTATCTATACCAGTCAAGGCTCTCCTCTATGTAGTCGATGAAGGAGTTAAAGAACTCTTTCACGTCGCTGTGTAGACTTGTCTGAGAGATGAGTGCTCTGGCCTCCTCAGCGTGTTTCTTTGAAGCGTCCTTTGCGGCGTCCAGTCCTCCACTCTCCCTAATCATCACCCTTATCAGGTCTGTGTCATGTTGGCTGAGTCTCCTCTTGCCGAGAAGACCTCTCAAGGTTCTAGATTTCTCTCGATCTTTAGATTTTAGGGCGTAGATTACGTGGAGGGGCTTTTTGCCTAAGACGATGTCTCCACATGGAGTCCTGCCGTACTGTTCTTCGCTGGCGAACGTATCTATGATGTCGTCTTGAATGTCAAAGGCATATCCTATGTTCACGGCGGCTTCCTCCAAGATTCGTAGATCATTCTTTGGAGCGCAGCCCAGAATCGCGCCCGTCAGCACGGTAACCTTGAAGAGTGAGGCAGCCCTCTTAGATGCCATAATGCACCATTCGTTGACGTCTACGTCCTCATACTCGAATATTAGGTCGAGTATCTGGCTCTCGTTTACCTCCCTGTAGCCCCTCGAAAGGAGTAGCAGTGACTTGGCAACTTTCTCTTCTGGGAAGCCGGAGTCCAGTATGGGGCGCATGGCCAGTGCGTATGCGATATTGCCGAGGAAGATGGCCGTTCCGTCTCCAAATCGTTCGTCATAATTTTCCATAAACATTCTATGTAGGGTCTTGCCTCCCCGTCTGAGGTTATCCATGTCGACTAGGTCGTCATGGACTAGGATGCAGTGGCGGTATATCTCGATTCCAACGCAGACACTGAGGATAGAATCATCAACCTTGTCCGTATAGCCTTCATAGGTTAGGAGCGTGCTACATGAAGCCAGCCTCTTGCCTCTCCTAAGCACGAATTCTTCAAGGTCGGAGTAAACCTTCCCTATGAAAGGGTGATATCCTTTTGCCTCTTTTACAGCTCCTTCGAAATAATCTTTAAGCTTTTCTTCAATCATCGCTCCATAACGTTCTAGAGTTTTCTCCCAGCTCAATTCCCACCCCTACCAGATCCAAACCTATATTCAAATAATTATGTATCACAGGCTTAACGCGGCCTATCACGGTCATTTTTGAGCTGAACATCCCTAATAGCCTTGTCCATGGTGTCCGTGTTTGAGGATACGGTATATCCTCGCACGCTTTTTTAAAAGAGAACAGAGAAATATTAAGATGTTGGCAGAAAGCCTGACAGTGTTCAATATGGTATCAGATGTCCTTGCTTTTCCTTCTAAAAGTGTGCAAACGCTGGTTCTCAGTCAGCATCATCTTACCGAAAAGACTCTGGGGCGAAAAAAAGAGGATATTCTCAAAATTGTAAGTGACGTGGGCGGGCTTCATGCGCAATCTCTTGAGTCGCCGTATTTCTCATTGTGGAATCGCATGACAAGATTCGAATGGGGGTGGCTCGATGAACTGCTAAGGCAGAAGATGTTGGTCGCTGCCCATCTTATGCGAGTCACAATGCATATTGTTCCCACACGGGAATTTCCAATGTATTTCAGAGCCACGCGGGATGCCATCCGTAAATTCTTGAAGAATCGGGCTGTGCCTTGGCCTCCAGAAATAACCAAGACACATCGGGCTGTACTGAACTTCATCGAAGAGAAAGGGGAGACAACAAGTCTAGAGATCCGAAGATTTCTCGAGTCGCAAGGTCTACCGACCCAAAATCTGCATAGGATAATTCATTACGAGCTCGGTTTAAATTCTTGAATTTTCACTAGGTCTGATTTTCATCTATTTCATCCCTCACTATTCTATAGAGATCTGCGCTTAGATACATTATTTCAGATAGTTTTTCTAGGGCCTTTAGAGCTTCTTCACGAGATAGGAAGCCTCTTTTTAGACTTTCAAGCATTATGCCTAAAGTTCCACGTATGGGTATCCCTAGGGTTCGTGCAAGTATTCTGGCTGAGTCTTCATCTGTCAGAGCTATTCCGTGGTTTTTGTAGGCATGGTATATGACCGCAGCCTCTGCCGTTCTTAATCCAGCCATTTGAGCCATGTTTGTGAACTCTTGAGTTAACTCGATGTCTTCGACTTTTATCCAGCCTTCGTTGATGGCGTTGCTGATTTGGATGGCGTCAGGTAAGCCTTTTTCGATGCCTCGGTCAACGGTTTCGACTTTGACCTCCTGTGGGATAGCCACTTCTTGGTATAAGTCTTTGAGGAGATGTAGCAAGTTTATTTTGGCGAGGTGGATGAGTGGGCCGGCATTACTGACGACCAATGATCTCTTCGACTTCACGTTTTAATTCCTCTTTAGATAAAGGAAATGGAATGTTATGGGTTCTGAGAAGTTCCAGCATTTCCCTGTAGGTTATTCCGGCCATCTCGGCTGCTTTCCAAATGGTGGCTTTCCCAGCTCTAATGGAGTCTAATGCTTCCTTAAGTTTTTGTTCTTTTAAGGCTATGGCTAGTAGTTCCCTAATGATCTCCGATTTATCTACTCCCTTCTCGGCTGCAAGTCGCTCGACCTCTTGTGCTTGAGATTTTCGAACTCTGGCTGAAACAGTTACCAACTCTTCAACCATGCCGTCTCACCGTATGCAATTTAGTAAAAGGCATGCAGATAAACATTGCGGATACCACATCGCCACAAGTTTCCAACGGTCCTCCGTAGTAGATTTACATCTTGGTTTATATTCTTGAATTTTTAATGAGATGTATTGACTTTTTCAACGTTTGTTTTCTGCGGGTTACGTTATCGTTACTTCTTTTTTGGCTAAACCTTGAACCATTAATGGTATTATTTTGCTTGCTCTCAGTATTTCCATGAAGAGCGGTTTTCCGTTCTCATCGAAGTGAACTATTATGTCTCCCATCTCTTCGGCAAATGAGAGCTTGCCCTCTTCAGCAATAACAACCATGAGAACGTCTGCTTCCGCGTCATACTTGACCTTATACGCCATATCGCTCCCGCCTAACTGGATAAAAAGTAATAACGAGTATATACTCTTTTCTTTTCTCGTAAACTACCCTCAAAGCATACTTATCATCCAAAGCCTTAGTAGCAAAATACTGAGTATTCTTCTGGTCTAAGCGAGTTGGATTACGAACTGTCTCTAGAACCTTCTCTTTATTCACTTCAAAGCCATAATGCTTTACAAGATCAAACTTTTCACGAGCATGACTTGTAAGTCTGATCCTGTGGTTTTGAGTCAAGGTGCATCTACTGAATTACGCTTAAAGCCTATAACATTTAAGTTTTCACCTGTCAAAAGATTTTGGATAGTTGTGATCTATTGTAATGTAAGAGGGGTATAGCCATCTTTTCGCAACTCTAATTATCGGAACGAAAAGGAGACCATTTCAGGGTGCTTTCCATATACTACGCTAATGTGTTCCTTGGAAAGATCAGTTTTCTAGGCCGGATGAAAGCACATGAATAAAAAAGGGGAAAATCACTAGTAGAATGCATATTTATAGTAAGGAAAGGTGAGGAGTATGAGGGTTGGCCTTGCTGTAAGTCCCGTTGTTACTGATATGGATGCTAATCTAATGGCAATTTTGAATATGGTGAATGAGGCTGCGGATGACCACGCCGACTTAGTAGTTTTCGGTGAGTCCGCTTTGACTGGGCTGATCAACAGCGATGATCCTTCTCACGACCTTCCGCTTGGACAGCCGATCCCTGGACCGGCAACGGACGTGCTGCTGGCGCTGGCTCGCAAAAGACGTGTCTGGTTGGCGATCGGAATCCTCGAACGAGAAGGCAAAACGCTCTACGACTCTGCTGTGCTACTTACACCAAGCGGGGAAGTTGGGCTAAAGTATCGGAGGATACAGCCTCAATGGCATGGCAGATCCGCAGACCCATCTGTATATCGTCAGGGCACGAATCTCCCTAAAGTAGAGACTTCATTCGGAAGCTTCGCGTTCTTGATTTGCGGCGACCTTTGGGATTATGAGCTAATTCAACGCGTACGAGACCTCCAACCCGACTGGTTATTGTATCCGTTCGTAAACAGCCTTGCTGGAGAGCGATGGGAAAAAGAGCTGAAACCCAGCTATGCGCAGCGAGCAAAGCTTACAGGGGCTACTACGCTCATGACAAGTTATCTTGCGGACCTTCCCCCGGAGGACATGGATCTCGGAGGAGCCGTTGGTGGTGCCATGGTTGTATTAAGCGATGGCATGGTAATAGACAGCCTTCCTCCTGGCAGGACCGGGATACTCTTGGTCGATCTCTAAAAGGAAAAGTATGGGTTCACATAGCACTCTTGACAGTATCATATACCACATGCATGGAAACCCATTTCTGACATATCATCATGCAACAACAATATACTTTCATTAAGCAGACATTAAGCTTTTCAAACTCCGATAACACCAATTATGGGAACACGCTCAGCGAATAGCAGTTCTTCTTCAAAAACAATACAAAAAACCTTTTTCGACGAAATTAATTTGGCGCGGTCGCCGGGATTGCAAGATTGGAAATCCTACGTTGTGGGAAACCTCGTTGTTATTGCTTTTGCGGAATCTACCCATCTCTTCACATCTTCAACAGTCAATTGGTAGCCCTTAGGTACTCTAACTGCACGCGATTCTATAGCTTTCCTCAATTTATCATACAATTCTTCAGGGCTGGATCGAGCGAGTTTCTCTTTCGAATCGATCTTACCCGCAACGACAAGCAATTCGGCGGCTTGCTCATCGACTCCCTCAATTCCTGACAAGTCTCCTTTAACCATCAGCTTCGCCATACTAATGAACTCGGTAGCTCTCTTCTCAGAGATTTCCAGTTTAGTCAGATCCTTGGAGGACGCCAAAGCAAGATCGGTCACTGTATGGATTCCAGCATTCCTCAACTTGCCACCGAGAACCGGTCCTATCCCTTCGATAGAATCAACGGGGCGAGGCCTTGGAATCCGCTGTATAACCAGTGGCACGGGCTTCAGATTTATGTTGACGGAACTCATAACGCCTGGATCTATCTCTCCTGGTTTTGATGGGAGTACAAAGGTTGGTCTACCTGCTTGTAAAGTGACAACTGCTTTCAACTGCATGTTAAAATCCGAGACTACATAGGTTGTAGTGCGCTCCTGGCTCATCGCAAACTCGTCAACACGTAGAAGATCGTTCTGAACGGATTTTATAAGAGTCTCCGGATCTACTTTAGTTGCGAATCCGGCTACGAGCTCGTCTATCCTCCTCTTTAACGTAAGATTTTCAGTCTTTAGAGCATCAACTTGCTTCTTGAGTTCCCTAATCGTATCTTCAGACATCAGATTCGCCCAGGTTTCAGTTTAAGCTGGATTTTAAGTAGTCCATCTTCTGCGGTGCGATAGTAGTTCGACATAGTTGCGTTTGAGGGTGCGATTTCAATGGGTTTGCCTCCGACGACTGAGCAAATGAGTTGGATGTCGATCTGTGGAGCAATGAAGGTTATCGGCTGTTCCGCTGCCGCTTCGACCGTTTCGTGTGCGCCTTCATTGGCTTCGCGTAGAAGCTCAGTTAGGAGCTCGGCGAGGGGTACAGAGACTATCATGCGGGTTCTACGCTGGTATCTGCGGAGGTGTGTCCTGTATTATTTTCTCTATAACCTGCATCAGCGGTTGTGGAGGCGGAGCAGGGGCTACTTGAATCCGTATCAGGCTTGAAGCTTCAACTTTGTAAGAGTATGTGTTCTGATACTTGGCGTCTACAGAAGCCGAGTATAGGAAGAAGCTCATCTTCGCTTTGACGCCGACCTCTACTTTTCTCGTGATCTGCATTGTTATGGCCATCTTGATCTCGATCACGCCGCTCTGTATTTGGAGGAGGGTCGGCAGTATCCCAAACGCCAAGGCGTTACCGGTGACCGTCTTTTCAGTGCTATCCTTCGTATATTTTATCTCAACATCTGTGTCTGCTAATTCTTTGATACCCTCAATAAAGGAGGTATTCGCCTCATTCTGAGCTGCAACCATTGCCAGAAGAAGGTTCTTCACCATCTGGTCGAATGGAGCGTTCGCCAATTCCTGTGCTACTTGAGTAGCTGACATGAGCTCTCCTCTCTAAAAGTCTTATTTAAGCCTTTTCTATGTCTCTCCATTCTCTCTTGGAAGGCCAGAAAAAGTCTTTAAGCTCTCGGGTCATGAAGTGAAGCGGCTCAAGGACCAATCGTAAGCCTATGGTCTTGAGGTAATGCGGCATGTTCATGAATTTCTGGAGCTCAGATGATCCCCATGGAACCTTGAATGTGAGTTCTATCTTTGACCCTTCGGTTCTTGTCTGACGTTCCTGTTCCTTCTTGAACTGTTCCAGTCTGCTTCTGAGGTTCGGGTAGTCCGATAAGAGGTTGGTGTACGCCATCCTCACGGGATTATAGTAAAACTCAACCAGCTCATGGAAGAACTGGACAAGCCAATTGTAGGCTTCTGGCCCAGGCTTCATCCCTGTGAGCAGCATCCTAAGTATATCCTGAAAGCCTGCGGTTGTAAACTCTTTAAACATGTTAATGTACTGCGGCGGAGACTGCGCCTCGGACTCGCATTGATCGCCATAGAACTCCAGCAGGGACTCTGCGATGGCATCGCAGCTCAAGGGTTCAAGGTTGTAACCCTGCTCCGCGTACTTTGTTAAAGTATCGAAGATGATTTCGGGTCTGTTGATTGCGCTATATCCAATTACAAGCAGAGCGTAAGCAAGATTATTATTTCTATTTTTGGATTTTAAAAGAAGAGGCTTTATACTTTTGAAGCTCCAGAACTTCTCGAAAGCTGTCAGTACGATGATCCCTTTAGGCGTTAGGCCGTATTTTTTTCTTCTCTTAATTCGTGCAGTTTCTAAAAGAGACTGTGATAAAAGCTTCTTCAAAGTTGCTTCCAAGCTGGAATGAGGGATATTGGTAGTCTTTAATAAGTCCGCAGCGGATATCGAACCATATTTACCTATGATATAGATGCAGGCCAAGCGTCGAAAGATTGTGCCTCTCGCCCTCTGACCGTGTTTAGCATCTAAGATGTTAAGGGTGGGAAACAACGACAAGATCCTGGGATCTGCTTTCTCGATGATCGACGGATAGTCTATTGGTAAATGTTCATTCGCAGCGAATTTCAACCTTTCCTCTCTCTGTTGCATCTTATACTTATTAGCATCTTTCATACCGCTAAATAAGGTTGACTCAAACGGGTCGTTCCAGGATTTATATGGCTTGAAGCACTAGTTCGTCATTGTTTTTTTGGCTATCTCATCTATAAAACTGTTCGCTCGATCTATTCTCTTCTTTCTATTCAAAAAGGAAATTGTGTAGGCCACACGTATTTTTCTGGATATATGGCTTGTTGAGCACAAGACGACGGAACATTTGTTACACAGACAGTGCTTTTATTCTTTAACAAATGGAGGGTCAAGCGAATCATAGCAATCCATGGTGTCGACTATGCGTCGGCACATGGCGCACATTAATCAGACTCATCTTTTGTCGTACAATAATTCTTGCGGATCGTCAAATAAAAAAGAAACAGAATTTTTTGCTGCAGTCATATAAGTCTAAAACTTGGTTTAAATTCTTGATTTTTGTTTTTTTCTTTATAAGTTGATATTCTATATTAAGTCAGCGATCAAAAGTGTCAAGAAATTAGCTCATTCTGAAACGTTTGGTGGTTGAACTAATGGTCCCGCCGGAATAATTGCTGTCCGAGCTATTTGTATAGGATCAGCAAGAAGACTCATAATTCATAAGCAAATGTTTGATTCTGTAGAAGGGCGTTGATCATTCGCTCTTGAGGCGAGATTTCAAATAGGAAAATACCATATCACTTTGCTTCGGAAAAACTGTTAGATTAATAGTTCCTAATTAGTGGAATCGGATACTTACCGTGTTTCTGTACAGTTCTCGTTATGATCTCCAAACCCCTATCTCGACAGTTAGGAGGCACGGTTTCAGTTATTCCAAAAATGACCCCGTTGCCGGGACTTGCTTCCGTTAAAAGATTCCTAATAAACCTTTCCAATCTATGAGACTCGTAATAGAAGACAGCTTCAGGAATGTTAACCCATATCGCGAGTTCTTCGTCCCAAGCACTCCTCGCTTCCCTTAGCGTGAGGTCTCCTTCTCTAGCTTAGTCACGAAGGGTTCTGTCTCTTCTGGCAGCTTTGAGTTGGTTGAGGGAGTCTGCAGGATGGATGATGCGACTAGGAGGCTGCTGCTGAGGACTGTGCTGGGATCTTTTGAGGAGTATATGCGGTACGAGGGTGAGAAGCGGCGGTGGACCGACATGGTTCTTCTCCAAGCGAGGAATGTGGCAAAATATTTGAGGGGTGAGGCAGCAGCGTATGAAGGGTTCTACCTCAGATGGTGACTCCATAACAGTCTTCGACATCGTCCAATATTATTATTGTCCGCGAAAAGTCTATTTCCTCCGCGTCCTCGGCGTTCCGGTCGTAGTAAGGCGGAAGATGGAGTACGGCAGAGAAGTCCACGACCGAGAACGGAGAAGGATGACGGAAAGAAACCGGATATACGGGTTCAGAAAAGACTTGGTGGAGGAGGTTCTTCAGAGACTAAGAATCGAGGCGCCCGAGATCGGCCTCAACGGACAGGTTGATGTGGCTCTGAAGCTTAAGACAGGCGAGTTCCTGCCCGTGGACACAAAGTACACGGATGAGGTTGAGGTTCAAAGGCAGTACAGGAAGCAGCTGCATGCCTACGCGTTGCTTCTTGACCACAGGTTCAACACGAACGTGACGAGAGGCATTGTATATTTCGCCAAGCAACATAGGCTTCGTCTCGTAAAGATCTCAGGCGAGGATAAGAAGAGCCTCCTAAGAGAGATCAATATCATTAGAGAGACTATGTCAAGTGAAGTTATTCCCCAAAAGGTTTCACATGAGAAATGCGGATACTGCGAAGTAAAAAAATACTGCGTCTAGGAGAGAGAAGACGAGGAAACTTTTTTAATAAGTATGCAGCCCCGGTTAGTATTGTCCGATGATCTACTATTGCGTTTTAATCTTTTTCTTTCTTGAGGATTGGTTTGACTATGGTTTCAATTTTTGCTACTATGTTCTTGGAGTTCTGGAATAGTTCCTCTGCTTTTGGTTTGTTGTAGTATTCTGAGGGTATTGTGAAGGTTCCTTCTTCGTCTTTTATGGGGTATCTGGCTCTGATGATGTGTTCTTCCATTGTCTTCAGTTTCATCAATACTCCGCCTACATCTTGTTCCAGTTCCTTTGGCTTAGGTATGATTTGGAGGACGTACCAGTTTCTATGTTTCTTGCTCGGTTTTGACCCTAAAGCCAGTATTAAAGCTGCAGCGGAGTTCTCAGCGGCCAGCGCGCTGAACAGGGCGCAGCTGTCATAGAAGCCTTTTCCAAAGGCGTCTTCGGCTCTCAGTAGCTGGTCATGTGCTGTCTTAAGTAGGGCTGCAATCTCTTCTCTAACCATATTTCTTCCTCGGTGTCGTAAAACCAGCGTTTTTTGATGTCTGCTTCTTTCCAGTTGAGGAGGCCCTTAATCATGTTGCCCCGGTCTTGTAGAACCTCGTAGGCTTCGATCACTCCGAAGATCATTGTTGGCTCATCGATTAGGTTTATGAGAAACTGCTTAAACGTCATTGTCAATGCTTCTATGGGCGCCTCAATGTTTACCATTGCATCATAGATGATGTCGGTCAAGTCAGGCTTTTCTGTGCATATAACGAGAAGGTCTATGTCGCTCTCCAAGGTAGCAGTTCCCTTCGCCACGCTCCCGAAAAGGACTACGCCAACAACATTCGGGTCTTCACCTATGAATTCTGCTGCGCGCACAGCCTTCCCATGCGTGCCAACTGAAGGAAACAGAAGCGCAACGTTTCGGTTCAATTCGTCCAGCTCATTCCGAACAGTCTCACGGATGCTCTCAAGCGAAGCCAGCTCGTACAATGAGCCGGATTTCTGAACCAAATTGTCCTTGAGAAGCTCCACAAGCGTCCTACTGAGCCACCTGCTGCTCAATCCAGTCTCTCGCTTAAGCATGGTAAAAGATTTACCCTGGTTAATCAGGTCCCAGAGTATTTTGAACTCGGGAGTGTACCTAAGTATCTTCTCCATTCTGTATCACTGTTACAATAGGTTCTTAAGGCATTTATAGTTTACTAAATAAACCATTCAATTTACCCAGTCCACTTACTCAAGTATGCACATCTCGCGAGACCAACGCGTATGTGTTGCTGGTTGATGGTAATTTCCGGCTCGCTTTTCAGAAAGATTTAAGTGGGTAAAAAAGGAATGTTTTCTGTGGGCGGTCCGCGATGGGAAAGACTAGGATGGACGAAAGGGGCAGAGTTTTAATCCCTGCTGAGGAAAGGGAGAGGCTCAGTCTGAAATCTGGAACCGAGTTTGAGTTGGTTGAAGAGAATGGAATCTTGCTTTTGAAGCCTATCCTTCCGAAGCCGATCACAGCGCGATCTAGGATGGATAGGTGGACGAAAGAAGCATTCTTGGATTCGGGAGAGGCTACTTTTGGCGAGTGATGCACCCAAAGAGAGAAAGGTGCTTGATGTTAACACCCTGGCAATTTTTCTAGTGAAAGATCATCCTGGGAACGAATACATTTCCTCTGTTGTTGAAGAAGGGTTGAGAGGCACTTATATTCCGCTCATTATGGATATCCTTCCCGTCAGAGCCTATTGGATTATGACAAAAAGGTGGAGATGCCCAGAGGAAGAGAGCGCAGAGGCGATTAAGCATTTTATTGAAGCCTATGATAGACCGCGGTATTCGGGTCTCAAGAAAGAGATGATTGTTGAGGGTTTCAGGTTGGCAGAGGAAACGAGACACGACATGTTCGATTGCGTCTATCTCGCATTTGCTTTACAGGAACATGCCAGCGCGATTATCACTACTGACACGGATTTTGAACGGCTCTGCAAACATATAGGGATAGAATATGTTAATCCTGTTCCATTAGAGGTGTTGAAACGCTTCAGAGAACAAAACGTGTAGAATTGCACCATCATCGAATGCTGGTAATTGCAGAGTGATATAGTCTAAGTTGCATGAAGGCCCATGAACCTTGCTACCTGCTTCGCTTTCAGTCAAATGCTCTTTGTAACCCCGAACTGAGTTTGAGCTGGTTAAAGAGAATCGAATCTTTCTTTTGAAATCTGTCCTTTCGAAGTCGATTAGGGCCGGTCTAGGATAGATAGGTGAACAAAGAAGAGTAGCGTATCTATTCCAGTCTTGCTTCCTTAGCTGCTCTTATTGCCACTTGGTTCGCTAGTTTCACAAGGTACTGAGCCATGATGTTCTCGGGGTTGGCGTACCTGTAGAGTTTGGCTCGTCCCGATGTTCCGACCTGCTTGACTAAGCCTAGGTTTACAAGGGCTGAAAACTCCCGGTTGAAGCTTCGCCATGACACATGGCTGTTTCTGGCGATCTCACTCATGGAGTATGCTGAGTCTCGATATAAGGTGAGGAAGTCGAGAATGCGTGCTCTTACTGAGTCTCCGAATATTGTTCTCAACCCGTATTCTGGTAGTTCTGGAACTTCTGAACTTAGTCTTTTTGGCACTTCTACCCACCGTCGCGAGCTTCACCTGATAGTTAGGTGTGGTCCTTCGGCATATAAATGCATGCATGCATGCTTCGTAAGGATCCAGTAGCTCCTAGTGGTGAGACCGAGGGTGAAGAGTATTATGCCAAGATACTGGGGGTGCCTGACCAGCTGGTAGGGACCAAAAACTATCAGCCCTTTATTTCTATTTATTCTCAGATAGGCTGAAGAGTAACAGAGAATCAATAGGCCTATGACGATGCAGGTCTTGTCCAGAAGGAATGCACTGTCAGTGAATAGGTCTTCTAAGGCA
>Ga0315309_1001057_pt1 | contig 16627 bp, 15 predicted proteins | sample TDP4_MG_FD_203080 | JGI IMG/M metagenome (GOLD analysis project Ga0315309, IMG submission 203080) | Freshwater sediment microbial communities from Lake Towuti, South Sulawesi, Indonesia - TDP4 | ecosystem: Environmental > Aquatic > Freshwater > Lake > Sediment | place: Indonesia: South Sulawesi... | reverse complement strand
GAGGGTTTGTTTTGTTGAATTGGAGGGGCATGAGCATTGTCTCGACGGCTGAGAGAAGTAGGTCGATGTAGGATTCGGTGTCATAGCTATGATGGTTTTCACAGAGTTCGAAGGCTAGGACGCGGTTGCTTGGAAGCTTGCTCTGGCTATTTGTGATGATGTAGCTGACGTTTTCGCCTGCGTTTGGTTTAACGCCTTCCTTTGCTAGTTGGTGGGCTGCAACTGCTTGGAGCACCCTATGCCTATACTCGTCTGGGTTCTGGGAGAGGTGTTTTCGAATAGCCAGTTCCTCGATAGGTACGGCTCCAGACCTCAAGAGGTGGATGTATCTCTCAACGACCTTGTAGGCGGATGGCAGTCTTGCATAGAATTCTTCAGCATTCTCGGCTTCAGCTAGGACGCGGAGCATTTCCCGTATGCATCGGTCGATGATCGGTGGCGTATCGCGCCTCCTCGTGGCGATGCCTCGATCCTTGATCTTTCCGTTTCTGAAGACGCCGTAGTACCGGTTGAGAACCGGAACGTTCCGATGCGTCTTGGAGGGCAGAAAGACTATCCAACGGTAGATCCCCTCGAATGATACGGGAAGCCTTGTCGCCTCCTCAATTTCAGCTCGAAGCTTCAGATAATCTTCTTCAGTTGCGCCCTTCTTCTTCAGCCATAACGAGTCCACGATGCCATGTATCAGCCTGAACCCCCGAGATTCCGCCAGATGGACTGTTTCTTTCAGTATTTGCCTGGCGAAGGCGCATGTGGCTACGTGCGCATCGATCCTGCCGAAGCGGGCGTTCTTGAACCCTAAGTATCCGAATGCCGTGACCAGTATCCACTTCAACGCGGCTTGGCGCATTTCATAGATTCTGCGGAGCTCAGAGTCAGTTGTGGTCTGTCTCAATTCCTTGTATCGCTGCCTCTTTTCGAGTAGGAGTTTGAGGCTTCGTGGAACAATTCCAATTCGTTTCTCGCAGATGTTGTAGCCTAGTTCAGGCACGCGGTTCTTCAAGTCTGGGCAGCATTTACAGCGAACCGTTTCGCCGCTGAGGTTCTTGGTGAGCATGATCATGGGATAGAGCGATGTGAAGTCGAGTTCGCCGATCGATTCATGTAAGCCTACCACGGGTTCATAGTAGAATCCTCCGCGATCGGCGATGAGGAGTTCGCTGGCTGTCTTCAGCTCTTCTGCGTTCGTCTTCCTCCATGGAATTAAGATGTCTAGGCGGGCTGCCTCGTAGAGCTGCGCGGAAGTCATGCTGGTTCCGATTGTTGTGTTGCTTACGCGCTGTGCTGGTATTCTGCATAGGCGGGCAACCTCGATTATGCCCGGCAGTCCACAATCGCCATAGAGCATGGAGTTCTCCCGGTCGATGTGGATCCTTCCCAGAAGTCGGGTCGGCATAGGTCGATAGTAGATTCTTCCATAACTCATGTAGGTTTGGCCTCTTCCAAGCGAGATCCTAAGCGGTGACTGCTCACGACCCAGAATGAACTGATCTGTGACACCGTTCACTGTCGCTCTGTACGCAAGGTATGGGAAGAGGAAGTCGTCGCCATTGGTCGTGTAGATCACGTCTGGGTCAAGCGTCTTCAAGGTTTCGACGAGCCAGAGAAGTTTCTGGCGCTCGTCTCCTTCGTCAAGGCAGTAGGTTTCATTTCTCGACGTTATCGTGATAGCTTCAACAGGGTCGGTCTGAGCGGGTATTCTCTTCTGCTTCTGGATGTTTACTGACAAGTTGGCTTCTCGGAGTGGCGGGGTTTCGTAGTCAACTGATTCGAGGCTGTCGTGGAGTTTCCAACAAATGCTGTGCTGATTCGTGGAGGCTTCTATGTATCCGAACGGGTAGATGTCTTTCTCATACATGTAGAGTTGGCTGGGCTTGACATCAACATTGTACAGTTCGTAGCGCCCGTAGCGGCCGTGCGCCAGTATCTTCTCAGCCAACTGCTCGGCTTCATGGATGCTTTGGACTGGAATCTTCAGGACTGTGGATGGCTCGTCGTCTTCAGGTTTGGTGAGCTTTTCCTCGAAGCTTGCTCCTTCGATATGTAGCTGGTTGGCTAGGTTGATGAGGTCGCCGTATTCGCCGGTGACATAGAAGCATTGCTGCCAAGCGTCAACCAGTCGAACCGTTCGGCCGTCTCGTGTCTTCAACCAGACGATCATGCAGTCGTCTTTTGGGTATAAGTCCAGTATCCAGCCTTCAATGCGACTGGTTGGATTCTTCGAGGAGGCGTTGGATTCGGTCAACCTTTTCGCGTAGCTCCTTTAGGCTCTTGTGATGCGAGAAGAAAACTGAGAGGAACATGCCTTCAGTTTTGACGGGGAACGTTGCTGCGCCGGCAGCGGATGCGTATCGTCGGCATTCATTCATCAAATCTTCGAAGGTTTCTCGCTCATCGATGCGTAGTGCGTCTTGGAACTTTTCCCATCGCTTGAACTCTTCTTCAAGCAGCATCCGCCATGAGGGAATGGTTCTACCCATTGATGGTCGCCTCTAGGAACTCTTCTAGGATTCTTGGCGTTGGCTGCTTGATGAGGGCGTTTTCTCCTGAACGTGTCGGATGCTTCTCAAGGATGAGCTTCGTAGAGTGGCGTCGTTCCTCGAATCTTAAGACGATGTCTACTCGCTGCTTGACTGCACGTAGGAACGGATCTGAATCTGACATTTTCTCGTCGAGGCTTGTTGCCAAAGCGATAGATCTCTCAAGCCTAGCTGTGGTAGATAACGAGTTGAGCGTGGTCTTGAAGAGGTTGAGGCTTTGGATGCAGCGCACATCAGGGTCACGGTATAGCTCGATCAGATCGGAGGCTACGATGAGTTTAGTTCCCCGTTCATGGATGGCTTCTGGTAGCATCTGGGTGATAAGTGAGGTTAGTTGGTGGCAGGTGAATGCACGTGAGACAAGTATTCGATCCAAAGCCCTATCCCGGTTTAGTGAGAACCGCTCCGCATACTGCGCTATGAGATAGGGGTCGAACGTGTTTCCTCCATCGATAAAAATGGCTTCCGAACTGAGTCCTCTATGGCCGGCTTCAAGTTGCGCTCTGATGCATAGAAGCTCAGAAGCCGCTAGGCACTGCCATGAACCGTAGAGGAAGACGCTCTGCCCAAGGCGTAGACCTTTGAGGAATCGGTCGAGGCTCTCGTCGCCAAAGGATAGGTGGGGCTCGGCTTGAAGCTCGCTCGCCTTGCGAAAGTTCACTGGAAGCTTAGTGCTGAGACGAGAGGGCTCAACAAGTAGTAATGCCTCCAAGGATTGAAAGTCATCTGACTCTACTTGACGCCATCCGACACGGTTCGAAAGCTTCATTCGACATGATGGACAGGTTGAATCGAGCCATAATCGAACCTTGACAGGATCGACGAGACTTTTGGATGTTAGAAGGTTTGAGCCACATCCACCGCAGAAGTATCGGTAGAGAACCAAAGGTTTCACCTTTTTTCTTGGTGGAGTAGGGAGCTTTCGTTTTCTAGAGTTAGGCGTAGGATGAGGTATGTTCGTAGGAGCGGGAACATGGTCCCGCCTTCTAAGGATTGGAGAGGTGCGGTGGTTTGTTTGGCGGCCACATTCTTCGCCCCAACTTGAACCGAGTGACTAGAGAATGGATATATGCGATGAGAGGTCTTTTGGAGGCCCGGAGAGAAGACCGAAGGTAATCGATTAGCCTACGCTCCTGAGTGTAAGAATGAATCGCTGCTTCGGGCCAGGTGTAGCGTCGTTAAGCTGGCTCTAACTTAGCTGGTAAGCGTTGTATGTGTCCACATTGGATATTCTAGGTGTTTGGAAGTGGTACGTCTTGATTCGTGAAACGGGTCGCTAGAAACCTTGCCGACAACCCTCACAACTAATAGAGCGCCCCCAACCCACCCCTCAAACCACATAAGATAGCCATAGAGGCCATGAATTTTCGTAATAGTCAGAGCAAGGCTCACCTTCTTCCATCTAGGAAAGAATTAGTAGACAGTAAGTTATGTTAGTAACTTGGATGTGGGGGATCATTCTGCTTCATGATATAGCCGTCAGATCCATCAACGAGGATATTCTGCAAGCGCTTGTGAAAGATGAAGCCAGAGAGGATAAGTTTCTGGAGTTCAAGGAATCGTTCTCCGTCAGCACATCGCACGAGAAGGAGGAGTTCCTAGCAGATGTTTCATCCTTTGCCAATGCGGCAGGAGGAGATCTAGTCGTGGGTATGACTGAGAAAGAGGGAGTCGCCATAGAGCTTCGTGGGATGCCGATTTCAGATATCGACGCTGAGACTCAACGTATAGAGAATATCATCCGGGATGGAATAGATCCGAGGATTCCAGGCATATTGATTCAGCCAGTGCAACTGAAATCATCGAACTATGCAATAGTCATTCGAATTCCAAGAAGCTGGATGTCTCCTCACATGATACGCTTGAATCAGAATTCAAGGTTCTACTCTCGCAATTCTAACGGCAAGTACATTCTTGATGTTTCAGAGCTGAGACAGGCTTTCCTACTTTCCGAAACAATTACAGAGCGAATCAGGAACTTCAGAATGGAACGTCTTGCAAGAATAGCCGCAGGGGGGACCCCTGTCACTCTTGCTGCCGGACCGAGGCTAGTCGTTCATATAGTGCCCATGCATGCGTTTGATCTGCCCACCAAGTTTGACTTGTCCATGGCCCACGGAGAGCGAGTAAGTTTTGCGCCCATTACCGAAGAGGCAGTCTCTTCACCAAGGTACAACTTTGATGGTTTCCTCAGATGCTCGTCTCCTTTCCGCTCATCTGAAGCAACCTCATACATCCAGCTATTTCGTAATGGGGCCATTGAAGCCGTCGATACCTATGTTCTGTCAGTTCATCGTGAGGATAAGATCACTTTCGGCAACTACCTTGAGGATTCATTGCTGGGAAAACTGCCTGGGTACTTGTCGTTTCAAAAGAAGCTTGGCGTTGACCTACCGATTTTCGTGATGCTCACCCTGCAGGGAGTAGCCGGTTTCAAGATCGTTCCAGACGGAATATCGCACCGCATGAATGCTCCTCTTCCGATTGACAGGCCAGATCTACTTGTACCAGAGATCATGATTCAGGATTTTGACTGCAAGCTTGAAGAGATATTGAAACCCGCTTTCGATGCAATTTGGAATGCATCTGGATGGAAAGAATCGATGAGTCTCCGCAAATCTGGGAAATAGGCCGCGTAGGAGCTTATGGTCTTTTGATAGCTGTGACGCGTGCCCAAGACCGATAGGGGGATAAGCGTGGCAGAGCCGCTCCCTCCCCGCTTACCAAAGGCATTCTTCAAGCTACCTAGGATTAGGTCCAGGCCTTTGCAGAAGCTGATTCTTGAGTATTTAAGCCAAGGCGGAGAGCCAAGCGTCAACGCTATCTCGACTCATCTTGGCGTTTAGCGGTCTTCGGTTCAGCGTTCCTTGAAGGCAATGAAGAGAGAGGGCTCAGTCATAGATCAGCGGGTTTGGTTCGCGTCGAATCCTCCGCCTAGGATCAAAGCTCATACGTTCCACATCACAGATAGAGGTAGAAGGGAATTGGAGTTCTTGCAGTCGACGTCAAGCGTGACTGAGCAGATCCCTCTGGGCTGGCGGATTCCACTGCTCATTTCACATGGCAACCTCGTGACAATAGGTCCACTCGCCAAGATGCTAAACAAGGACAGAGGCCATGTCAGAAGGGTCATGAAGAACCTTCAGAACAAGGGACTGGTGGATTGTCTGTACAGCGAGACACGAAGATCATTCGGCCCTGATCTGATCACGCATCTCTACCGGATAACTGAGCTTGGTCGAAAGGTGTCAGATGCAGGCCCTGACGCCTATCTTCGAATTATCAGAAGCCGTCGGAAACGAATCAGTAAGATGTCGAGAGTAGAATTAGAGAACCTGAGGCGCCTTACAATTGTCTATCAATAACTACTCAAAGAACGATCCCTACGGTTTTCCACGGGGGGTACCCCCGAGTACTCCTATGGAACCACAATCGAACGTGCTTACGAGACCTGAAGGAATGGACATATATCGGTAGCCAACACAGATTATCAGATCGGTTTCTCCCAATAAACCGGAACATCGGAGGCGTGAGGCTGTTGACGGAAGAGGGTCTGCTGCAAGACCTTGACAAATCATTCAAGAGAGAGGCAGTAGGCCCAGGAGAGATCAATGATTTCGCTTCGAAATCTTTTCGTCACTACCTGAGATCCATCATAATTCAAAGGAGTGATCCTGAGGCAGCTCTTCAGGAAGTTTTGAAAGCCATTTTTGACGCAGATGATTTCAATCCCCAGGCGGGGACTGGAGCAGGCAGTATTGACTTTGTAGTAGAGACTGCGGATCAAGGCAGACTGGGAATCGAGCTTAAGAAATACCTTGAATACGATACACGAAGACGAGTGCTTGTCCAATCAACTATCAACCCATACCTGAATACCCGTAGCTCTTGGCAGATTAAGAGTCAGATCTATCGGTATGCTCGACACGACTTCGAATATCTCGTACTAACCAACTTAAGAGACTGGTACTACTATGATCCTTCACAGTGCACCACAAGAAGAAAGACAAAACCTTTCTGCGAACTGTCGTTGGAAGAAACCTACTGTCGCTTTGGTAATGGCTTCCTCATAGATGGCATAAGAAGACTGCAAACAGAGTCTTCCAAGATTGATCTAGGAGACAAATTCTTTGAAGAACTTAAAGGATGGGTGAAAGACCTTCAACAACTATCCTTTGCCACAGGTCTCGACACCGAGACAATCTTGGAAGATGTAATTTTCATACTCAACAAATTCATATTCATCAGAACCCTCGAAGCTAATTTGGTTGTCCCAGAAGATCTCATCGGCAGAGAGTGGAGACGACTCGAAACACAGTACCCTAATCGACCAAAGCTCTTCGTCCGACGATATTTCGAGGTACTTGATAGCTTCTTCCATTTCTATTATGACACTGAACTCTTCGATCCCCAGCGCAGTGAAACTCTGTTTCAGCATATCACCGAGGGGGACCAAAGCTGGAGAGCATTCCAACAGAAGCTACATCTGGTTCTCGGAATAGGGCGCAACGACGCCGGAATTCGTAATTACAAGTTCGAACAGCTTGACGTTGACGTTTTCGGTGGAACTTATGAAAGATTTCTTGCAGAACAGAAGAACATCAGGAAGGCCAGGGGTATCTATTACACTCCTGAATACGTCACAGACTACATAGTCTTCAAAGTAGTCGTGCCATTCTTTGATCAGCAAATCTCTGAGATAAAGGGGGCACTTGACTTGTCTACACCAGATGAACCAAGGATAGAAAATGCAATAGCAAAGATCAATGATTTCAAAATCTGCGACATAGCGTGTGGCTCTGGATCATTCTTGACTCAAGCCTACAGCTACATTTGGGAAAAATACACAGAGCTGGGTGAGTATCTCAGAGAAAAAGCTGATGAGCTCAGGAAAGGCAGAATGGGGCAACGTAGACTTTCGGAAACAGAGACTGCACATGAGCAGCTGATAGACGACCTGCTTCAGAGAATTGGATTCAATGACAGACGCCAACTTGCAGCGCGAATTCTTCTAACCCATATTTTCGGGAATGACATCGATAGAAGAGCGACTGAAGTGACAAAGCTGAACCTTTGGTTAGAGGCAATAAGGGAATCGCCAGAAGATTTCAAACATGACCTGCTTCCTGCGACTGCGAGCTTCGTTTTGCCGAGCTTATCCTTGAACGTGACAGTAGGCGATGCAATCTTGGGGTCAGCAGTAAGGGAATCTGTAGAGGATATCCGCACGTCCTACACTGACAGGATCAAGGATCTCAGTGAGCTCAGGAATCGCTATCTGAATGACCCGACCAGCGAATCATCGATTAAGGCTGCAGTCAGACTTCGAGATGACTTAGGCACAGAATTGACTAGGAAATTCGATGCACATGGCCACATTTTCCATCCTTCACACTACTCGCTGGTCTTTTGGCCCGCATTCTTCGACTCAGATGGTAAGACCAAATCGAACCAAGGTTTTCATGCGGTTGTCGGCAATCCTCCCTACGGTAAGGAACAAACTGACGCCGCACGTGAGATCATGAACTATAGATCTGCCTTCGATACCTACACAATCTTCATGGAGAGAGCGTTTGAACTTCTTCGTAGTGACGGGCGATTAGGATATATTGTGCCAGTGTCATGGCAGACAGCTCCAGACTTTGAAGCTTTTAGGTCGTATGTCGTAAGGGAGAAGTTTGTTGAGAATATTGTGAATCTTCCCTTTGACACCTTTAAAGACGCGTATGTTGACTGCGGAATCGTGATTATTGGAAATTGGAGCCCCTTAGATTGAAGACCACGGCATATCAATATCCGAAAAACCCAGTACGGCCTCTCCACGATCTCAAAGCTGACATTCAGCAGCATAGCCAGATCGACTATGAGCTGCTACTTTCAGAACCCACCAATAGGATCTTCACGAGTGAGCAAATCTATAGACTGCAAAATGCGTTCACTAGCTATCCGACGCTCAGGCAAATTGCAGATTCTATGCGAGGAATAGAGGGATACAAGTATCAGTACAAGGCCACGGCACCCAACACCGACTGGTTGCCATTCTTCACAGGCCAAGTCTATAGATACATCGTCACAAGGAATGAAGTCAAGTATGTTGATTTCTCACAACATATCAGTGATGCTGACTACCTCACCTTTTTCAAAGGTGAGAGAATTCTTCTGCGGAGAATCATCAGCCGGAGGAACAGACTCCAAGCGATGGTGGTCAATGACGACTTTGTGGAAGGGAAGGACCTTTATTCTATTTTGATCACGGACGACGGCTACGACATAAAGTACGTACTCGCCACGCTCAATAGCACTCTTATTTCGTATCTCTACTACATGCGTTCTACGGTGGCACAGAAGGATGATTTCCGCCAAACAACTCTTGAAGAAATCCGTCAACTACCTATGGTGCGAGCTGATCCGAAGGTCCAACAGGAAATAGCGACCTATGTTGACAGACTTGTGAATGTAAAAAGCGAGCTTCAGAAACTCGCTTTCAAGGATAATGTGATGTCATATTGCCATGCTCAGCCAATCGGAGAAATGCCATTGTCCAGCATCTTGCGTTGGAATCAGTTGACTCCTGGTTCCCAGAAACGTATCCTTGACAAACAGCGCCGTAGGGGGCTTATATCAAAGATAGAGATCTTGGAAAAGGCCGACTGGCTGACTTTCGTAGTCTCCGGCAAAGAGAAACCCCAAGAGAAGGAGTTTGCTGGCCTTCCGCTCTTTAGTGTGAATATCACTGAACCGACTCTAAGGAGATACATAACCAGCCTCTTGTCAGGTCGAAAGAGCATTTCTGCTACCAAGCATACTGTCTTAGATGCCGTTCTGAGTCTGAAGTTACCCAAGTTCGCCCCAAGTCTTCGAGGCAATATCTCAGAAATTGGGAAGATCGTTGAGGCCTACGAGACGACGCTCTCTACGCATCAGAAGCTAATAGAACAAATGCGAGAGCTTGAAGCGCAGATTGATTCAAACGTCTTTCTCGCCTATCAGGTCTCAACAGATTCTGCCAAGGTCATCATGGAAAACCTGGAAAGAGACACGACTGGTGCAGACGTTTCAGACGTCAATATTGACGAAGATTATCAGAATAGAGTCTTACAGATGATGAAAGACAGACAATCGTAGAATCTGCAATGGCGCGCGTCTGCTACGTTCTCTCCACCACTACGCCACGCTTGGACAAGCGAATTTGCTGGGTTCAAGTATTTCTCTTTGGCCAGTAGAAGGGTGGCTATCCTTGTTCAATATGGCTCCCCAGGAACTTTTCCCGAATCTGGGAAACTGCAGGCTGGAGATTCGAGGCCCGGCGGCCGCACCATTCTGCTATGCTTAGATGAGCGAATTTAGTGGTTTCAGGAATTTCTTCAACAGTGGCAACTCGTTGTGTCTTTGAAACCGACAAGAATTGGCGGTTGAATTAGGCCTTCCAAGTCCTCTCGAACCCGAGCTTAGGGATTTCGTTCAGTTCCTTCCTAGCTGCATATCTCTTGAAAATGCTTGCCTCTACGGTTTCAGCCAGATTGCGACGAAATTGCTCACATAGATTATCAAAACGAGGAAACTGCCTAACCAGTTCTTCTCTAGAAGTATCCTCTTCATATGCTAATGCAGCTGGGACACAGAAGTGATCTAGAATCTCACGATTCACACGTCTGCTCCTCTCAAGAAGATCATCAAGATCATGTTCAGCGGGCCTACCTGTGCTTGACGCCCTCACTGCCTCCATCATGAGCTCCAGTAGTCGCTTCTCTTCACGGGATGCCTGTTCTATTCCCTTAACCATAGATGTGCCATAGTAGGCATCCTCTTCTGGTTGCCACATGAAATGGACAATCTCATCAAGAGAACGATGTATCAATTCCCTATCAGTAAGCTGAGCATACCCTATGACCTGCCCATTTGTGTCAACTTTGATTCTCAGAACAGGAACTGGAACCTGTCTGAGTTCCAAACGTGCGCTAGACTTGTCCGATTCAACCAAGAAGAGAAACGCATCTCCGTATACAAGCATAGATCTAGCGACATCATACAGTTGACTGTGAAGGTATATGCTGTCAATGAAGGCTTTGAAACTGTTGCGAATGACTGTATCTGCATGAGATACCGTCATCTCTCCGCTGAGAGTCAAATCAACTATCCAGTCAATACACATACGCACAGTTGCATTTTTCCGATAAAGCTGGAAATACGAATCAAGGTTTGCTGCGTCGGGATTCTCAATAATGAACCATTTCAACCTACCACACACCTACCGCTGCTACACTTACACACGCTTCCCCGTTGCAGAGCTGGACGAATAGATCATATAACGATATTCATGGCGTTACCAAATCAGGCCTGTCAATCGTCATCGTGTGGCACTTGATTTTCAGCATCTGTGTCAGCTCCCAACAAACTAGTCTACTGGTTCAGACAGTCCTCTGAGTTCAGCAATTCCTTCTTTATGAGCTCCTTAATCGCTATGCTGAGGATTCTTGTTTGAGCTTCTTTTCTGTCTTCTGATGTTGCGTAGGCTCGATGAGGTTCAGCAAACTCGGTTTGAATCAATACTTTCTCTGGCTCTAAGCCCAAGCCTCTAGCGAATGCCTTCAAAGCCTCAAGCTCGCGCGCGCGCACGAGTCTTGAGGAAGATAGCGATCCCCGCAAGTGCAATCGTCGCCATCACTTCCAAAGCATAAACACGTTCTATTAGGTTGATCCTCGTCTGAGGCAAGTACGTCTGCAAGGACATCAAGATCGGAACCGCAAAGAACGCGATACCAAGACATAACGCAAGTATCTCCTGCAAGTCAAGTCTCTTCAGATATGCAAAGCTTACGATTATGAGTGCCATTAGCGCTATTGCGATATACCAGTGCAAATTGAAGCGCCATATGAGGGCCTCAGTTCGTGAGAACAGTATTCTCACCTGATAGAAATCGAAGCATCCTTTCTGTTTGGAGAACTCGAAATAGTCTGGTCTAACTCTTACGGACTGGAGCTGAGCTGGCGTAGCGTCGTATGGGAACCTAACGAACTCTCGACTGACACTCCACTTCCTCCGCAGCGCATCATCCATCCTCACGTCTGTTATGTTGTTGACGAAGTTGGCTCTCGCACCCACTCCCAACAGGAAGCTGAGTTCATAGGTATCAGCTGGGAACTCTCCTCTTCTTACTAGGGGCCATCTCCAAGGAGGAACCGTGCTGCCGAACTGTTCTGGCAATGAGAAGTACCAAGTTGAATCTAGGTGCTTTTCCCTTGGTTCTGAGTGCCAACCATGGTATTCTGAGATATTGGCTGGATTTGTGTAGAACAGAAAGATCATAATCGGTTCTATCCCATCCATAAGAACAGATGTGCGAAAATACTTGGTCGTGAGAACCTCGAAATCCTCATCTAAATTGTCAACACCAATCTCCATTACAAATCTGTCATTACGATGGTCTGCACTCACACGGAGTGTTGCCCAAACCAAAATGGACAGCAAGAGAACGGAGGCCGCAAGCCTCCTCACAGCAGATCAACCCTGTGACAACTGTCCTTAGCGTATCTATAAAGGATGCACACTTGATCCGGCCAGCGATCTCGAAATGCTTCGAAGCTAGAGGATGAATGCCGCTGCGACCTTGTCTTGAGATCCGAACAAGAATACTAGGAAAAGCCGCAGGAGGAAAAGGAGTCTTATCGTTCTGCTTCTTTTCTGCCTTTGGCTCTTTCTCTTTTTTCGATTATTCCACGGAGAACTTCTCAGCAGAGCGAATCGGATGAAACCTGAACATGAACCAAGGAGGATGCTTCTTCATGAACTCCTCAAGTTTGTTGTCGCTCATTCTATTTCCGCCTTAGAGCTTCAACCATTATTCTTGCCTAATGATCAACTGGTGTTCGTCTTAAGTCCTTGGTTCTTCGAATTGCCTGCTAATTTCCCGAGTCCACAAAATTCGCATTCGACGTAGCTCCATGATGGTGAGGCCCGGCGGCCGCACCACTCCAGCGACTACAAGCAGCTCTAAACTACCGTTTGCCGCATCCCAGAAACTCGCCTTGGGCGCAGCAGATAGAGTTCGAGTCCCTCTGAACCCGCTAAGGTGGCTCATTCTAGTCTAGCTTTGTTTCCCTCATTTTACGATGGCCGTTCTGTGGCAATGGGGACAGACCGGTACGTTAGGTCCAGGAAGAGGCTGGTCGCAATGCCAGCACCTCAATATCCGCCCTTCTCTTGCAGCTAAGACTTCGTCTGCCCGTCTTTCGAGAGGTACGGGCTCAAAGGTCGGTATATCTCTCGGGATGCGAGCACGATGTTCTTCAGCTCTCGACGACGTAGGTTTTCCACGTCGCCTAGCTAGAGGACGCGGAAGATACTCGTAAATCGACTCGTAATGCCTCCGTAGGAACATTCCTCTATCCCTGCCCTTCTCCGTTAGCCTGTAAAGGAATTGATGCCCTTCCCTTCTCCTCTCAAGGAGCCCCTGCCTAAAGTACCGAAAAAGCCTCATAGAAAGAGCCTTCTCACTAGGCAGTCTGCCCTCAAGAAACTCCAGCGTCCTTCCCTGCCCCACAAGAGTGGGTACCGCCTCCACTGCCGTATAGGAAAGATAACCTCTAACCGAGAACCAGCCCTCAGGAGCAAACAACAATGTATCAGCCTTCACAGCCGGAAGTCTTAAGGAAGGCTCCAAGGACTCCATGGCCAACGCTACCCAAATCACTGGCATATGCGAAGGATGCTACTAATAGGTAGGTAACACCTAAAGATGTTACCTTGCGCAAGGCTATCCCGCCTAATTAGATATGAAGTCGTCAGATCAGTATGCGAAGGTGACCCAACGGACAACTATGACCCAGAGTCGGCGCTTCCTCTCGCTCACACAGCAGGTTCTATGTAGTTTTCGAAAGGGGACGGGCGACAATGACCATCATCTTGCTGATGTCTGTGAACCTTTCTTTCTCATGCCCTCCGTACCACTCTGCAATCTCAAACCCACTTTCCGCTAGAAGATGTTTGACAGAGTCTGGATCGTGGACGTAGACTTCGCCTCCTTCGTGGTATCGTTCCAGCATTCGCCCATTCTCGTAGAGCTCATACCAGAGGTCCATTGACATCAACCTCCTTTCCACATTTGTCTTGTGAAAGCCGAGACGGACGACAGTTCTGCGATCATTAAGGGCCTTTCGCTCTATGAACCAACCGCTGCCCGCCTCGATCTTGGACACATGAGCGAGGTCAAAGGCGAATACGCCATCTGACGTAAGATGTCTAAGAACGCATCTCAAGCTCGAAACCTGATCGTTCCGGGTGATGAGGTGATCGAAGCTGAAACTCGGAAAGTACACCAAACCAAACTGCTCAGGGAGACTGAATTCCCGAACGTCTCCCTGTTTGAGGTGGACACGTCTCCGAACATCTGGTTCCTCCTTTGTCAGCTTCGCCTTCGCCGCCCTAAGCATGTGCGGAGAGTTGTCGATTCCCCAGACCTCGACGCCAGCTCGGGCAAGCTGAATAGCCAAGCGAGCAGTACCGACGCCTAGTTCAAGCGCTTTGTAACCATGCTTCCGAGCAAGATCGAGGTAGAAGGGTTCATCTTGCTTCTCGCCAAAGAGGTCGTAATATTTCTCTGCCCCTTCCCGATACGTCATCTCGCCACACCTTTCACGAATAATATCTCATCTAGATCCGCTGAGTAAGTTACAGGGAATTTTACCATTTCGGTGTCAGCGTGGGACCGATAGTGATTAGCCTCTCCCTTGATAAGTCCGATTCAAGACTGCTTCTGGTTGAGGCTTGTGTGGGATGAAGGTGATCTCTGAACGAATCTCCTTGAAGACAAAAGGCGAGGTCGACATGGTCGACATTACCGCCAAAGTTGAGGGCATAGTTGAGAATAGGCAGATCAAGAATGGCACAGCCACGATATTCGTGCCCGGCTCCACAGCGGCAGTCACAACAATAGAGTATGAGCCCGGCCTATTGACAGATTTCCCCTCTATGCTTGAGAAGATAGCGCCAAGAAACGCGGTCTACGAGCACGAGAGGCGTTGGCACGATGGGAACGGACACTCGCATGTCAGGTCGTCGCTGATAGGGCCTTCCCTAACGGTCCCGATCATGGACGGAAAACTCACTCTTGGAACCTGGCAGCAGCTGGTGCTGGTTGAACTTGACACTCGAAGCCGATCGAGGGAGCTTATCGTGCAGATCATTGGTGAATAGGAGCCAATAGGTTCTGACAGGGGCCATGCTCCCTAGCGGAGGAACATCATATATGCTATCAACGGTCTAAGAGAGGAGAACCAGCCTCAGGAGATGTCCGCATGAGTGATCGTGGGCAATACCTGAAAGAACATATGCGCTCGTGGCTTGAAGCGGCAATATTGTGCCCAGAAACTCAGGCCGACGAAAGGACAAAGAAAGTGCTGCTTGAATCCTGCGGCCGTGCTTGCGCCCGTCTCAGCTTTGCAGCCAAGGATGCGAAAGCTATCAAAGACGGTAGCAGGAGAATTGACGAGCTGTTAGACAAACTGAGCCGGATCACCTCAGGAAAGCTTAGCTGGCAAAGGGACGGCGAGACGGTCCACGTCGTCTACAAGAAATGCTTCTGCCCTTTGAGGAGTGGGGGACTTGTGAAGTCACCAACCTTCTGCAACTGCTCTACCGGCTGGCTTAAAGAGATCTTCGAGACTGCTTTGGGAAAACCTGTGAAGGTAAAACTCGAGCAGACGATCGGCCAAGGCGGCCAAGTCTGCACATTCAGCATTAGATCCTAGAAGACACTCCTCAAGCATGAATCAGGGTCCAAAAAGTTGGGGGAGGGGGGCCCTCACAAATTGTATACACTTGCGTGCCCCCTCTATGCCTGAGCTACCTTATGAGGGGCCTTTCGCCCTGTCTGCTCTAGCTGAAGAATAGTACGGAGCTAGCATACTCTTGGTATCGGTTCTCCTATCGGCTTCTCAATGACTCTGGTGCCGCCTACCTTCGTCTTGAGGAAGACGTATCCTGGATGTTCCGCTTTCACCTCTCCGGCGATCGTGGCCTCTCGCCCATACTTAGTTCCGTGGATTGCTTCTAACGTCTCTTCGGCAACCTTCTCTGAGACACAGACTACCGCTCGACCCTCACACGTGATCTCATAGGGGTCAAGACCGAGCATCTCAGACGCGGTCCTAACGCTTTCGTTCACGAGCACCTGATCTTGATCCAACCATATGCTAACCCCTGATCTTGCCGCGATATCGTTCAGAGCGGAAGCGAATCCGCCTCTTGTGGGATCTTTCATGGCCGTCACGCCTCTCTGAGCAAGCGCCGCCTGAACGGTCTTCCAGATAGGAGCCACATCGGAGCGAAGCTCCATTTCCAGCCTGAACTCCTTTCTAGCTGACAGCAAAGCTACACCATGGTCGCCTATCGAGCCAGTCACTATCACCTTGTCGCCTGGCTTCGTACCGCTGTCCAAAACGACGGCGCCTTTTCTCGCAAGCCCTATCCCACATGTGGCAATGACTATCTGATCGAGGCTGCCTTTCGGCATCACCTTGAAATCTCCACCTATGATTGCAATGTCTATCTCTCTCGCCGTCTCCTCCATGGACTTCGTGATTCGCCCCAGATCAGAGAAGCTGAAACCCTCCTCGACCATTATGGAGTCAAGGATGGCAACTGGTTTGGCTCCCATCATAGCAAGGTCGTTAGTGGTTCCAGAAATCGAAAGCCTTCCTATGTCTCCTCCCGGGAAGAAAATGGGGCTCACAGTGTGCCCGTCCATCGAGGTGACAACCTCGTATCCATCGACCTTGAGGGATGAGCCGTCGTCAAGTTCATCGATCCCGATGCCGTCAAGAGCTCTGCGCAAAGAGAACGCCGGAATGACCATCCTCTTGATCACTTCATCCATCAATGTGCCTCCCGCGCCATGAGATAACTTCAGAAACTCACCCGTCATACCCTACACACCGTACTCAGTGACTTTGACACCGCAAGAATAAGAGTTTCACGACGAGGCAGTCCACCTGGACTGGCGTCAGACAAAGCTTCGACGACCCCGCACATTCATGAAGGAACATCGATATAGTTCACCAGCAAGCTACATTATCTGGCGTTGACGCTC
>Ga0315309_1001056_pt1 | contig 16630 bp, 18 predicted proteins | sample TDP4_MG_FD_203080 | JGI IMG/M metagenome (GOLD analysis project Ga0315309, IMG submission 203080) | Freshwater sediment microbial communities from Lake Towuti, South Sulawesi, Indonesia - TDP4 | ecosystem: Environmental > Aquatic > Freshwater > Lake > Sediment | place: Indonesia: South Sulawesi... | reverse complement strand
AAGAAGTTCTCGAGGAAGTTGAGGAGATAAAGAGGGAGAGAATTCCTGCACCACCTGAAGAAATGAAATTGGTAGCGCCGAAAGAGCCCGAACCTGTTCCGGAAATCCTGCCTCAGGTTGAGCAATTGGGGGAAGCTGATAAATTGTTAAGAAAAGTAGAAGTAGCCTGCTTCTATCCACAAGACCATAATAAGGAGTTTGAGCAGCTTAAGACGCAATTTAATGAAGTGCTGAGTAAACATAAATTGAAATTCCGTCTGGAGACAGTTTTTGAGAAAGAGTATCTACCGGAAAAGAGAATAAATTATAATATGTTCGCCGAACTGTGCAAGACAGCAAAGGTAAGAATTGCCATAGTTTTGGGGCCTCCGTCAGGGACCAGCTTATCAACAGAAGAGGCCTCAAGAATGCTGGGAACAATCCTCAGTGACGCAAATATTTCTTTCCATTTTATTCCCTTTAGTGATGTAAGAAAAGGATATAAATATCTCAACATGCTTCTCGATATTGCCATGGTAGGGCACAAGGAGATGTTTCCCAAATAGTATTACCAGGAGTTAAGGAGATAGGTTGGAGATAAGTTGAGTGGCTATTGAGAGTTGAGGCCATAAAAGATAAGATTGAAAGGAAGGAGAGATGGCCAAAGTATTGATAGTAGAAGACGATTCTACTACTGTGCAATTGATTGAGTTTCTGTTAAAGAAGAATGATTTTGAAGTTCTCATTGCTCATGACGGATTAGAAGCTTTACAGATGTGTAAGAGAGATAAACCGGATTTAATCCTTATGGATGTTATGATGCCCAAAATGGACGGAATCGAAGCCATAGAGAAATTGCAGCAGGACGAAACAACTCAGGATATTCCGATTGTTATTCTTTCGGCTTTAGGACAGGAAATGGATGTAATGCGGGGGTTACAGGCGGGAGCATCGGGCTATATAGTCAAGCCATTTAGTCCCAAGGAACTGCTTGAGGAAGTGAAAGCAAAATTGAGAAACAAGTAGTTATTTGAATTTGGGGGGAAAATGGCCAAGAAGAAGCCGAAGATTCTCATTGTGGAGGATAACCCTCAAACCATAAAATTGATCAAGTTTATTTTGGAGAAGCATGATTATTTAACCATTTCAGCAAGAGATGGACAGGAGGCAGTACAGATGGCCCGAGAAGTAAAGCCCAATCTGGTCATTCTTGACCTGATGCTTCCGAAGATGGATGGATATCAAGTGTGCGAAACTTTGAAGGGCGATGCCGATACTAAAGCGATCCCGGTCTTGGTGCTAACTGCTCTTGATACCGGGCCCGATTTTGAAAAAGCACTGGAGAAGAAAGCCGACTGGTACATAACAAAGCCCTTTGAAGCCCAGCATCTACTAAAACGCGTTGCCTATTTGATTGAAAAGAGAGGAAAAAGTGGAAAGAAATGAGGAGATTGCCAGACTAAATCAAATCGCTAGACAGGTGCGGAAGGACATCATTGAGATGCTTGCCGAAGCAGGGTCGGGCCATCCCGGCGGTTCTCTTTCAGCATGCGACATTGTGGTAGCCCTGTACTTTTCTGTTATGAGACATAATCCGCAAGACCCTCAATGGAGAGAGAGAGATAGGTTTATTCTTTCAAAAGGGCACAGCTGTCCAGCGATGTATGCTTGTTTGGCACGAGCGGGATATTTTCCTGTAGAAGAGCTTAACACCCTGAGAAAGATGGGAAGCCGGCTTCAGGGTCATCCTTCTAAGGCGGATGGTTTGCCGGGAATCGAAGTCTCGACTGGCTCTCTGGGACAGGGTCTCTCAGTGGCAAATGGCATTGGCTTAGGGCTCAGGTTAGATAGAATAGATGCGCGGGTCTACTGCCTGATGGGTGATGGCGAGATTGAGGAAGGCCAGATATGGGAAGCGGCAATGGCCGCTGCTCACTACCATTTGGATAACCTCTGCGGAGTTGTCGACAATAATGAATTGCAGATAGATGGGCGGATTGAGGAGATAATGAACCCCAATCCCATCACTGAAAAATGGAAGGCTTTTGGTTGGAATACGATTGAAATCGATGGAAACAGGATGGAAGAGATTCTTAAAGCATTTGATGAAGCGAAGAGAATTAGGGGAAGACCAACAGTTATTATTGCCAGAACCATAAAAGGGAAGGGCGTCTCCTTTATGGAGAATGTGGTCGAGTGGCATGGGAAAGCGCCTTCAAAGGAAGAAGCGAAACTGGCCTTGAAGGACCTGGAATCTCCATGACCATTCTCCTGCCTATTGTTCTTAGAGAGCCTGTAGTCCTTCCGTGCTCATTACGAGGAATTTCAAAGTAAAGCCCATCATTGACTAATGACGAAAAATCTCAGATTAGTAAATAGACTTTTTTATCAATAGGGGAGATTGAATATATGGTTCAGAAGAAAGCAACCAGAGAAGGTTACGGAGAAGGACTAGTTGCTCTCGGGGAAAGGAATCCCCAGGTGGTGGTTTTATCCGCTGACCTTACGGACTCCACCAGAGCCTCAATGTTTAAGAAGAGGTTTCCAGAAAGATTCTTTACAATGGGGGTTGCTGAGGCTGATATGATTGGCACGGCAGGCGGATTGTCCTTGGTGGGTAAGATTCCCTTCTGTTGCAGCTTTGGAGTTTTTGCTTCTGGCCGTGTATGGGATCAGGTGAGAATGACGGTCTGTTATAGTAACCTGAATGTGAAAATAGGGGGAAGCCACGGAGGGGTTTCAGTCGGTGCTGATGGCGCTAGCCACCAGTCTGTTGAAGATATTGCTCTTATGCGAGTACTGCCCAATATGAAAATCGTCGTTCCCTGTGATGCCATTGAGACGAGAAAGGCTACTATTCAGGCAGGAGAAATATTTGGTCCTGTCTACATAAGATTTGGTAGACCACCCGTTCCCATAATCACTACGGAAGATACTCCTTTTGCTATCGGCAAGGCAATAACCATGCGCGATGGTAAAGATGTAGCAATATTTGCTTGCGGGATTATGGTCAATGAGGCTTTGGAAGCGGCGAGAGAACTTGATAAGAAAAGGATTTCAGCACGGGTAATTAATCTCCACACAGTAAAGCCCATTGACGAAGAGATAGTCCTGGAAGCAGCAAAAGAGACGGGCTGCATTGTCACTGCTGAGGAACACCAGCTTGCCGGTGGATTTGGCAGTGCGGTGGCTGAGACAGTAACCAAGAGATTCTCTGTGCCGGTAGAAATGGTGGGAATCAAGGACCGATTTGGTAAATCCGGAAGTCCTGAAGAGTTAATGAAGGAATTCGAGATAACGCGGTTTGATATTTTACGGGCTGTAGAAAGGGTATTAAAAAGAAAATAGTCCGTGCGGTTCATCATAAAATTGGTTTGGTTACCCCGCCAGGTAGGCTCGTATTATATTAAAGGAAATATATTTGCATTCGCTTACGATTGCCACATTGCTTGTTAGCCTAGCACTTTTCTTCGACTACTGCAATGGAGCGCACGACTCATCAAATATCGTCGCTACTATGGTTTCATCTCGAGCAATGTCTCCACTTGGGGCACTGGTGACCGCTTCGGTGTTCGAGTTTGCTGGAGCCTATTTTCTGGGAACAGCTGTGGCTGAGACGATAGGGAAGGGAATTGTCGACCCGGAAATTATGAAGGTTGCCCCCAATGGTATCATAGTAGTATTTGCCGCCTTAATAGCTGCAAGTGGCTGGATTCTTCTCACCTGGTACTTAGGCATTCCCACCAGTTCTTCCCATGCCTTGATTGGTGGTCTTCTGGGACCATTTGTAGTTGCCGGGGGGACCGAGATTATTAATTGGAATAGAGTCTTCGGAATTTTTTTGATTTTAGTTATATCCCCGGTAGCTGGTTCAGTTCTGGGATTTGTACTTACAAAGATGGTCTATTTTTTCTCTCAATGGTTTTCGCCAAAAGCAAGCGTTCTATTCAAGAGGTTACAGATTGGGGCTTCTATTATTCTTGCGCTTTCCCATGGCACAAATGATGCTCAGAAGACAATGGGAGTAATTACATTTTCTCTGGTCGTTTTGGGACTTTATCAGCCGCCCGCAGGGACTCTTCCGATTCCTCGCTGGGTAGTTGCCGCCTGTGCCGGCACCATAGCCCTGGGAATCTTAAACGGAGGCTGGCGGATTATCAAGACTCTCGGTGGGAAACTATATAGAATTCGCTCCATTCACGGATTGACTGCCCAGAGTTCTTCTGCAATCATAATCTATGGTGCAGCGCTTTTTGGTTTTCCCGTCTCTACAACTCAAGTGGTTACTTCATCAATTATGGGAGCCGGTTCCGCAGAGAGGCCAAAAGGTGTGAGATGGGAAGTGCTTAAGGAAATTTTTATTACCTGGCTAATAACAATTCCAGCTGTATCGCTAATTTCCGTGTTAGTCTATTTTATCATTAGGGGAGTAGTGTAGTGTATGAAACTCTTTCCTAAAAAGAGAGACTTCTTCAGGATGCTTGCCGACCAGGCATTGAAAACCAAGGAAGGAATGTTTGCTCTAAGAGATTTCGTTGAGGATGTATCGGAAGAGAGAGGCAAGAGAGTGAAAGAGATTGAAAAGGAAGCCGACGAATCGAGACGCATTCTCGTTGAGGAATTGACCAAGTCTTTTGTTACGCCCATAGATAGAGAGGATATCTTTGCCCTTTCCCGGGCAATAGACGATATGGTAGATTATGCCAAAAGCACAGTTGAGGAAATGCTCCTTTTTAAAGTAGACACAAACGAACACCTTAAGAAAATGGCTCAAGCGCTCTGTGAATCTGCTCAGCATCTGAGTTTAGCAGTGAAAGAGTTGAACAAGAGGCAGGAATCCTGTCTCGAGCATCTTATAAAAGCAAAGAAGGTTGAGAACTTTGTGGAGCATCTGTATCATGAGGCGCTGGCCGAGCTGTTCCAGAGCAAAGATTTCATTTACATTCTGAAATTGAGGGAAATCTACAGACATCTCTCAAATGCTGCAGATAGGGGAGATGAGGCAGCCAACATTATTGGTGATATTGTAGTAAAGATTACTTAGCAATGCTTGAAGAAACTTTGAGGACATTACAGGAAATAGTCAGGGCTAAAAGTTTAAGAGGCTCTTTCAGGCCAGGAATTGGTGTGATTCTGGGTTCGGGATTGGGGAGAATTGCCGATGAGGTTCAAGAACCATTTACTATTCCTTATGCCGAGATTCCCTACTTTATTCAGCCCACCATAGAAGGCCACGCGGGAGAGATGGTTCTGGGAAGATGGGGAAGGAAAGAAGTCTGCGTTATGAAGGGAAGGATTCACTATTACGAGGGCTATACGATGAAAGAAATTACTTATCCTGTGAGAGTAATGGCAGGTCTGGGAATAGCTACTCTAATCATTACTGGGGCGGCAGGAGGCATAAATAGGAATTTCAAACCAGGGGACCTGGTGTTGATTACAGACCATATAAATTTTATGGGAACTAATCCACTCATAGGAGATAGAAGTCAGGGAGGAATAACCAAGTTCACTGATATGGGGAGTCTCTATGACAAGAATTTAGCTGATATAGCCTTAAACTCCGCCAGGAGCTTGAAGATTGAAGTAAAGAGAGGAATCTATATTGGCGTGGCAGGACCGTCTTATGAAACTCCTGCAGAAATAGAGATGGCTCGTGGGATGGGTGCGGACCTGGTAGGTATGTCAGTTGTGCCTGAAGCCATTGTGGGGAAAAGCTTAGGGTTAAGAATTCTGGGCATTGCCTGCATAACTAACAGGGCGACAGGTATCTCGAAAAAACCGGTAAGCCATGGGCTTACCTTGAAAGTCGCAGAGGAAGCGAGGGAGAAACTTGCCAGGCTACTGAAGGAAATTTTAAAAAGGATATAATTGCAAATAGGAGAAAGGAGGAGTAGATGCCAGACCGAGAAATTCACAGCGAACGCCTTAGAACCAATAGGGGAAAGACTTTCTTTTTTGATGTGAAAGAAAACGAGAATGGAAAGTTTGTGAAGATTACCGAAAGTATCCCTCAGGGAGAAGAGACTTACAAGAGAAATTTCATCACAGTATCTGAAGAATCTCTCGGGGAATTCATTACTTTGGCTCAGAAAGTGCTGGAAGTGATTAAGAGCCGCTAACAGAATAGTAATTATTGGACCTTCTAAGGTGTTCATAGCGAGGAGGTAAGATAATGGAGGCAGTTAAAATCGGGGTAATAGGAGGTAGTGGTATCTACGATGTTGAAGGAATTGTAGCGGTAAGCAGGAGGAGAATAAAGACTCCCTTTGGAGAGCCCTCCGACGAAATTGTTATTGGAGATTTGGAAGGGATTTCTGTTGCCTTTCTTCCCCGACATGGGAAAGGCCATTCGATAATGCCATCAGAACTGAACTCAAGAGCCAATATCTATGCACTTAAGAGTTTGGGAGTGGAACAGATAATTTCAATCTCTGCCTGTGGTAGTCTCAAGGAAGAACTTAAACCACGAGATATAGTAATTCCAGACCAGCTATTTGACCGGACCCGGCAAAGGCCCTATACTTTTTTTGGTGAAGGAATTGTTGCCCACATCGCCTTCGCCAACCCCTATTGTCCAGATTTGAGTCAGACTCTGTATCAAGTGGCAAAGGAATTGGGGCTTTCGGTTCACCTGGGAGGCACATATGTTTGTATTGAAGGACCACAATTTTCCACAAAGGCAGAGTCTAAAGTCTTCCGCTCCCTGGGATTTTCTATCATTGGAATGACGAACCTCCCAGAGGCAAAACTGGCCCGCGAAGCCGAAATCTGTTACGCTACTTTGGGGCTGGTTACTGATTATGATGTGTGGAAAGAAGGCGAGGAAGTGAGCGTAGAGAAGGTCATAGAAAATATGCTTGCCAACATAGAGAATGTGAAAAAATTGGTGAAGGCTGCCCTTCCCAGGTTAAAGCGCGAGAGAAAGTGTGAGTGCGCCTCAGCCCTTGCCTACGCCATACAGACACAAAAGTGGGCGATAAACAGAAAAACAGCTAAGAGACTCGATTTGTTAATAGGCAAATATCTAAGAAAATAGAAAGATTCTTTTGTACAATTTATTAGTAGATTGCTATGAATCTAACACTGAAAACTGGAGATATATATCTATTTAAGGGTCCGTGCATTGTCAAGGTTAATAGGGGAAGATTTGAGGCGGTGGGAAAAACATTGGAAGATTCTCAGGAAGTCGCAATTCCTAAAGGGAAATCGATTCCCATAGAGAGTTTAATGGATGGTGAACTGATTCTGGATTTTGGTGAAGGCGGAGAAAGAGAACACCTCTCGGAACGGACAATTCCCGCTTCCTGGGATGACCTGGTGAAAGAATTAAGCAAGAAGGCAGCAAGGATAATTCTAATTTTGGGGGAGACAGACACTGGTAAGACTTTCTTCTCCACTTACTTAGCCAATAGACTTTTGGCTTCAGGATTGAGAGTGGCAATTCTTGACAGCGATACCGGCCAGAGCGATATCGGTCCGCCGGGTACTATCGGGTTAGCAGTTCTGGATAGACAGATAGTCTTCCCGGGTGAAGCAAAGCCAACTGCTCTCTATTTTACTGGCTCTAACTCTCCCGCTTTCCATTTTCTTCCCACACTTGTCGGGCTGAAAAAGTTGGTTGACCGTGCACTAACTCTTGCTGACACGCTTATAATCGATACACCTGGCTGGGTACACGGAGAGAAAGCCCGCGCTCTCCACCGTTCAGAAATAGAGATGGTGAGTCCGGATGTAATAATTTTACTTCAGAGGAATAGTGAACTGGAACACTTAGTTAAGATTTATCCTGAAGAGAAAGTTTTTCGCCTTCCTGTGGGGAGAGGTCCCCTACCGAGAAATCAAGAGGAGAGAAAGGGACTACGGGAAGCGATGTATAAGAAGTATTTCAAGGATGCCTCTTATATCGAACTGGAGCTCGATGAAGTCGAAACAGACCGTGCCTATTTCAAAACTGGTAAAGAGATTAGATTAGACGGGCTGGAGTATCTCTGGGCAGAAAGACTTTCGGGCTGGGAAGGAGTTCTGGTTATAACGGAAGAGCCACTATCTGAAGAAGAACAGATAATGGTAAGGAGAGAGGTTGGTATTTACAATCTGAAGAATACTGTTTCTGGCAGTGAAAAGAACCTTTTGGTAGGACTTCTCGATTCTTCGGCTGAAGTTCTGGGAATAGGGATTATTGATAAGATAGACTATAAAGGAAAAAGAATAAGAATATTCACTCCAGTAAAGGAGAAAGGAAGAATCAGGATAATCCAGTTTGGCTCACTCAGACTAACTCCAGAGGGAAGCGAAGCAGGATTTATAGAGCCCGGCTATTTTTAAGATGATTAAGGCAATTATTTTCGATTTAGATAATACACTGATGGACTTTATGAAAATAAAGGAGGTAGCAATAGAAGCTGCAGTAGAAGCAATGATTGATGCTGGGCTGGAGATGCCAAAGCAAGAAATGGTAGAAAAAATCTACAGGGCATACGGGGAAGAAGGAATCGAAGACCAGCGCATATTCGATAAAGTCCTGGAGCGCGAGTTCGGACACATAGATTACAGAATTCTCGCTTCGGGAATCATTGGCTATCGCCGGGCAAAAGAAGGAGCGATGTGTCTCTATCCCCATGTCCATCTTACTCTGACGACTTTGGCCAAGATGGGAATCAAAATGATAGTCGTTAGTGATGCGCCGAGACTTCCCGTATGGATGAGGATTTGTGCGTTGGGCCTTCAGCACTATTTTGAGCATGTCCTCTCTTATGAGGACACAAGAGCAAAGAAGCCTTCGCCTAAGCCATTCCAGATGGCACTCGATATCCTGAAAGTGAAGCCCGAGGAAGCATTAATGGTGGGAGACTGGGCTGAACGGGATATAGTGGGAGCGAAGCAACTGGGGATAAAGACTGCATTTGCTCGCTATGGAGATAGATTCGGAACCCGGGATTCGGGTGCAAATTATGAACTCAATGACATCCTTGAGCTCGTAGATATCGTGCGAAAAGAAAACGAAAAATAATTTTATTAATTGGAGGCATCCCAATTATGAAAGTTAGAAGATGCGCGTTAATTATGACCTTGACATTCTGTCTTTCCTCACAAATTGCTTTTGGTCTTCCGGCAAAGGATGTGGAACCGATTCCTAATAAGCTATACTACCCAGCAGTCCACAAACTCTTAGAACAGGCAAAGAAATCTATTTGCATAGTAATGTTTGAGATGTTCTACTATCCAAAATATCCTGAAAGTCTGGAAAACCAATTAGTCCAGGATTTGATAAATGCCCATAGTCGAGGAGTAAATGTGGAAGTAATCCTGGAACAGGGCACCTGGGGAAAAGTCTCCAGGAGAAACCGAAGAGAGGGAGGATTTATGTTATCAAAGGCAGGCGTAAAGGTATATTTCGACTCCCTCTTTCAAACAACTCACAATAAACTCATCGTAGTAGATGAAAGATATGTTGTAATCGGTAGCACCAACTGGAGTTACCATGGATTAGAAAAGAATAACGAAGCCTCTGTCCTCATAGATTCTGCCTCCCTTGCCAAATTTTTCCTTGAAGAGTTTGAGAGACTCAAATCCGAATCTTCTCCGACCAAATAAACCAGCGAGGATCCCTGACAAATTTGATTTAATGTTGCATTTAACTATAGTGACACCGGTTTAATTTGATGAGTATACAACGCCCTTCCCTAGTTAAGATATTGGGCAAAAGATGGTTGGCAGTTGCAATAATATTAGTTACAACTTTTCTTGTTTACTCCGCTACTCTTAAGTATGACTTTGTTTATGATGACGAAGTTCTTATAGTAAAAAATAGACTTATCAGAGATTGGCGCAATATCCCTTCCATCCTCTTTTCACCCTTTATGGAAATTTCTGATGTGAATATAAGCTTCTATCGCCGTATACTTCTTATTGAGATGGCATGCCTTAGGCGGGCTGGGGCAGGGCTCTCCGGCTCAGAGATGAGAATATAAAGACGAAATAACAAATGAAAATAGATTTAAGACCCGAGAGGAGTAAGAGCATGGTATATAAGAAGATTATTATGAGAAGGCTTTCGCTGGTCGCTTTAGGAATGGGAATGGTTCTCCATTACCATACGGTATTGGCTACGGAAACAAATGAAGAAAGAATAGCCGTTACCAGGGTTAAGGTGGAACCAGTTGTGGAAGAGGGGAGAGTGGTAGGAATTGCTAAGGTGATGCTTAATGAATGCATCGTGGTGCGAGATATCAAAGTGATTAAAGACGGGAAGGTAACGGTGCTTAGGTTCCCTGAGTATGTGAGTAAGAGAGGAACTGTATATCCTCAGATAAAATTCCTTACCGAAGAAGCGAGAAATAGTGTAGTCGAGGCAGTTGAAACGGGAAAGCCGTCCAGTGGTCAGTCTATGGGAATCTCTTTCAAAATTACGGATTGGTTCAGGTTAAAAGGGAAAGGAATGAGAAAGGTTAATGCGGAAGTAACTTTTAATAGCTGTGTGGCTATATCGTGTGGCATAATGGAGGGTAAGAGAGGTCGGTGGATTGCTTGGCCGTCGATACCGCCACAAGGTGCTGGAAGACGCTGGATGAGACAAATCTATATTGCTAACGATAAAATCAGAAGAGATGTTGAAAATCAATTATTGAATAGATACGAAGCAACTCTAAAGGAGAAGAGCGAAGAATGGTAGTTAAGAAAACTTGACGAAAAGGGGCTTCTTATTAGAATTCTATGAAAAGACTTGTGGTCTTAAAAGCAATCGTGGTTCTTTTCTTGTGTACTGTTGTTGCAAGGGGGAGCGACCTCGTGGTTGATGGAGGATTTGAGTCGGGAACTACAGACAACTGGGAAGAATGGGGTCTCAAGGAATGGTTCGTAGTCGAATCTCCTCTGCGGACTGGCTCATTTGCAGCCAAACTTGTAGATAGAGACGGTAAAGGTTATGGATATATTCAGCAGAAAGGAATTCCAATTATGCCTGGAGAAACTTACATTGCTTCCCTTTGGGTTTATGATAATGACCCCGATGGCGAAATCTCAGTCAGAGTGTACTGGTATACTTCTAATGATGGAAGTGGAAACTATATTGATAAAGGAGAATCACCAGCTTCCTCCGACACTGCTTCCTATCAAGAACTCGCTACAGGGGAGATTATAGCGCCTCCTGAGGCTAAATCTGCTAATCTGAGAGTCTGGATTTCTGGCACGGGACCGTGCGGAGAAAGAACCTTCTATGTTGATGATGTATCCTTCTTAACGTTAGAGCCAATACCAGTCTATGAGGAGAAACCCACTACGGAAATCATTGAAGTTAGTAACTCTCCGTTTTTCCCGTATGGCGAAATAAACGGTAGGCCTCGAGAAGGAAAGATAAAATATAATGTTCTCGATGGTTCAAGAATCACTTTGAGAATTTTTGATGTCAGGGGAAGATTGGTCAAAATTCTTGTTGACCAGGAGATAGACCAGGATGGTGAAGGTTCGGTTACCTGGGATGGGACAGACGATTCTGGAGATAGAATCGTGCCTGTTGGAATCTATATCTGTCACATTGAAGCCCTTAACGAGAGTAGCGGAAAGGTAATTCAAGGAACAGATACGATAGTTGTGGGAAGGAAACTTAGATAATGATATGGTAAGAAAAAGTTTTCTCTCAATTTGCGTTTTCTTATTTTTCTTCTTATTCAGCACTTTTCCTGGATATGGAGCCTTCGAGGAAAAGGGCGGAGGAGCTCGTCCAGCAGGAATGGCTGGAGCGTTTACAGCCGTGGCGGATGATGTCAATGCTATTTACTTTAACCCGGCAGGATTAAAACTTATCAAAGCTATAGAAGGTATGGCCACAACCACTCGGCTTTACGGGTTAAAGGACTTGGCATACTACTCGCTCAATGGCGCAATTCCAACAAAAAAGCTGGGAGCTTATGGATTTTCCTATTCGCAGTTCGGGAGCTCACAATATATGGAGAGTGAGATCATTTTTTCTTCGGGACAGAGTATCGCAGATGGGATATGCTTTGGGTTAAATTTTAAGATTATGAATCTAAAGGTTAAAGGTGCAAGTACCGGCTCAAGTTATGGCAAGGCACAGGCTTTAGGCCTGGATTTAGGAGCTATTGCAGATGTTGGGCGCAGGTTCAGACTGGGAGTTATGACAATGAATTTGAACAGTCCCAAAGTCGGTAACACTTCGGAAAATTTAGCCCAGAGGATCATGATAGGAACATCCTTCCGTCTTTTTCCTGGTTATACAGTTTCTTTTGACCTGCATCTCCCAATGAGTTCGATGGCTGTTGAGCCTGAGGTAAAGGCTGGTTTGGAAGTTGCGCTCGTTGGAAATGTTTTCTTGCGGGCAGGAATAGAGAATGAACCAGCAAGATTTTGTGGGGGTCTCAGTCTTCTCTGGAACCTATTCAGTCTCGATTATGCATTTTTGACCCATCCTTTCTTGAGTGGTCAACACCTCTTCTCCTTTTCTCTACACTTATAGGTAATCGAACCAGATGCCAGTAAGGCCAGGCAATAAATCATTAACTATAGTAAGAACTACTGTCATCCTGTTCATTTTTTCTATGTTGTTCTTGGTCAGTTTAGCCTGTCAGGCACGAGGCCAAGTTGAGTTCGAGGACGATGAAGAAGATACAGTATCTATGGAAGCTGTAGATAGAGAGGAACTTGGCGATTTGCAACTCCATCCGCTCGACTTAAATATAGCTACTCTAGACGAATTGCTAAAGCTACCCTTAATAGACGGACGCTTGGCAAAGGCAATAATTTCTTATCGGGAAAAGAGGCGATTTAAGGATGTAAGAGAGCTTGGAGAGGCAGCGGGATTAACGGATGAAATATATGAGCGGATAGTTCCTTATGTTAAAGTAGAACCAGTAAAGCTTTCTCCGTCCCTGAAAGGCGATTTTCGGTGGAGGATGGAAGTAGCTAAGCCTGATAGTGAAGATTATCTCAATGCCCCGTCCAAATTTCAAAATCCTCCATATCTTTACAACCGCACAAGGCTAAGATACGGAAGCAACCTGGAAGCTGGTTGCATATTCCGCCACGGTGGTGCCCAGGCAGATAGTGGTTCGGAACCTGCTATCAATTTTAGTAATCTATGGAAATACTATTTGACTAAGTACTGGGTAGCGATACGAAATTTCTTATCTTTGGAAAAGATAGTTATTGGTGATTACAAACTTCAGTACGACCAAGGATTGATATTCTATTATCCACTGGGAACGGAGCTAGCAAGGCCGATAAAAATTGAAGCCAAGGGTATTTCTGAAGATAGAGGTACTGCACCGAATATCTATTTTAGAGGATTGGCAGTAAGAAAAAGAATAGAACATTTCGATATAGATTTCTTCTATTCCAGCAAGAGGCTCGATGCGGCCTTGAATCCGGATGGTACTCTGAAGGATAGCCTGATAGCTATCAGGGAGAATATTGGATATATTACTAGTGACGACGACCTGGAGAGAAAGGATAAGCTCACTGAGCAACTAGTAGGTGGGAGGGTCGCCTACAATTTCTTCACAGAATCGAGGCTTGGCATTATGGGCTATGAGAGCAGATATAGCCCTGAGGTCAATCCGTCAGAAGAGAAGGGATATTATATTTTTCGAGGAAAGCGAAATAGGATTTTCGGTTTCGATTTTGATACTTGGTATAACGAATTGAATCTTTGTGCTGAGTACGCAAAATGCATCGGTTATGGCGATGCGTGGCTGATTCAACCGATGATCAGGTTGGGTGGAATCACTCTATGGACAACCTTCTATGATTACGGACCAGATTATTACAATGAACATAGCAGTGCCACCACCATAGTTGGTCGTCGAGACGAAAGCTGGAACGAGAATGGCGTGTTCCTTGGGGGAAAATACCACGATAGAAAAAGGGAAGTACAAACTTATTTTAGGCCTGTATGCCATCCTTGGAGGGAGAATGATTTGATGCCGACAAGAGACAGAGAGTTTTGGTTCAATATTAGACAGAGAGTTTCGGGAAAGATAGAATTATACTTTAGACACTGGAACTATTGGTGTGAAGGAAAGACAGCAGGTGAGGATACATATGACGGATGGAAAAAGACGAGGGTAGAAATTACCTGGAATCCTGAAGGAAGGGCGAAGCTTCGCGTCCGGTGGGATGGAAGGAAAAATATTGTCTATGAACCCAAACTATTAAGGGAGGGTTACCTCACTTTTGGCGACCTTAAGTACGATGTAACCCCCAAGCTAAAAGTTGAAGGGAGACTGATTTTCTTCGAAGGCGAAGAAGGGGTTGCTCTGAGCGAAGTTGAATTCCTGTGGCCGATGAGCTTAACTCCTTTTTACTGGTGGACCTATGGTAGGGGCGTAAGATACTATTTGATCTTAGCACAAGAGATTGGTGGAAATATGAACTTATGGATAAAATATGAAAATACAAACTACTATGACGATTATGGAATAGATAAACCAGAAGATGAAGAGGAACTGGATAAGATAATCAGGAGTACTAGGCATGTCTTCCGGCTTCAGTGGGAACTGAAATGGTGAGATAGATGAGGAGAGAAAGAATTTGTTCTGTGTTGGCCGCTATTTTGTTGCTTGTTTTTTCGAGGGTAGATGCTCTCACTTATCTGGGCGTATCCTGTTTAGGAGACCCAATTTATGCAATTAGTCCTCGCTCCTTAGGAATGGGAGGAACATCGATTGCTAGTGCAATCGATTCTTCTTCTATTCTTGGGAACCCCTCCTGTCTCGGAGTTTTAGACAGGAAGGAATTACAAGTAGCATTGGGGATAGCACCAGTTATAGAAAAAGTTGCTACAGAAGAAGAACTGACTTATCTTAATTCTCAGTGTTATTTTCAGCTTAATAGTACTGTAATCGCTTTTCCATTCAGGAGAAAATTCGTCCTGGCATTGGGATTTGCTCCATTATATGACAATAATTACAAGCATGAGAAATCTATCTTTAATGCGGCCTCGCCAGGGGAAGAGATTGGCTTTGCCAGTATGTATGGGAAAGGAGCTCTGTACAACTATACTTTGGGAGGAGTGTGGAAACTTGCCCCATACCTGTATATAGGAGGAGCCATTAACTTCCTGAATGGAACAAGTAGCCTGAGTACTCGTTCGAGAATTTACGCTTCCCCTCCCAGTAGCATTACGGAATTAGAATCGAGGATTTCAGGTTGCAACTTCACCATTGGCGGGCTACTCTGCTTCACTGATGAGCTTAAAGCAGGATTTGTTGTCAGAACAGAAGGGAAAGTAGAAGACAGATGGAAAGTTGAGTACTCCATATTGAAAGAAGAAGGCAAAACAGAATTGGTAATCCCTCCATATTATGGATTTGGCATCGCCTATAGTTTCCTTGATGAATTCTCTTCCATCATATCGGCTGAAGCTATTCTTAGCAAATGGTCAAAATTTGAATTGCCAGAAGTGTTGAATAGTTCTACCTATCGGGATATCTTTGAGTTTCGTGTTGGCGCAGAACATTATTTAGGAGGTTCTCTCTTTTTGAGATACGGTTTCAACTTTGAACCATTTTATGGAGGAAGCCAGTTCCAGATGGTCTCCTTTACCGGGGGGATTGGATATAAATTGAATGATATGGTATCTCTTGACCTTGCCGGTGAGCTGGGTAAGAGGAATTATTATGGAGATGCTGCCTTCTTCGAAGAGCGTCAGAGAATAGATGAGACGGTGGCGAAGATAATGGTAGGCGTGAAAGTTCAGCATTAGTAATTTTCCAGGATGGTAGAAGAGTTAAAAAGATTACTTGACTTTTTTTGGTGCGGTGTGCTAAATTTAGAATAAATTAGTTGGGCTTAAAAAAGGGGGTTATTATGAAATTTGTAACTTTTGAAGAGAAAGGAAAGTCAAGAGTGGGAGCGGTTGTGGAGAATAAGGTGATAGACCTCAACGGAGTATGTGTTAGTTATTTATCCAAAGTTAAAAAAGTTAAACACCCTGAAGAGATTGCCTGCCAGACTCTTCCTGTTTCTATGGTTGAGTTTATTGCTGCTGGTGAGCCTGCACTTAAAGCTGCCAAAGAAATGATTACTTATATAAAAAATCAAAAATTCGGTTTGCCGGGCGTTGTCTTTCCACTGGAGAAAGTGAAACTGAAAGCCCCCATTCCTAGACCTCCCAAGATAGTCTGTATTGGCATAAATTATGAGGATTATCGCCAGCAGTTAGGTTATCCCAAGCCGCAGGTTCCTGTCTTTTTTATTAGAGCCCAGTCTACGGTGATAGGTCCTGATGAACCAATCGTGATACCCAAGGGAGGGAAATGGCCCGGGACTACTTCCAAGTGTCTTTTCCAGGAGTGGGAATTTACTGTGGTTATAGGCAAGAAGGGTAAACATATTCCCAAAGAGAAAGCATACGATTATATATTTGGATATACAATGCTTGTAGATGTTACCGCTCACGATATAGAGATGATTCAGCCTGGACATGTAATGTACCAGCAGAGATGCAAGGCGTTTGATAGTTTCTGCCCTATAGGTCCCTGGATTGTGACTAAGGATGAGGTTCCTGACCCACATAATATAAAAATGGTTAGGAAGAGAAATGGCAAAGTGGAGTGTGAGTCGAGCACCAAGAACCTGATTTTTAAAATACCGGAAATTCTCGAATTTTTGAGCGAAATTATGACTTTAGAGC
>Ga0315309_1001055_pt1 | contig 16632 bp, 17 predicted proteins | sample TDP4_MG_FD_203080 | JGI IMG/M metagenome (GOLD analysis project Ga0315309, IMG submission 203080) | Freshwater sediment microbial communities from Lake Towuti, South Sulawesi, Indonesia - TDP4 | ecosystem: Environmental > Aquatic > Freshwater > Lake > Sediment | place: Indonesia: South Sulawesi... | reverse complement strand
TTGTCGTTGTTTAAAGCAGCTTCTCTCAGCTGCTCTAGGGGTATCCGCAGCATTCTCTCCGCGAGTTCCTTCGAAAATCTTTCAATCACCATCTTTTTCCCCTCGTCTTTCTCCTTCATTTTTCCAAAAGCCCTCCTAAGTTCCCTTTTTCTTATTTCCTCAATTTTCCTGCAGATCTCAGAAATCACAGGCCCAGCCATTATTCTGCCAAGCTGGTTTTCAAAAAGCCTCAGTTCATCCCATAATATCTTTTGCGCTTTTTCAGATTCACCCATCCGCTTTCCAATATTTTCCTCCACTATGTCTTTTAGATCGTCAATGTTTCGAAGAATTACATGTTCCACTGAACCTACTTTCTCTTCGAAGAATCTTGGTTGTGATATGTCTATGATGAACAATCCTTTAGACTCTCTTTTTTTGACTGCTTCCTTTACTTCTTTTACTCCCAGAACAGGCTTTGCTGTTGTCACAGCTGCGACAACCATGTCTACTTTCGGAAGTACTCGTGGTATTTCTTTAAATTTTATAGCCTTTCCAGAAACCTTCGACGCGAGCCTTGCACCTCTACTATAGGTTCTATTGGCTATGAGTAGACTTTTTACACCCTTTTTATTCAGGTCTTCTGCCACTATTGAACCGGCTTCTCCTGCGCCTATTACTAGTGCTTTTACTTTTCTTAAACTTCCAAACTCTTTAACCGCTAAATCAACAGATGCTGAGCTTATGGAAACCGATCCTTCATTTATTCTAGTCTCAGTTCTAACTTTACGCCCTACATTTACAGCTTTCATGAAAGTTTTCTCAAGAATCAAACCAACCGTGCCGATCTTCTTTGCTTTCACATAAGCAGTTCGAACTTGCCCAAGAATCTGATCCTCGCCTATAACCATTGATTCAAGACCTGCAGCAACATGGAATAAGTGTAGTAAAGCGTCTTTTCCATAGTAAAACCGTAGGACATCGTTTAGAACATCGGAACTGATGCCTACCTTTTTGCTCCAAAACTCAATTATGCGTTTCGCAACCTCTTGGGCGACATTGTTTGTTACAGAATAAATTTCAACCCGATGGCAAGTTTGAAGGAGAATACACTCTTGAACGGACTCCATTGAACAAATTTCTTTCACAATTTTCTCTTCATCTTTAAAAATAAGAGACTCCAACATAGATAAACTCGCATTCTTGTAAGACGCGGAAAGACAAAAAATCATTCGTAAACCTCGACACATCAACTCTAGCTTATAACTGAAGATTTAGCATACTTGGCACCGAAACTTCCAAATGAAACAAAAACAACATCGTTGAATGTTACGCCTATCCTGTTTTTTATTTCACTTACTATTTCCTTTTTAAGAGAATACAACCTATCTTTTGCCAAGTCCTTGCCAGTTTCAACTTTTAACACTGCTTCTTGTTTAGGTGTGCGCTTGTCCACCATTATCTGACATCTTCCAGTTAGCTCTGAAATCTCGCTTAATATGAATTCGATTTGGCTTGGAAAGACAGGGACTCCGCGGATTTTCGTCATGAAATCCTCTCGATCTATGTTTATTCCGATTTTCGGATGAGACATCCCACATTTGCAATTTTCAAATCCTAAGTATCCAGTGATGTCTCGTGATAGATATCTTATCAGCGGAAACGCTTCTCGCTGCAGACTTGTAATTGCAAGCTCACCCTTTTCCCCTTCCTCAAGGGGCTCGTGGGTTTTCGGATCAACAACTTCGATTAGATAATAGTCAGCCCACACATGATGAAAATCTCTGTCCTCTTCGCAATGAGCAGAAAAGCCCGGAAACTCGGTGGCCCCATAATCTATTGCGACGTTTTTGTAGCCAAATTCCTTCTTTAAAATTTCAATCTGCTTTTTACTTGGCTTTTCAGCTACGCAAATCCCAAGTCTAAGGTTGTAGTCCCTCAAGGATTCACCAAGCTTCTTTGCAACTTCCGCTATTCTGAAATGGTAATTTGTCACACCGTAAAGAACCGTGGTTTTAAACTGTTTAATTATGCGAATCTGTCTTTCCGTATCTCCAGCCCCCACGGGCAATATACATGCCCCAATTTTCTCTGCGCCCCAATGAACTGACCAAGCACCCTGCCACAAGCCATACGCAGCCGTGACTTGTACTACATCCTTTTTCGTAATCCCATGGTAAGTTAACTTTCTAGCAGAAGCCTCAGCAATGTTGCCAATGTCTCCTTTAGTATGTGCAATTGCAAGGGGCAAACCTGTGGTTCCGCTTGTCATGCAAATAGTTGCAACTTCGAAAGATGGAACTGAGAGTACATCTCTGAAATTCCTTTCAAGCTCCTCCCTTGCTGTGAATGGAAACTTTTTAATGTCTTCTAAGCTTTTAATCTGCAAATTGTTAGAGTTACTTTCCTTAAACTTGCGATAATAAAATCTGCTGTTTCTATAGGCAAAGCGAATCTGCCTTCTCAAAAGCTTGAACTGCAACCTCTTTAGCTCTCTAACTGATGCCTTCTGAATTTTCTCATTCCAGAAAATTTCACTCATCTCGACACTCTCTTAATTTGCATATGACGATGGCGTTTATCAAGAGACTTTTTCTCTAAAAATCTCTTCAACCAACCAGAAGCTTCGATAAAATTTGAGAATGCTAAATAAACCTCCCTTGATCTTTAGTTTTCGTGTCAACAACGCTTTTAACAAATTACGGATCCTGCCTTCCCTGCCTTTCAGAACAGCAAGGGTTGATAAATCACCTATTACAATAACGTCTGCGTTTTGCAAATCTGTTTCACCGTCTTCTATTCCTTTTTTGCTTAATTTGAGGAGAAGTTGAGGAGCACCAGAAAGTTGGAATAGAATTTTCAAGTTAAGCTTTTCAAGCCTTTTACTTTCATGTTTTATCTTTTCATTCACGGCTTTTATATTATTCTTTAATTTGCTCCAGCTTAAGAGCTTAAAGTATGAAATCGTCGTGGTTGGAGCAGGAATATAGCCTGCCGCAGGCCCGTAAAAACTTTTACTTAAGTTGGGATCGGCAAACATGTAGCTTAATACAGCCCCTTTATCTCTAATAGCTTTGGAAGACCTCAAAAACAAAAGTAACGATTTCCCGATTCCACGTCCTCGATATTCAGGTCTCACCGCGATGTCCGCACCTAAAACAGCCTTCACCTCGGTTAAAGCAGAAATCTTCAATCTTCTTAGAAGCCAGTGGTTGCACCCGATTATCTTTCCATTTTTCTCTGCAATCGCCACCAAAGAAGGATCAAAATCTGGATTAAACTTGTATTTCCAGTCCCAGTATTTCCCATTTAAAAAATCTCTAAAAACATTTTCAATTAATTGCTTGAGATCTTCCTCATCTTTGGAATTAAACACTCTGCAAAGAGAATCTTCTGTTTCACTCAAATCCAGTCATCATCCGTAGTCACTTAATGGAAAGAACCATGTTGTCTTCATTCGCAGGGAAGAAATCAACATGAGCAAAGTGGGAGTTTTCCAGAACGGTTTTACTCTAAGCTTTAAACGAATTAGCGATTGGAAAGGGCTTAAAATCCCGAAAAGCAAAGAAGAAAATGTGATAACGTCCGTTTCCATACGGATAGTAGGTGATTGGGCTCCGTCGCCAACTTGAACTCCATCTCGGCTAATTTGTATGAAAACTGTGTCGTTAACCCAAAAGGGTGCGTCCTTTAACTTCACTAAGACTACTTCATCAAACCTCATCAGCAAGTCCTCTTTTTTGCTTTTTACAAGCAAAGAAACAAGCTCACGAAAATTTAGAACGCTCAAAAACATTTTTCGAGGGGGAAGAACCGCAAAACCAAGCTCTTTACACACATGATTCATAACATGATCTTCCCTCGGAGCATTAAAACTTATTGAAGTTGTTCCAACCCTTTCCAAGTAACGTGTAACCTTACCAAGGAGCAACGAAACAATCTCTTCTCCATCACGCCCTAAGTCATAACACAGCTCCCAAATATTACCGGATCTCCCAACTACTGCGTAACCTACAACATTTTCATCCTTCTTGTCAACTACCACAAACAACCCTTCTCTTTCAACGTCTGGACGTTTCAAACAACACCAACGCCAATACTCCGGAGTTTTTAAAGTAAATCCGCCATAATCTACGTACATTCTATCGAAAAGCCGCAAAAATTCAATTTCATCGCCATCTTCAAAGCTTCTAACTCTAAATTCGCCTGTTTTTTTCAACAAACTGAAAACTTCTCCCTATCGACAAACTAACCGAAATTATCCTCAGAATCCATCGGAAAAGTTAATTGTTAAAACTCCATCACGAATTATTAGAAACATTAAAAGAGTTATATTTATCATTCAATTTTTCTTTAAGGAGCCTAAATGTTTCACGTGCATGTTTTTCTTTTGATACACCTACAGCAACGCCTTTTATGTTGGGCAAAGTTGCTATGTAGTTTATCGCTTCCGAAGGGCTTAGGTATCCAGCTGCCAGTATGCTTATCGCTATTACGGTAGGTTCAGAGACGCTGTCTAACACCTTCTCACACTCCTTTCTCGACGGGTTCATTTGAAACCCCACCTTGTTAAAGGGCGCAGCGATTGTTATCCTGCGCAAGTCTATATTCCATTCTCTGAATTTGTTCACTAAATATGCGAAGTTACCTGTGTTAAAGCCGGGTGTTACTCCAAGTTTTAACATGAAATCTACGTATGACTTGAATAGCCAGTCAAGGTTAAACGCCAGAGCCATATCAGTTATTACCTCATGAAGCAACACTGACCGTAGATTTGCTTGTTTACCTGCTGAAGATTTTATTCTGGAGATTTCATAAGTTAGGTAAGTCTTTATAAGAGACGTAGGATCTGCTCTTACAACACCCTTCAAACCCATCGCAATTGCTCTAACATTTCCTGACAAAGCTATTTCTTTCGCAAACTTTTTGGCTAACCCAGAAAAACCCCCAACCTGATTGGCTAATCTAACGTATTCATACGCATACGGCACAATAGCATAGAGGCTTAAGCGCTCAATTTCTCCCCTTTCACGGATTTCTCTCAAAATTGAAAGTGTCGTCTCGCTGACTGAAAACATGAAGCCATTAGCCCCGTTCTCAAGAGAGGTCATAACCAGGTTAGCAGCGTATTCCGGATAAGTCGGCGTGTCACCTCTAACTCTGGCTCTTTCTTGTGACAGATGGCTTATACCGTGGAACGGGTTATCACCAACCAGCAACGCCATTTCTCTACTACTCACTTTCATCATCTCTATTTTTTACTTGGTCAATGATTTGATCAACTTTTGAAGCGGCGTAGAAGCTTGGCTCCGCGTTATTATCCTTTATCACTGATTTAACGAAGTACTCGTCCTCCCGGAAATATTCTGGTCCTCCCAGCCAGAAGAAGACGTTATCGTGTAGATCATGCCGATACCAAGTGAATGATTTTCCATTGTTCAGCTTTAACTCCAATCTATCATCGTTCACTTCTATGATTCCTTTAGAACCGCTGATCGATAACCCAACCTCGGGCATCCGATAGTTCTCCATACACCATGAAATGTCAAACTTCCCTTCCAAGCCATTGGAGTTTCTAACATTGAAGTAAGCAGAATCTTCGGAGTACATGTCAACAAGTGATGCAAGTTTAGCTGATTCAACCTTTAAGTCGCCGAAAAACCATAATGCCAAGTCCACAACGTGACAGCCTAAATCCATAAGAACACCCCCTCTAAATGTAGGTGTTCTTGAATTGTTCTTACTCCCAAAAAAATCTGACGAGCAAGCATATGCCTTAAAAGAAATTAGCTCGCCTATAGCATCTTCAGCCAGCAGATCCTTAGCCTTCTTAAAGGTAACAGCAAACCTTCTCAAGTAACCAACCATGTCAGCATCCCCAAAACGATTAGCCAACTCACACAGTTCCTTTGCCTCGTCGTAACTTGATGCAAGCGTTTTCTCAACAAACAAATTGCGAGCTATTTTCTTCAAGTATATGGTCTTCGCAACAGGAAAATGGGAGGGTATAGGCGTTGTTACATAAACCGCATCTAGATCCAAGTCAGAGAGCTTCGCTACGTCGTCTACTACGGGAATCTTAAATACCTTTTTTAAAAATTTACGTGTTATAACGCTTTTTTCACATAACGCTGTAACTTGAACATTTGGTAAGACACTTAAAATACTAGCATGAAGCAAACCCATCTTACCTAGTCCAACAACTGCAACTCTCAAGCTTTCTCCACCCAAACTTCCAACACGTCCTTAAACCCTTTTCAACAATCTTCCAACACACGGGCCTTTCAAAACGAAAAATAAAATCAACTAAGAACTGTCATGTTAAGCCGTAGGCTAACAAAACGTTCGTGATACTGAAAGTTGCTAAGTGTCTTGTTGTAAACCCAAAGTTCGAAAAACAAATTACCAAAATACTCCTTCTTGTCCGAATCCCATGCTACAGTGTGCTCACTTATATCTAATGCAACACCGTTCAACGTTAAACTGTAAAACTTAACCCTCGAATGTGTTTCGTTGTACCCGTAATCAAAAGAGAAAGTCAAAGGCAGCTCCCAAATCCCTTCATCCGCCACAAAAGCGGTAATGTTGAAAAGCGGTGGCAAACTGCTTGGAGTGCGATTGAAACTGTCTGGAGCTGGCTGGGTTTGATTGCGAAACTTCACTTCAACCAAATAGTAGGCGCAGTACCCTAAACGATTCCCGATGCCTAAAAATACGCTGTAATTATGGTTGCGCGTAATGTTGAAGGGATAATCCTCAGCCTTATGATTTGGACCAAGAATCCAAAGTTCAGTAAAAAACTCAGTCCTCGGATAAACCAAAATCCTGCTCAACACAGGCGAAGCCGCAAGCAAAGCCAAAACTCCGACAACAGTCCAAAAAAGAACACCATACTCCCTAATATTCACCTAAACATCGCCTCCAACCTTTTCAACAACTCAAGTGAAACGCATCGTAGATGCAATAGCCCCGCTTCATTGTAGAATTTGTAAACGTTTATATGTATCGTTTACAAATAAACGTATACAGTGAAAGCAATGACAGAAATAGTCTCAACACGAGTTCCAGACGACATGGCTAAAGATCTAGAAGAAATCGAAAAGGAAGAAAAAACTGACCGCGCCACAGTGGTCAGAAAACTCTTAGCAAGGGCTATTGCCCAGTGGAAACTTGAAAAGGCTTTAACGCTCTACAGCGACGGAAAAGTAACCCTCTGGAAAGCCGCAAAAATTGCAGATTTATCCCTCTGGGAAATAATGGACATAATAAAGGAAAGAAAGATTCCGTTTCGCTACACATGTGAAGATTTCCGCCAAGACTTTGAGATGGCTTTGAAGGAAAAATAATGCAGAAGCCACTAATTTTCAATTCAACCCCTCTAATCTACTTGACAAGAGTTTCCTTGGCAAAATTTTTCAAAGAGATCCCCGGAGAAAAGTTTACCACAACAAGAGTGTTTAACGAAGTCGTCGAAGAAGGGAAAAAGAAAGGAGCGCCAGAAGCATCACTTTTAGAAAGCTTGTTCAAAGAAGAAATAATCAAAGTTCGCAACCCCAACGACAAGGAATACCTCAAATCCGTAAAGAAAATGTCTGCAGAAAGTGAAAGACAACCATTACACGAAGCAGAAGCCGAGGTTCTCTGCTTGGCAAAAGAGCTGAACGGAATAGCCATAGCCGACGACCAAGTCGCCAGATCCGTTGCAAGGCTTCTGGGAACAGAACTCCACGGAACAGGATACATCCTAGGCAAAATCTTTGCGACAGACAAGATCAAAAAAGAAGAGGTAATGGAAAAGGTTAAGGAAATGCGTGACGAGGGATGGCACGTGGCAGCTGAAGATTACCTAAAAATAATCGAGTACCTAAAGAACCTTTAATCAACTACGCGCCTCAACTCTATCATATTTTCTTTTAAGAAAATTCCAAACAGCAAAACCGCCAACAACAACAGCTACAGCGCCCACAGCAGACCCAACAACGTTAACCATAAAATCCCAATAACGCTCTTGCATTGCAGTTTCCCTCAAAGCATCAGCCTCAGCAACAAAACCATTCAACTTCGCTTGACTTTGAAGAGCAAAATTGCGAGCGGAAGTAAAATTGTCCATGCTATAGGCCAAATTAGCCTTAGACAATAGCCCCCCCGCCTCGTTAAGGGTACTCGTCAAATCTGTAACGTTAGCTCCAGCCTTCTCCGCATCTAACACAGCTCTGTAACAATCAACAACCTCATTTTCAGCAGCAACAATAGCTGATCTAGCATCGGCTTCGGTAGATGCAAAAACGCAAAAAGGAGCACTCATAGTGAAAAAAGCTAACATTAAAACCGCCAAAAAAACCAGCGTACACCTAATACCAAACGTCATTGTTTCACACATCATACAGATTTTTCGCCAACATCAATTTACGACTTAACCCTTAAACCGCAAAACTATACACCAACACACTAGCAACAAGAAAAATTAAAAATCACCGATTTTCAAATACCGCTCCATGCCTACGTTCTTGAACATAGCGTCTCCAAAACTTTTCTTTTACCATGAACATCGTTAAGCTGCCTTTCAACATGCCTATTGCGTCTTGAATATTCTTTATACATTTCCAAAAACTCCTCCCCCTTAGGCGTAAGCACGTAGCATTGCTCTTTACGCTCAAGACGGATAAGATATGCTTTTCTAACCACAGTTAAATATTTGGTTAAAAGCTTATAACTCAAATTTGCCTGATACATAATCTGTGTTTTTTTAGCGCGTCGACTTACTACATTCAGTATATCCGCTATGATCTCTAATCTGCTCCTGTAACTACCCAAATTCACTCCCTCAAAATGAAACTTGAAAAGTGAAACTGAAACAGTTTTTATCTACTTAAGGTTCCAGAAGGCTTACTAAAACTAGAAATGAAGCCAGCCTCTTCCACCCTTCTTCAACTGTTGCCTTTGCTTCTCCTCATCCAAATATTGCCGAGCTTGCTTAACACGAAGAGAAGGCTTTTGGCTGACGATCATGGTTCTTATAAACTTTCTCCATCCACCCATGTTTGGGTTTGGAGGAATAATCTTATCCACATCAACTATACTATGTAGCTCCAAAATCTCCCTAAAACTCAACATTTTAAAATTTCTTGTCGCAAAAATCACCGTACCCTTCTCAACAAATAACGTGAAGAAATCTTTATTTGCAATTCCCTCAGCTCTCACCTTATCGTCAATCCGCTCCCGCCACAATTTTTTCCACTGTATTTTCAGTTCTTCAACGGTTTCTTTACTAGCTGGAGTTTCCATTAATTAATCCCTCCCTGATGGGAGCGGAGTTGAAACGTTTATCAGCATTAATAGCGTTGTAACTCTTTCTCCTTTCCCATTCTTTGTTTGGGTCCGAAATATTTAAACAGTGCAGAATGAAAAATCTAGGTTAATTGTCTAGAAGAAAATTACAGTTTTCTATAAGATTTACACGATTACCTAGAACCGTTGACAGTTTTCATAGACAAAAAATTCCTAACCTTTAATAACTAATCATGGAAATCTAAAGCTATGCTAAGCACGGTAGACATATTATCAATAATCGAAGAACAGAAAACTTACGACATCAAACAGTTAGCGAAAAAACTTGAAATACCATTGGAACAGCTGAAAGAAATCTTGATGAATCTAAGCAGGCACAACCTCATAGAATACAACTCCAAAACCGGAAAAGTAACGTTACCAGCTTGGCTTGTTAACATCGATAAGGAAATTGAAAACATAAAACCAGCAACAGGAGCAATAATCCTACCTAGATATCAAGAAATAAAAGTTCAAGATATTACTGTCGGTAATTTCACAAAAAATGATCTAGAACTAAATATAAGATTTAAAGCGAAGCTAAAAGAAATAGCCATATGTGACATAAGCTAAGCACGCAAAGCGCACTTAACTTCTTTCAACTTATTTAAAAGAAGCTTGCCCTTTTCCGTAGTGCGATACACAACAGAGCCGTCACTATCATGAATTTTACTGATTAATTCCTGCTTTAACGTTGCAAACAAATACTTTCGAAGGGTAGAATAGCTCAAATTTGCCCTATACATAAGGTGAGTAACCTTTACACCACTCAAAGATGCACTTAGAATATCCATCAGAATCTGAACTTCCCCCCTTCGACGACCCATCCTAAGCACCAGTCTTGTAGCGAGAAAAGTGTAAGTTTATACTGTATAAACACTAATAAAACTTTCGAAATCCTTTTCATACAACTAATAGCGCGCTACTCTAGCCTATGCAAAAAATCTAAGATATATCAGACGATTTAAAGACGATTTAGCGCGCGCTATCTCTGGTTCTTCACTCACTTTATTACTCTGCTGTGTGATGTGGGGCTGGGGAGATTTGAACTCCCGTCACGAGCGCCCGAGGCTCATAGCCTAGACCAAGCTAGCCGACAGCCCCATGCATCATCTCTACACTTGAAAACCTAAAAATAAAGTGTTCCTTAACCTTTAAACCCTTATCCTAATAATACCTTTACTACTCGGGGAGGCTAGAATAGACTTGTCCATTCCGCAACGCGTGCGCGGGGTCAAGATACTCAAGGCGGTTTCGTCACCCATTAGGCTGCAAACTTTGAATCTACTTTTTGATAAAGGGCCTCTTTCTTATACCGAGTTGATGAGTTCGCTGAAAATGAATCCGAGTAGGGATGCCGGAAGGTTTGCTTATCACCTGAAATCCTTGCTTAAAGCGGATTTGATTGAGGCGGATGTTGAATCGAGGAAGTATTGCTTAACTGAACTTGGTAATATGGTTATTGATGTTACAGATAGAATTGAAAAGAAAGCCTTTAAACCAAAAGGGATGCTTGTCCGCACTTCCCGATTTGCATTAGAGGAATTTGATGCAAACAAGATTGCAAGTTCTCTCGTAAGAGAGGCGAAAATGCCTGCTGAGTTAGCTCAAAAAGTGGCTAAAGAAGCGGAAAAAAGGTTACTTAAGTCAAAAACAAAGTATTTAACAGCTCCCCTCGTGAGAGAAGTTGTAAACGCAATTTTAATCGAGAAAGGCTTAGAGGAACACCGCCATAAATTAACACGGTTGGGGCTTCCAGTTTACGACGTAACCGCTCTTGTCGATTTGAAAAGTAAAACTTCCGAAGGATCAGCCTCCATACATGAAAAAGCTGGAGAAACAGTCCTTAAAGAGTACATGCTCTTAAACATCTTTCCAAGAGACATTGCGGATGCACATTTGTCTGGTTCGCTTCATATTAACGGTTTAAGCACATGGATTCTTAAGCCAAGCGAGATAATGCATGATTTAAGATCTTTTTTCCAAAACGGCTTAAACCTGGAGAAAATAAACGCGCTTCAGCCTTCTTATCCTCCACCCCAAAACCTAAATTCCGCGTTGTCCATGGCCTTTAACGTTCTTTTGCATTCTGTTAAAGAAATAGGTGAAACACAAACACTTGATTACTTTAACGTTTTTCTCGCCCCTTTCGCAAAGGGCATGGAATCCTCAGAGATTAAAGAGGCTTTACACTTATTCATTTACAATATAAATCAGCATGTAAACGCTTCTTTAGGCTTAGAGCTTATGATCCCAGACTTCATAGCAGATAAGCCAGTTTTTGGACCTTTTGGAAAAGTAGATGGTAAATACGGAGATTTCATTGAAGAAAGCCAACTCTTAGCGTCGCTTATCCTTGAAATATTCGCTGATGAAAGCGCCCGTAGACCTTTGCTTAACCCAAAAATCATTTTAAAAATACGCCCAGAAACATTTTTGGATAAGAAAGCAAAGGCAATACTTCTGAAAGCACATCAGCTGGCATCAGAGAAAGGCATACTTTACTTTGCTAACTTTTTAGAAAAGGACCAAAAGCACTCTGTTTTCTCTGCTTCTGGATTTAGGCTTAAAGCAGATTTAAATGGAGATTGGGAAATCGATACATTACGCACGGGCTGTCTAGGATACGTAACGGTTAATCTGCCACGGATAACATGTGAATCTGGGAGGGACAAGACAAAGTTTTTTGAAATTTTAAGAGAACGATTTGAGATGGCGACTCGCGCTTTAGAAATTAAGGATAGGGCGCTAAAACAGCACAGTAAAGGTTTACTTCCATTTCTAATGCAGAATGTTGATGGTGACCACTACTTTAGGCTTGAAAATTGTTCCCGTATAGTAAACTTGGCGGGATTGAAGGAAGCAATAGAGGTATTTTACGAGAAAAGCATCTATCACGATGAAAAAACCTTAGATTTTGCTGAGGAAATAATGCATAACATCACGGCTTTTACACAGAAAATTGGTAGAAAACGTGGAAAACGCTTGTCATCAGCCATATTGCCAGATTTTGAAGCCTCAGAAAGATTGGCACAGTTGGACATTGAAAGATACGGTATCGCGAAAGTTCGCTTTTCAGGAACAAGGGAAAAACCATTTTACTCAACATCTAGCAAGCTAACCCTTGAAGATGGCAAAATTCCTCCAGAACCTTTAACATTCGAACAGAAAATGCGTGGACTGCATGCGGGTGGGAACTTGACGGTAATAGAGCTTGGGGAAGTTGAACGTAAACCAGAAGAGCTCATGTCCCTAACTGAACAGGTTGCTGAAAAATGTGGTATAGAGTTTTTCACATATAACCGCAATCTAACCTACTGCGTCAACTGTAAGAGAAGTTGGTTTGGCTCGTTGTATAAATGCCCTTTATGTGGAGCGACAAGCACATTAACAGTTTTTAAACGATTCTCATCCATCTAAACTTGAAAGTTTTGTAGAAAAAGGAAGGAAGGGGTTATTTAGCGAAAATATTTGTCCATTCCGGTGGTTCCGGAGGGCTAATCTGATTTTTCTCTTCATTTGCGTTTTTTATAAACCTTATAAGCCATTTAAATTTATTTTATTGCGCCCAATATTAAGGCTAGAAGCGCCATTCTGACAACTATGCCATTCCAAACCTGCTGGAAGTAGCGTGCATACTGTGTGTTGTCAACTTCGGCGGCTATTTCATCAGCCCTTGGAAGCGGATGAAGAATTATCAGATCTTCTTTAGCTTCACTCAAAGTTTTCAAATCTATTTTGTAGGAACCCTTAACTTTGGCGTATTCAGCTGGGTCAGGAAAACGTTCCTTCTGTATCCGCGTAACATATAAAACATCTACAAGCGGCACCATTTTTTCAAGACTTGTTTTTTCCGTTACGGGTGTTTTCTCCTTTATTGTTTGGAAAACTTCCCGCCGCATTTTAAGAGATTCTGGTGAAACTAGATATAATTCAATGTTGTATAGCGAAAGTGCGTAGGCAAGAGAGTGAACGGTTCTTCCATATTTTAGATCGCCCACTAAGGCTATTTTTAACCCGTCAATTTTTCCCTTCTCCTTCATTATGGTGTATAAGTCTAGAAGGGCTTGTGTTGGATGTTCTTCTGCACCGCTGCCGCCATTGATTATTGGCACTTTTGCAAATTCCGCTGCAAGTCTCGCTGCACCTTCAAGCGGATGCCTCACGGCTATTACGTCTGCATACCTCTCCACGGTACGTACAGTATCTGCAAGATTTTCACCTTTCTTAACTGAGGCAATTTCTGCTTCTGCAAAGCCTATCGTGGAGCCGCCTAACTTGTGCATAGCTGCCTCGAAGCTTAAACGAGTACGGGTGCTCGGTTCAAAAAATAATGTGGCTAGGATTTTGCCCCTAAGCATCTCTGAGCCTTTCTTCGCTATTGGTTCCATGGCTTGAGCAATCTTCAAAATGTAATCGATTTCTTCGCGGGAAAAATCTTTAATTGATATTATGTCTCTGCCTTCAAACTCCAAACTTGCACCCAAAACAAACTCTATGCAACTCATAAATAACTCTTTATCAACTGTGGATCGCTCCAAATCAGTGTTAAGGTTAAAATCTTTTATCTCTGTTTAGGGTATAGCCTCTTTGAGAAAGGGTTTCATATGAGTGAGACGGAGTTGCATGTTTCTAAAATTAGGGATGGCACTGTTATTGACCACATCACTGGTGGGCACGCTTTAGATGTTGTTAAGATTTTGGGAATAACTGGGCGGGAAAAAAGGGTGATCACTATTGCAATTAATGTGCCCAGTAAACGCTACAAGATGAAGGATATAGTTAAGATTGAGGGTAGGGAGTTAAACCCCCAGGAAGTTCATAAAATTGCTTTGCTGGCTCCCCATGCAACTATCAACATCATCCGCGATTATAAGGTTGTGGAAAAGCAGAGGGTTCAGCTTCCAAAAGTCATTGAGAACATTATTAAGTGTGCTAATCCAGCTTGTATAAGCAACAGCAACGAGCCTGTACAAGCCAAATTCTACATTGAAAGCGATGAGCCTCTACTGTTAAAGTGTCATTACTGCGGATATATTATGGAGAAGAAGGACGTGCTTCAACAGTTTTAGGGCGGCTGTTTCGTATTCGGAATTGTACATAATGCTTATATCGTAAGAAATAATATTCTCAAGATAGATATGTCTTAAAAAGGACATATTGTATGCGCGTAAAACACAAATACACATGGTGAAGAGACATGTTTGACGTGACGGAGATACTCGTGTTCACATTATGGACATTTTTCGTAGCCTATGCTACGTGGTACTTCACGTCAGCAAAATATTATGCCCCAATAACCCTTAACGAAGCAAGAATGTTGTGGAAAATCCACAAACGAAACATTCGATGCAATGCTAAAAAATGGCGAGAAATAAGACGCAAAGGCAAAATAGTCGGTTTTGAGTGTGAATGTGGATACAAGCATATACAAAAACGCCCAATAGTAGCTAATTCACCTGCACCTCACATTCGCCAGCAAGCTTACATATTTGACAAACTGCACACCACGCATAACTCGACGTAGTTTCAACATAAAAACTATGAAAGAACTGAAGACCCTAAGCAAATACCAATGGTTATTCCAAAACGATGTAAAAATGCGCCGCCGGTAGGACTTGAACCTACGACCGACTGGTTAACAGCCAGCCGCTCTACCTAACTGAGCTACGGCGGCTCATATCTACTGCTGTAGAAGTTTTGAGTTTTGCAGTGATATTTAAGTTTAGTTGTTTGCTCCTTCTATTCCAGCTTTTATTGTCTATCCAGTAGAAATTGTGTTCTAAACATTTAAATTTTGATATTATTATTTTTGAAACAATTAAGAAACAGAAAGACTCAACTTTAGATGGAGTATAACTGCTTCACTATCACGTTCCATTTTACTTGTTTGTTTAGAAAAATGTATATGTTAGATTCTCCAATTAGGTTGAACGGCTTATGGAGAGTAGCGTGTTGAAGAAAATGTTGGAGGTTAGATGGCACGGCAGAGGCGGCCAAGGAGTATGGACGGCCAGCGAACTGTTAGCGAGAGCAGCCATTTACGAAGGAAAATACATTCAATCTTTTCCAGAGTTCGGTCCTGAAAGAATGGGCGCACCGGTAGCTGCTTTCACGAGGATAAGCACTGGGCCAATCCAAATGCACTGTCCAGTCTACAACCCAGATGTGGTGGCCGTTTTAGACCCAACGTTGCTAAAAACAGTTCCAGTCACTGAGGGATTAAATGAAAAAGGAACAATCATAGTTAACTCAAAGGATAACCCCGCAGAAATCCGGAAAATCCTCAACATAAACAAGGGCAAAGTTTGGGTTGTTCCAGCAACAGAAATTGCAATAGGAATTTTGGGAATACCCATAACAAACACGGCTATACTGGGAGCCGTCGCACGTGTAACTGGAATAGTCAGGTTGGAAAGTGTGGAAAAAATTGTTAAAGAACGTTTTAGGTTGGATGTTGCCGAGAAAAACTTCGCTGTTGTAAAAGAAGCTTACAAGGAGGTAAAATCAGACTGACATCCCGAGAAAAAAGTTGGAAGGAAATCTCGCCAGCAGGTGTATGTTGGAAACCCAGCACTGAGTTTTTGACTGGAGACTGGAAAACATACATGCCAGTAAGAGACTTGGAGAAATGCACACGATGCCTCTTATGTGTGCTTTTCTGTCCTGATGGAGCAATACACTGGAAGCCTGAGAAGGGAGACATCGAATTCGATTATAACTTCTGCAAGGGCTGTGGAATATGCGCCAACGAATGCCCAACTAAGGCTATAGAAATGAAACTTGAATAGAGGTGCATGCCAAAATGAAGAGTGTTATTAAACAAGAGGTTTTAGCCTTAAACGGGGACGAAGTAGTTGCCTACGCCGCGAAGCAGTCAGATGTTGACATTGTAGCAGCCTATCCCATAACTCCTCAAACTATAATTGTTGAAAAGTTCAGCGAGTATGTTGCTAACGGCGAAGTTGAAACCGAATTTGTTTGCACAGAATCAGAACACAGCGCTTTAACTGCATGCCTCGCAGCATCAGTCACAGGTGCAAGGGCCTTTACAGCTTCCGCTTCCGCTGGTTTAGCTTTGATGCATGAAATGCTTTTTGTAACTTCAGGATGCCGTGCACCAGTAGTTATGGCAATTGCTAACAGAGCCTTGTCAGCACCGCTAAACATTCACGGTGATCATTCCGACACTATGGTTGAACGGGATAGCGGCTGGATACAAATCTATGTGGAAAATTCACAGGAAGCTTACGATTCGGTAATTCAAGCGTTCAAGATAGCTGAAAACCCACAGGTTTTATTGCCAGTTATAGTTGGCTTAGACGG